>Ga0209345_10002204_pt1 | contig 21841 bp, 20 predicted proteins | sample Cruoilmetagenom7_FD_187294 | JGI IMG/M metagenome (GOLD analysis project Ga0209345, IMG submission 187294) | Oil polluted marine microbial communities from Coal Oil Point, Santa Barbara, California, USA - Sample 7 (SPAdes) (version 2) | ecosystem: Environmental > Aquatic > Marine > Oil seeps ... | reverse complement strand
TCACTTTCTTCAGGTTTAAGAATTAACAAAGCTGCTGATGATTCAGCTGGTCTTGCAATTGCAAACAAACTTTCAGCTCAGTCTCAAGGTCTTGGTCAAGCGATTAGAAATTCAAATGATGCTATTGGTCTTATTCAAACAGCTGATGGTGCTCTTGAAGAGTACGGTAATATTATGAAAAGAGTTAGAGTTCTTGCAGCTCAAGCAGCCAATGATACTCAAGATACTGCTTCTCGTGGATATATTTCTCAAGAGATAGTTGCTTTAATAGAAGAAGCTAGTGATATTGCTACAAGTACTAAATTTAATGGTGTTAAACTATTAAACGGTTCAGGTGGTACATCAGGTACATTTACATTCCACGTTGGTGCATATAATGGTGATACTCAATCTGTTACTATTGCAGATATGAGAGTTACAACTCTTGTTCTTACTGCTCTTTCTGTTTCATCTCAAGGTGGTGCAGAAACAGCTATTGGTACAATGGATACTGCGATTGAAGCAGTTGATTCAAAACGTGCTACACTTGGTGCGGCTCAAAATAAACTAGAGAGTACAATTAGAAATATTTCTGTTACTCAAGTTAATATTTCAGCAGCTGAGTCAGGAATTAGAGATGTTGACTTCGCAGCAGAGAGTGCAAATTTCGCTAAACATAATATTTTAGCTCAGTCTGGATCTTATGCTATGAGTCAAGCTAATGCTGTTCAACAAAACGTTCTTAGATTACTTCAGTAATCTAGGGTTGTTTCTTTAGAAAATGTGCTTCGTTTACTTCAATAACTAAGCTATATATAGTTCTTGCACTCAATCTGTGCAAGAGCATAACTCTCCAAAGTTCCAATATCTCTATAATAGGTGTCATTTCAATATATGTTTATTTTATATGAAACTGTCATGTAATTGAGGATGTTGTAAGCGCCATAAATATCCATTTACTTCATCCATCCTACAATTTGCTCTACATCCTGAGATATCAAGTTTTTCTTTTACATAAGTTATAGATTTCTGTCTTTTTTCACTTTCCCAGACTGTTTGAAATGATTTCTCTTTTAAGTTACCATAACAAAATTTATCCTGTTGTAAATAAGCACTACATCCGTACATATCTCCATTAGCCATTAAGTGTGCCCAGAAGTATGGTGTTGAGTAGCATTTTTTATAAGAGTGACCTGTATCTAGTTTCTTCATAGTATTACTTCTGAAAACTACATTAAAAGTATCATCATTAAGCTTTTCAAGTTCTTCTTCTAATTCTAACATTGGCTTATAATCAACATTTTTATAAACTTTAGTTTCACTGAAAAGATGTTGTGAGTAAGGTTTAATTACAAGGTAATCAAGCCCTATCTCTTTCACTTTTTTTGCTAATATTAGGGCTTCATCTTTATTTTCAGGTAGAAGTAACATTTGTGCACCGAGTGTACATTTATAGTTATTTTCTTTTTTTGTCTTAACGGCAAGTTTCATATTCTCAATTACTTTATCAAAATCTTCTTCTTTTGTTCTGTGAATCTCAGAATATGTTTTTTTAGTTCCAGCGTTAATACTTATTTTTACCCATGAAGCATTTTTAAATATTTTATCTACATTTTTTTTATTTAAAAATACAAAATTTGTTGTAATTGAACTATCAATTCCAACTTTTGAGCAGTGCTCTATAATTTGGTCTAATTCCTTATGAAGAAGTGGTTCACCTTCTCCTGCAAACATTATACTTCTTACACCTTTTTCGGACATCTCATTAAGTCTAGTTTTTAAAAGTTCTGTCTCCCATCTTATATTTTGGTATCCTATATAATCAACACCACAAAATGTACATCTATGATTACAAGCACCAACAGGAGAAACTTCAATATAAACAGGATAAACTTTTTTAAGCTTATCTATGTCATCGCCAGCTTCTTGCCATTGAGCCACCCTTTGTGGATGGTAGCTTAGTTTATGGCTATCTATTGCATATTTATCGCTCATGAATTTCACCTATATATTCTGATTTTATTTCACCCATTAAATCATTTATTACATCTAAACATTTGTCTGGATATTTTCCAATTGCTGTTTCTTCTGACATTTGAATACCGTAAATTCCACTTTTAAGGCTGTTGTACAGGTCTATTGTCTCAGCTATTGTAGGAAGTGGATTGTGTTCCATAGATTTTAAGAACTGAGTTGCTAAAAATATTTTTTTATTATAGAAAAGTGCTTTATCTATGATAAAGTTTTGGTAAGATGGAACTTTTTCTAAGCCTATTTCAGTAGATAAGTCACCTCTATCAATTAAAATATACTCTACTTCTTCTAAAATTTCATCTAAATTATTTATGGCACTTAAGGTCTCAACCTTGGAAATTATTTCACTTGTCTCTATTAGCTTTTTTGCAATTTTTATATCTTTAGCATTACGTACAAAAGATAATCCTACAAAGTCTAGATTATATTTATTTGCTAACTTTATAAGTTTTTTATCTTTATCAAAAAGAAAAGGTATATTAGCGTGGATACCTCTTACGTGCATACCCTTGTTATTTAAAAGTCTTCCAGTTGAGTGTGAAAGAAAAGTGATTTTTGTAACTTCTACATCTATTCTTTTTACTGTGAATCTATATATAGAGTCATTAGCCCAGACATCAGCACCTATTTTTAAATGTTGAAAAAATTCTTGGTAATTTGTTTGATTAAATGAGATTGTAAATTCTTTGTTGTCTTCTATATCAATATAGCCGTCTTCAAAGTTTGCAGTTCTTACTTTATTACCAGGCAAGTCCATTAAAATTTTTGCATTACTTACTTGAGACCTAATCTCTAAAATATATTTTTCTATATCCTCTATACTTCCATGTGCACCATTTATTCTATAAATATTTTTATTTGTATGTACATCTTTTAACGGTGTAGTATGGAGTAATGATGGTCCCACTGTTGCTATAATCTTTTTCATTTAATAAACATCTCCTCTTTAAGCTTTATAATCTCTTTTGCTATCTCTTCTCTCATATATGTTTTTGATGGAATAAGACCTTTACTTAACATATCCCTAACCTCTGTACCGCTAATCCTTGTGATATCATTATGAGCACAACAATTTTCACTAACCATTTGCTCACAAACATTACAATAGTAAGGCTCTTTTAAAAGTAATAATTCAATCCCTAAATCGTCTTTTTTTATTATTTGTTTAGCAAGTTCATGAGCTTCGTATTTACCATAGTAGTTGCCAACTCCAGCATGGTCTCTCCCTATTATAAAGTGAGTACAACCAAGGTTTCTTCTTATAATAGCGTGAAAAACAGCTTCTCTTGGTCCAGCATATCTCATAGGTGTCTTAAGTGTGTTAAAGTAAATATTTAGGCCTTTATAATATTTATCTATCATCGCCTTATAGCCATTTTCAACAGCTTCTTCACTAAAATCACCTGCTTTTTTCCAACCAACAAGGGGATTTATAAATAAGGCATCACAAAACTCTAGCCCAACTCTATGTAAGTACTCATGAGCACGATGGACTACATTTCTAGTTTGAAAACCAACTATTGTATTCCAGTTGTTTTCTTGAAAATATTTTTTTGTTTCTTGAGGATTTAGCGTATTATTTAGTAGATTCTTATCAAGTAGCTTTATTTTCCCCCCAACTCTAAATATACTTCTGTCTAACTCTTTTTTAACACCAGGATGATTTATATCATCTGTTTTATACACTGTTTTTATGTCATTATTGTTTGTTTTGTAAATGTCTTCTATTTCTACTAATGCTACATCTTTGTGTTTAAAAGTCAGGGTTAGTTTATCTTTTGTTACAACTTTTTTAAAACTATTTTCATCGATATCTAATGTTATGGGTATTGTCCATGTTGTTCCATTTGATAGTTGCATCTCATTTACAACGCTATTATAGTCTTTTGAGTCCATAAAGCCAGTAAGTGGAAAAAATAGCCCAGTTTCTATATTAATAATATCCTGAAGAATTTCTTCATTTATCTCATATCGCATTTATATCCTTAGAATGTTTTGTAAAAATCAGATATTGTTTTGCAGATATATATTACTTCTGCTTCATCTACATTAGCTACTGGAAGTGTTAGAGTTTTTTCTGACAAGGTTTGAGTGTTTTCTAAGTGTTCATTAGCGTTAAAATAAGGCTTTTGTTTATGTATTAAAACAGGATAGTGAATCTTTGTTTCAATTCCATTATCTAAAAGATACTTCTGTAAATCAGTTCTATGTGTTACTTTAATTATATAAGTATGATATGTATGGTAATTATTAGAACTAACTTCTATAAGGGAAATATGACTTATATCTTTTAATTGTTCATCATAAAGAGTTGCCATTTTTCGTCTTCTGTTTATAATAGCATCTAGTTTAGTAAGTCTATAGTTCAATATTGCAGCATTTATGCTATTTAACCTTGAAACTCTTCCTACTATATTTTGATTGTCTCTATCTATTAGTCCATGATTTCTTACTTGTCTTATATAGGTTGCAATTTCTTTATTGTCCGTAGTTACAATTCCGCCATCAGTCACGCCAGACAAATTTTTTAAAGGATGAAGAGAAAAACAGCCAATATCTGACATAGTACCACTCATTTTACCGTTATACTTAGAACCTACACTTTGAGCAGCATCTTCTATAACAAAAAGATTATTTTTTTTTGCTATATCTAGAATCTTGTTCATATCACAGATAAGACCCATAAGATGAACAGGGATAATAGCTTTGGTCTTACTTGTTATGGCCGCTTCTATTTTTGAACTATCTATTAAGAGATCATCTTTTATATCTACAAAAATAGCTTTTGCACCAACGTAAGATATAGCATTTGCAGTAGCAATAAAACTATTTGAAACGGTTATAACTTCATCATCTTGCCCAATGCCAAGACTCTTAAGTGCGAAGATAAGAGCATCAGTTCCAGAGTTTAAAGCTACTGCATATTTACTTCCACAATATGAAGCAAAGTTGTTTTCAAATTCTTGAACTTGTTTTTCATAAACAAACTGACCACTTAAAAAAATCTCCTTTAGTAAAGGGGAAATCTTTTTATCGTATTCATCTTCACTGATACCTAAATCTACATACTTAATCATTAGCTAGTACCAAAGTATTTTTTATAATAAAAGTCTAAGTCATCTTTATACTCATCTTTTATAAGGCTTTTATCATTTCTGTATGTAAGTTTTGGAGTATGTTTCTCTTTATAGTTTAAATTAATGTCATCTTTTTGTACAAACGTATGAAATTTTTCAACTACAGCAAAACTATTATTGTAGATATCTTCATAGTCAATATGCATTATATTTTTATTATCAAAATTGTTCATAATATTATTTGTCTCATCTTGAATAGATTTAACCTGACAAACAATTTGTTCTATTGGATTTTTTATTTTTAAAATATCTTCTATATTCTCAGGTGGATGACCATAAAATTCGTTAATATCAGAGTATCGACTGAGTCTAGCATTAATAATAGAATTACATATAAAATATAGGTCTCTAGTCATATTAATAATGCGAATATTAGAAAAATCTTTTGCAAATTTTAAAATATTTGACATGGCATAAACATTATCAATAATAAGAGGTAATTGTTTTGTATTTGTAATGGCAAGAAGATTTGACTTTAAACTGCTAAATTCTTCTTTTTGTGTGTAGTATGTAGTGCCTTTAAGATTTAGGTGTTCCTTGAAAAACCATCCCCATTCATGGGGTTCATTTAGTCCAGATGTATTTCCATAGTTTGAAAGAAAGCTACTTTTGAACTTTTTGTCTAAAACACCTTTTTCTAATTCCATTCCAAAAAGAGGGGATTTATAAAATTTTGCTAAAAAGTTACTAATATAACCAATATCTAAATTACTTATGAGTAACTGCTGAAGCAGGGCAGAAGCACCTCTTGGCTGAGCAATTATGAAGTATATTGGATATTTTTCATCTTTATACTTTGATGCTATTTTGGTATTTTTTTCTTCTAATATGTCATTAAGGAGATTTAACATATAAGCTCATTTAAATGAAATTTAGATGCTGTTTTTTAGCAACTGTTTCAGGATTTAATATATTGTCAACAAGGTTATTAAGTTCATGGTACCTACATCCTGCTGGACACTTACTTAGATCTAGTTTATCAGATATATTTAAAATATTTGCCTCTATCTTATCTAAGTCATCTGTTATCTTTCCAACACTTACTCTATGTGGACCACAGTAAATTATTTTTTCATCTTCATAGATATTTACATTAAAAAAACCAGCTACACATAGTTTATAATCAAATATCGTATGTTCTTGTTCATGTGAAAGAATCTGGTGAGGTCTATAAAAAATATTAAAGTCGTCACTTTGGAAATCTTTTCTTATATTCTCAACTATTGGAGTGATTTCATTGTAAGTTAAATTATTTTTTTCAATATTCTCACCAACTCCACCTCGATTGAATACAGGTTTTACAGAAAAATAATCAGCATTGATTTCTTGTGAAATTTTGGCACTCTTATACAAATCATCTAAGTTTTTATGATGTGTTGCATACTGCACCCCAATAGTTGGGATAGCGTTCTTTCTTTTTGAGATTAATCTTTTTGTGTTTTGTATAATTTTATCAAAGTGATTATTTACATCATGCATATAGTTATGTACATCTGTACTTCCTGCATCTAGGCTCACTCTAATCCAAGTAAAATGGTTTAAAATTTCATCTTCATATCTATCTATTAGATATCCGTTTGTAAACATAGCCTGTTCTATACCCATACTAGCTATTTTATTTACAAGCTCTTTAAACCTTGGATAAGCAGTAGGCTCGCCATTACCCACATAGGTGATGGCTTTTAAGCCTCTATCTTTTGCTTGTTCTAAAAAAGATATTATTTTATCAAAATCTAGTAGTTTAGCATTATCTAGTTGGTATTCATAAGCAGTACACCATAAACATTTATGATTACAATAGTTGCCTAAACTAATTGTTGCATGAACAGGAAAAATAGGAGAGCTATTTTTAATAGCAAGAATATTTTCTGGGTGGTACATAATTTTATCAAAAGATAAAAAACTCATTCGTAGTTCCTATATTATTTTTTTTCTATATTGTGGGAAAAAATTATTTGTTTCTCTATTTGTCTGAATTATTAGTTTATCATAAATATCTTTATTAAATATTTTTGTACCTATATAAAAAGGTATAACTTTGTTTGAAAATTCTTTTTTAAATTGATAAAGCCCATCTTTCCCACCACCTAGGTAAAATAATTTTTTTGAGCTTTTATAGTATTCACAAACTAAATCAAAAAGTAAAGAATTAAAACCATATTTTAAATAAGATTTTAGAGTTCCACCCAAAAAATAATAAATCTCGTTTTCATCCTCTATAATAAATATACTTGATACTATTTTATTTTCAAAATAGATACTAAATATTTGTCCAAAACTTAATAAATCACTTAAAATACTAATATTGAATTTAAAATATTTATTTGAATTAACTCTATTCATTGAATCGATATAGACAGAATAAAAGTTATCTAATGAATCTTTTTCAATAAACTTAAAAGCAAGCTTTTTAGCATTCTTAATATTTCTATTCTTTCTTTTTGAAAATTCTTTTTTATAATCACTTCTTAAATCAATAAGAATATGGTCTTGTATTTTTAAAAGATTTATATACTTAGCTATAATTTTATAGTTCATATTTAGCAAAGAAGCAAACCTAAAAAAACCTGAAACTATATTTTCTTTTATTAATAATTTTTCAAACTCCACAAGTCCTTTTTCTAAAATTTCATCACTAGTAAAATAAAATCCACCATAATCAAAAGGTGTTATAATATCAAAGTATTTATCTTTTTCTAAAAAATCTAATTCATAAGAAATATCTCTTTTTATATAATTAAAATAAAACTGCTCACCTTTAGTTTTGAAAGTGAAGGTGAGCAGTTTTCCTTCTTCAAGTTCTTGAACATATTTTGCCCATTTATGGTTTAATGTATATGATTTATATAGTTTGTTTGTGTACTTCATATCTGCCTTGGAAAGGTACTTTAAAACTATCATTATTTGTTTTTCGAAAAATTACAAATGCTCCAAACACATCAATTGCATTAATGTTAGACAAGAAATTATCAATTATAGTATCGTCAATATCTACTAAACTATAACTATTTAAATTTTTATGTCGTAATCCAAAATACTCAATTTTGTATTTATTTTCACTTGCTAAAGAATAAAAAAAGTTTGGGTGATAGTTGTATAAACCATGTTCATAAGCACCTTGAATAGGTAATGAATGTATCATTAAACCATTTTCTTTACATAATTTATGAATATTGTTAAATGCAGCATACTGATTGAAAATATGTTCAGTAGTTCCAAAATTTGTTACAACATCAAATTTTTGCATAAAGTTAAGCTCATTTTGAATATCTAAATTAAAATCAAAGGTTAAGCTATTATGTACACCATCAGGATCCATAAAAACACTTTCTTTAAATCCAAGTAAATCCCATAATGCTTTAGAACTAATTCGTTTTTTATCCATAAAATCTAGTAAGCTTATATTTTTTGTATTTAAATCTAGCTTATTTAGTAACTCCATAGCTAAGTCTGTATTTTCAGAATCAATTAAATCAAAAGAACCAATATTAACAATTGTTTTTTTATTTTCAAATAAGTTTAATTTTTTTATTAAATTAATAATATTATATATCATTATTGCTCTAGCATTATTTTCTAAGAATGGTTGTTCCAATTTTTTCTCCTTATTTTTGAAAAATTATTTATAATACCAACTGTAATATTTATGTGCTTACAGTGAGTACAGTTTTACAGTCTAAGTCCATAGCATCTAAGCTATCAATAACTTCTTCACTTAATAATATGTCATTTGTGTAAAAACAACTTAAATGACAAAATCTACATCTAAATGCGTTGGATAATCATTCACTTAAGATTCTTTAATTTATTTATTATATCATTATTAATTGGGGATAGCCATATCCCATCACAATTATATTTATAAGCTATTTCTATCATTTTTTTAGAGTTTTCAATACTTTTCGGCAAAGATGGGGTAGAGAATACTTTTATATTATGGAAGTGAAAAATATTAACTAATTCATTTGTTAATAAACAGTTTTGTATATTAACTTTTTTTAAATTAAAATCAATAATTGATATATCAGATGTTCTTTCGATTTGTTTTAAAAAATCTCTTAAATAATTTTCACTTAATTCAACATCTATATTTAAGTTTTTATGAAATCTTTTTGCCATTGATAATTCAGAGCAACTTAAAATTATATTTTTTTTGTTTAACTTTTTAATTGATAATTCATATTTTTTAAATAAGTCTTCAGTGATTTTATTTGTATCTATCCTAGAGTTAATAAAAAAACCAATATGATAGCCACACCTAATATCTAAAAGAAATTTTTGATTTGGAAATAGAACGAGTAATTTCTCTAGTTCAATGAATTCGTATGTGCTTTGGAGTTCATTTAATTCCTGAAGTGTAAAGTCAAAGACTAATTTATCTATATTACATGTTTGAATTAATGATAAGTCATGATGTAAAACTAGTTTATTATCTTTTGTTGGTACAATATCAATTTCTATAATTGAGTCTTTAGTTATAGATCGTATCTCTCTTATTCCACAAATTGAATTTTCAGGGCACTTTATATTTGTGCCTCTATGTACAATCAACTGCATATTAAAATATCTCATCAAAGTTAAATAAAAATTCTTTTTTAAATTTATAAATATTTTCTACCATACTAGTATATTCCTTTATTCATTCAAGTTTTTTTATATGTCCCAATTGAATAAATAAACCATGCTAAATTTATATTTCCAGTATGTACAATTTCATCATTCATTGCAAACATCATTGTTCTGTCAAAATATTTTTGCATTAACTTTTCAAGTTCATCTGGATAATACTCATGTAGATGGTGGGCTTTATTGTGCTCTGCCCTGTATTTATCAAAATATTTACTTGGGGTACCAACTATTAGCATTCCTTTATCAGATAGCATAGATGAGTATTTTTCTACTAGCTTCACACCATCTTTTTGAGTAAAATGTTCTATAAAATCAAGTAAAATAATGACATCATACTTTTTATCTGTTTGATACTCCAGTGCATTCTTATACATGAAATTGATTTCTGGAAAGCTTTTTTTTGCTTCATTTAATAACTCTTTATCCATATCTAATGCATCGATTTTATTGCAATATTGGGAAAAGAAATTAGATGATGTACCATCACTACATCCAACTTCTAGAACATTATCGCTTTTTTGTAGTAGTTTTGCTATAAACTTATATCGTGCAAATTTTACAGCAACCATAAGAGGGTTGTTTTTTATTAGGTTAAAATATCTATTCATTATTAGTGTTCCATGTTTTAGTTTCTTTTTCTTTTCATCTCTGAAATATATGTGTCTTTAGTCGAAAAATCATTTGTACTACTAGATGTAACACTTCTGTGTCTACAATGAGTACAATTCTTGCAGTCTTCATTCATATTATCTAAAGTATTTACACCATTTCTAAAATTTTGCATCTCTTGTGAATTCCAAATATCTAAAATATTGTTTTTAAATATGTTTCCAATAGGTTTATAAGATACTGGACATGGGTAAATATCACCATTTGGTTGTATTGATATTCTATACCAAGGCATATTGCAATGTTTATGTCCAATGTTCTCTGTATCTTGTTGATTTTCTATAATACTACCACTTTGTAATACAAACTTTACATCTTTATTTTTTGCATACTCAATAGCTTCTGTTGTGATTTCTGTAAAATATTTAGGATTATTTAATGGCATTAACTCTGTTAATTTTTCTGAATATGCTTTAAATGATGTTACTTGGATACCTTCTTTTATATCATATTTATCTGCAAAGTCAATAGATGATTTCAGTTCTTCAATAACATCAAGTAGCCCAACAGTAGATATTCTAAGGATAGGATATATAGTATTTTTTTCTTTTTTTCTTCTGTTTATATACTTTATATTATTAATAACTTGTTTAAGTTTATCAACACCCATATTCTGTTTATAAGTTTCTTTTGTAAAGCCAGTTATAGATATGGTTAAATATGTAAGATTACCAACTAAATTGTCAATAATTTCTTCACTTAATAGTATTCCATTTGTAGAGAAATAACTTTCAATATTATACTCAGATATTTTTTGAAAAATTGGCAAAAAATCTTGACATGTTAAAGGTTCGTATCTACTAAAAAGAGTAATTGAGTTTAAATTCTCTAGTATTGGTTCAAGCAAGCTAAAACTATCTAGAGTTAATTCTGCAATTTCTTTTGGATCAAAAAAACTTAGATGACAAAACCTGCATCTAATATTGCACTTAGAGCTTAAATCTATATCTATATGTGTTGGGTATTTATCCATTATTATCCTTTTGAATAATTTCTTTTATATTAGCTTGATTGTAAAATAAAATATAAAAATTCACCTTCATTATTTTTATCAATTTCATCTAATTCTTTTGTGTTATTTAATAAATTTTGAACAATATCAATATGTGGTGAGAAAATAGTAGATGTAAAACTATTTAAAATATTGAAGCCTATATTTGTTAATTCTTTCATTAAAAAATCATGATTAAAGAAATGGTAATGATTTCCACCTCTAACAGAAGGTGAATAACCTTTCATTTGATTCGTCATGTAACTATAGTGGTTAGGTATAGTAAGGAAGAATATCCCATCTTTGCTAAGTAGATTTTTTATTGCAATTAATTCTTCTTTGGGTTCAAGACTATGTTCTAAACTATGACATGAAAATATATAGTCAAACTTTTTATCTGTGCTATTATTGTAATCTAATAATGTACCTTCAAAATAGTCGAATTTCATATGATTTTTTATAAACTCTATAGCTTTACTTGACAAATCAACACCTGTAAGAGAACTAGTATTTAACTTTAATGATGCTGCCAATAATAACCCACCCCAAGAACAACCGATATCTAAAACATTTGGATTTTTTTTATTTAAGTTTGGCATTAATGAAAGATAATATTTATATCTTTTCATTTTTTCAAACCATAAAGAATCTTCTTTAAATATATCATCTTTAGATTTTGGTAACATTACACTATGATTTTTTAAATATTGAGAACTATAATGTTTTGCTAGAGATTCTCTAATGGGACGAGGATTACTAAATATATGTTTACAATTATTACAAGTAACAATATTTAATGTTACCCATTTATACTCTTCAAATATATGTTGACTACTAGATTCACTTTTACAGAACGGGCATGCTATCATCTCTCCATATTCGCACCATAAAACATTGTTTATTAACTTTAGATTACTATTATTTTGTATCATTTATTCTCTTTGTATGATTGTTTGTACAGTTATTATACATTGTTATCATTGAATTTTAATACAAATTATTTATTTTAAATTTAAGAATTTAAATTTATCTGAGGAATATATAAATTCATTTCTAAATTTTTTAACATTTAAAACAAACTGCTTATATTCTTTCTTTGTTATATTTTTTAAAATTTTATCTAAATTTTTAAGTTCATTATTGGAAAAAACAATTCCTAATTTATGGTCTTTAACAAGTTTTGATACAGCTTTTAATTTTTTGTTTATGATTATAGGGATTCCAGCCTCAAGATAAAATGCGAATTTACTAGGTATTGCATATTTGTTTAAATATTCTGATTTTGTACAATATTCAAATAAAAAGAAAGCAAAGTGATAATCATTTAATACAGATGCACATAATATTTTACCTTTTTTTAAATTAAAATTTTTGTTAAATTTCTCTTCATATAGGATATCTTGAAACATAACTCTTAGCTTTGGTAATTGAGTTGCACCATATGCACCTGGAGTTAAGACATAACTTATATTTATGTCATGTGCAGTTATGTTTTTTAAACCTCTTAAATTACCTTTTGTTGGAAACATTTCTTCAGGGAATGAGCTAGGAGCTAGACCTCCAGCATAGACAAGTTTTATTTTTTTATAGCTTATATTATCTTTATTATTAAAGTTATTTTCATTAGAATATTCAGGAAAAAAAATAAATTTTTCTCTAGATGTATTGTATTGTTTTTCCCATATTTTTGCTTGTTCTTCTGTGAAATGTGAAAGAACATATTTTGCATTCTTAAAGATGAACTTTATAGCTTTAAAATCTTTAGTAGCTTTATCTCCAAACATAATCTTATATTCTTTTTTTGAAGAAAATCCCCAGTCTTTAATATTTACAATAACATTATCAAAATTTTTAACAAGTTTGGCTGCAAAAGGATAAGCTAACATCCAGCTTCTATGAAAAATAATATCATATTTTAGTGACTCTAATTGTTTAAGTAAATCATCTTGAGACTCAACGTCTATAACAGAATCTATATATTCAAATGAATCAGTTGCTTTATGGTCTTTGATTTGAAGAAGAGTAGTATGAACATTTTTATTGTTCTTAAAATATTTAGCTATTCTTTGAATAGAGAAGTCATTTATAAACATCTCTCCATTAGGTGGGATAAATATAATTTTTTTTACTTTAGACATTAGGCATCACTAAAATCTTATCTTCTTTTACTCCGCCATCAAGTAGCTGTTTTTTTATCTGCTCAACAATTGTTTCAGATTTTACAGGTGCTATAAGATATATAACTTCTTTATCCATACTGTTAAAAAAGCCATCTTCTCCATAATCGCTTATAATTCCGTCTAGATATTTTTGTCCAGCTTTTGAGCTATTATTATCAAGGAAGTATTTAAAATTGATATTTTTCCATTTATTTGTATAAGATACATTAAGCATTGAAATTAATTTAAATTCTGGAATACAAGGAATTAGAGCAATTTTAGCCTTTAAATCTACAACATCGTCAAGTTTTTTGTACCAAAGTGCTACATCTTTATACTCTTCTTTAAATACCTCTTCTAAACGCAAATCATATCTTTGATGACAAACTTTACAACCAAGCTTAAAGCTTCCATTTTGTTCTTTATGAATATTTTTATAGTTACTTATAGAATCACAATGTGGGCATTGAGTATTGAACTCATAAATATTTCCTTTGAGTTCATTAAAGGAAGTTTTTTTACTATTTATAAGTTTTCCATACATTCTATATTCATGCGATCTTTGCCAAATATTTTGAACCATGTCATTATATTCATTATCTGCCATTTTTGTCATATTAATAGGTGGACAACTTCTTTGAATAAAATCAAGTTTATCTGGAATCAGTCCTCTTGTTAGAGCTTCTAAGTATATAGGTGTACCAGGATAAGCTTCAATGACACCTAAGTTAATTTGATACTCCTTATGTCTTTCCCACCAAGTTATTGTTTCATTGTATGTATCTTTAGTTTCAGCGCTATCTCCAAAAATAAAGTTACCTTGAATCCCAATGTTATGCTTTTTGGTAAGTCTTAGAGCCTCTTCAGTTTTATCTATTTTAAGTTTTTTCTTCATACTCTTTAGGACTTCATTACTTGCACTCTCAAGACCATAACTTATGTAGTATAGTCCAGATTCTTTAAGTTTGATTAGAGTTTCTTCATCAACATCATCAACCCTCATTTGTGCAATCCATTTAAGATTGTACTTTTTTATCTTATCAGCAAATTCTAACATTCTTGTTTTATTTACAGAAAATAACTCATCTAAAATTAGCAGGATATTAATGTCATATTTTGTTATTAATATATCAAGATTCTCAAAAAAATAATCTAGTGAAGACACTCTATACTTTTTTCCAAGAGGATGGTAACAAAATGTACAGCTATAAGGGCATGAACGCGTAGTTATTACGGGTAAAGCTCTTGGTTTATCAAAGGGATACATATAGTAGTTGTCATTAGGCATCTGCATATCTAGATAGTGCTCTACGTCAAAAGCATCATAGTCTGGAAAAGGTAAAGAATCTAAGTCATCAATACTATCTCTAGGTGGTGTGATTTTTATAGACGAGTCTTTTTCATAGATAATCCCATTTACTTTTTCTATCTCTTTATTATTGATGATTGCATCAACAAGTTCAATGATTGTTAATTCACCTTCATTTAAAACACCATAATCGATTTTTAATGCTTTATAAATTAGATTTGGTTCACTGCTAAGTATTCCACCTCCAAGAATAGTAATTAAGTTTTCATCAATATTTTTTACTATATTAAATATCTTGTCTATTTTATGATAGTGAGCAGATAAACCACCCGTTGCTACAATTTTTGCATTATTATCTGTTATAGCTTTTTGTATTTGTTTTTCATCTTCTGAAGAGTTAAAATGGTTAAGGTTTAGCGCAGATACATTATAAGAATGATGTTTTAGTATTGATGAAATACAAGCTAAGCCAAGAGGAAACTCATAGTATTCACCATATGTGTCTCTAAATCTTGGTACAATTAATAGTATATTCATTTTTTAAACCTAATTTTTTTAATTTCTTATTGTCGTAAATAAAGTTTTTTCTGTATTTTTTAATATTTTTTACAAAGCTATCATATTTCTTTTGTGATATATTCAATACGCTACTCATATTCTTTACATCGTCATTGTTAAAGACTATTCCTAATTGATGCTTTTTTACTAGCTTAGACATAGAAATAAATCTGTCATTTATTAATATCGGCAAACCTGCTTCAAGATAAAAGGCAAATTTACTTGTGATAGCATATTCGTATAATGACTGGTTAATTCCACTTGCCTCTAATTCAAAAAAACCAAAATGGTATTTATTTAAAATTTTAGAATTAAGGGCTTCTCCTTTAATAATATTAAACCTATCATTTGTTTCATCTTCATATATAAAATCTTTAAACATATCTACTAGTCTCAGAGTGTTTTTATGGACATGCTCAGGTAAAACAAAATCTACATTTATATTTTGTTTTGTAAGTTGTTTTATAGACCTAATATGTGATTTGCCTGGAAAAAAATCTTCTGGTTGAATAGTCGCAGGAATTGCACCAGCATATACTATATTTATATTTTTATATTTTAAGGCAGGTTTATCATTAAAAGAATTTTTATTACAATACTCAGGAAAGGATATAAACTTATTTTTATCTGTTTTATAGTCCTTTGCCCATAGTTTTGCCTGTTCTTTTGTAAAATGAGAAAGTATATGATTAGAGTTTTTAAATATATATTCTATAGCTTCATAATCTTTAAAATCAGGATATAAAAATTCATATACATCCTTAGGAGCAAAATTCCAATCTTTTATATTTACAGCAACATTATCGAACTCTTTTACTAGTTGTGCAGCAAACTCATAAGCTGTCATCCAGCTTCTATGAAAAATAATATCATATGGCATTGTTTTAAGCAAAAGTATAATTTCATCTCTATTTTTTGCTTCAATTACATTGTTAAACATACTTGTATCTAGTTCAAAGTGCTGAGCTTTTATATGAAGTAATGTACTCTGTACCTTACCACTAAGCTTTAGCCATTTAACAATTCTTTGCAAAGAATAATCATGCATTTTAAATTGACCGCTTGGAGGTATAAAAATAATTTTAATTTGTTGCATTTTCTACTTCTGATTATTAATAATAGTTAACATTTTATTTGTAAATGTTTCGTAGCTATTAGCTTTTACAATACAGTTTAAATCAAGATTATGTTCTTTGTTAAGGAGACTTAAAATGTCATCTGGTGTTTTGAAAAATAATAAACTTTCTTCAAAGCAATTCTGATCTTCACTTCCTTCTTCATTATGGCGACTATCATATACTAAAGGGATACATCCACTCGAAGCTGCTTCTAGTGTCCTTTGTTGCAGAGCATAACCACCGAGAACTAAAGTATATTTTGCACTATTATATACCTTTGAAATATCTTTTCCATAAGATAAAATACCCTTGAAGTTATTCTTTAGTTGAGTATATTCTTCCCAGCCCCAACCGTAAATTTCTAATTCATAGTCCATCTGCATAGAGGCAATATAAAGCAAAAAGCCATCTCTTTCTACATACCTAACAATCGCTCCAAGTTCTACTTCTTTAATATTGTAGTAAGTCATTAAAGAACAAAACTGTAGGTGTGTTTTCCATGTAGTATTAACTACTCCAGTTATATAGTTGTCTAACAGTATTTTAACAATTTCATCTTTTTTGGGATGTTTAACTGCATCGAAACCTTCTTTATAGCTTGTCCCAATCATAACAATTTTATTTTTTCTTTGTATATCTTCATTTTCTTTATAGACTTTTGTATCAATACAGAAACCTTGATATTGAGAGTTAATATTATAGAGATGCAAATGTTTATTTAATGCTTTAACTAAATGAAAAATATAATCTCTATCTCTGAGTTTTTTAATTTTTTTAAACTGTTCTATTGAAAAATTATCTTGAAGCCATACAAAATTAAATACATTGTCATTTAAAAAAGAATTATTTAAATGGTTTATATTAATTGTGGCATGTGGATTAAATTCTGAAAGCTTTTTTAAAGAACCAGAATCTTCAATACCATAATATAAATCAAATAAAACTTCTATATTAGACTTTAATAAAGCGTTAACAATATTTTGTGTGATGTGCTGCATCACTCGCGTATTTGAATTAGCAGTTAAATAAAATCTAAGCGGTTCATTAAAGTCAGGTTTAGCATTTTTCAAAGTCTCATAATACTTATGATTTAACTCATGTCTTAATGCTTTTGCTTGCTCTATCGTCATATTAAAGTGAAGTTGTACATCTAGTTTTACTTCAGGTGAGAGTTCTAGACCTGAAAAGTCTAACTTACTTGGAATTCTGTATCTTCCATTAATTAAATCATCACCAAAAGTTTCTAAAGGTAAGTGAATAAGATTAACTAAATCAGATTCAATAGCTTCACCCTCATAGTAGCAAAGTTGAAGTATATAACCGTCATCACTTTTGTTTTGTAAGCTAGCAACTTTAAAGGCTTCCTGAGCATTTAAAAAATAAGTGTCTTCGTATTTCATAGGACTACAAACCAAGGGTTTAATAAATTTTCTTTATTATATTTCAATGTGTCTTTGGATTCAAACTCAACTACATCTTTGTTTGCTTCAAGGACAATGGCATGAGCTGCAGCAGTATCCCACTCCATTGTTGGAGCTAGTCTAGGATATATATCTGCCTTACCTTCTGCAACCAAACAAAGTTTCAAAGAGCTTCCTTTTGATATTAATTCTTTTTCTTTTAAAGTTTTTATATTATCGACAAACTCTTGAGTCTCTTTAGACATATGTGATTTACTCGCAATAATTATATATTTATCATCATCTCTTTTTATGGGTAGTTTTGTAGAATTTTTAAATGCACCAAGACCTTTTTTAGATGAGTACATATCTTGTAAAACAGGGGCATAAACTACACCTAAAATAGGAACTTTATTGTGGATGAGTGCAATATTTACTGTAAACTCTCCATTTCTTTTAACAAACTCTTTTGTTCCGTCAATTGGGTCTATACACCAGTAGTATTCCCAATCTTTTCTTTCTTTATATGTTACTTCTTTATTTTCTTCAGAAAGAATAGGAATATTTGGAAAAAGTTTATTTAATGCTGAACAAATAATTTCATTTGACTTTATATCAGCTTCTGTAAGTGGTGACTTATCGTCTTTATAATCTACTTGAAAATCTTTTTTGTATATTTCCATGATAGCATTACCAGCTTCAAGTGCAATCTCTTTAATTAACTCTAAATCTATTTTTTCAATCATTTTATTAAATCTTTTTGTTTTAAGTAAGTTAGTATTATTTGTATATTTTCATCAATAGATGTTTGAGAATTTTCTATATATATTTCTGGATTTAAAGGTTTTTCATATTCTATATCTACGCCAGTGAAATTTTTAAGTTCACCATCTCTGACTTTTTTGTAAAGTCCCTTTGGGTCTCTTTGTTCACAAACTACTAAGGGTGTATCAACAAAAATTTCTATAAATTCATTTTCTTGAACTAAGCTTCTCACTATCTGCCTATCAGTTATAAATGGAGAGATAAAAGCAGTTAAAACTATACTTCCACTATCTACGAATAGTTTAGCTACTTCTCCAATTCTTCTAATATTTTCAACTCTAGAATCTTTATCAAATCCTAAGTCTTTATTGAGTCCATGTCTAATATTATCACCATCAAGTAGATATGTATGATGTCCTAGTTCATATAGCTTAGATTCCAAAGCATTAGCTAAAGTGGATTTACCACTACCACTTAAACCTGTAAACCATAGCACATAGGACTTATGTTTTTTTAGTAATATTCTTTTTTCTTTAGTAACGTTTGTTTCGTGCCACACAATATTTTTAGACATAGACTTCATTGATTAATCTTTATATATGATTTATTAAAGTAAAATACAGTTAATTGACTTAAAGGCACTTAAAATGAAAAAGTTCAGTAAGAAGTATATAAGTAATTTAAAAACTATTTTAGATGAGATAGATTCAAGTACTGTTTCTAAAATTGTAAACCTTATAGACACCACTAAAGGGAAGATTTACATTATAGGAAACGGTGGAAGTGCTGCTACCGCTTCACATATGGTAAATGACTTAGGAGCAGGTCTTAAGCGAAGAAGTATTAGAAGTTTTGATGTTGAGAGTTTAAGTGAAAATACCTCTGTATGTACAGCTTTGGCAAACGATATTGGATATGAGAATATTTTTTATATGCAGTTGAAAGATAAGATAAAAAAAGATGATTTGCTTATAGCAATTTCATGTAGTGGAAATTCTCCAAATATTGTTAAAGCTGTTAAGTATGCACAAAAGAAAAATGTTAAAGTTATCGGTATAACAGGTTTTGATGGTGGTAAACTAAGAAAAAAATCAGATCTTAGTTTTCATGTTCAAACTAGCACCGGTCAATACGGAATTGTAGAAGATGTACATATGATACTTAACCATATGATTTATACTTATTTTATTGAAAATCATTCAAAATAGTAATAGAGAAGGAAATATAAACAATGGAATCAGTAGAAACATTAGCTATACAAACATATCAAAAAAATATAGAATACTTATCAAGTGAGCATGCTGAACTTGCAAAACTGTTAAATATATTTGAATCGGCAATAAATAATGGTGATTATGCACCCCAGTATGACTTAGAGTATATAGATGGATATTTTGATGTTGTTATATTAAAATCTAAAACTTATTTATATGGAAGTAATAGTGCAGATGCTTCTAGTGTCTTTACAAAAATGATAGGTTATGAAAAAAATAAGTTAGCGTTTGAAGGTTTTCCAATATATCATATCCCTAATGAACAAATAGGTAAGCTTGATGATAAAGAGATAGGTTTAAAAGATATCTTCCCCTTAATGAATTACTATTCTGAGAATAGCAGTGAAACAGATAGCATGAAAACTATTGAGAAATTTATTTTTGTTGGAACTGGATTAGGTATGCATATTCCAATGGTGAATAATTCAATAGATGCACAAGAATACCTAATTATAGAAGATGATTTAGAAGTATTTAAATTATCTCTATTTACAACCCCTTATTATGAATTAGGAGCTAATAAAAAACTATTTTTTTCAATTGCAGATGATGAAAATGAATTTTTAAAAAAAGTAAAATTATTTTTAGAAAATAGTTTTTATGAAAATAGATATTTAAAATATTTTCATTTTCCTAAACATTCAAATAATAAAATAAAACTAATACAAAATGCACTATTAACACAAAATTTTGTTTATTTTGCGTATAACCATGAACTAAAAAAATATCTAAGACCACTTGAGTATATGGCTGAGCATTATGCTACTTTAAATATAGGTAAAAACTTTGATAGTTCTATCTTTAATGAAAAGCCGGTTCTAGCACTTGCAGCTGGACCTTCATTAGAAAAAAATATGGAGTGGTTAAAAGCTAATAACGATAAATTTATTATAGTTGCAGTTGAAGCAGTTCTGCAAACACTGTATAAGAACAATATTAAGCCAGATGTTATTGTCCATATAGATGGCTTTGAGACATCGCTTGTCCATTATGAAGATCTTCCTATTGCAGAATTTTTAAAAGATACTATAGTAGTATTAGGTGCTTTTACCCCTACAAAAGTTAGGAATTTATTTGATAAAGATAAAGTATTTTATTTTGAAGAAAGTGCAGAGTACATTGAGCGATTTGGTTCCTTAGTTGTTCCATGTGTTGGTTCATATGCTTTAATGCTTTCTCTAATATTTGATGCAAAAGAGCTTTATTTACTTGGATTAGATTTCGCAATAAATCAAGAAACAGGTTCAACTCACTCTGAGGGTCATGCTTATGAAGAACAAACAGATATGGATAAAAAAGATGACTTAAGCAATACGATGGAAATTAGAAAAAATCTTTTTCCGGTTCAGGGTAACTTTACAAATGCAGTTTATACAAACTCATCATTGCATACCTCTGTTCAAACCTTATATAATCAAATCCCTATGTGTAAAAGAGAAGATCAATATATATTCAACCTTAATGATGGTGCGAAAATAAATAAGGCTGCTCCAAAGCAAGTAAGTGAAATAGATGTTAACTCTATGCAAAGTATAAATAAGCAAGAACTAGCAAAAACTTTAGATGACTTATTTAATAATAATTCCATAAAGGTTTTAAATGATAGTGATTTAAAATCAATGAAAATTAGACTAGAGAATGCTAAAAATATTCATGCATTAATACAGGAATATTCAAACTCAGTTTCTCACTCTAATGTAGATAGATATTTTTATGATTTACTTGGTTTAGTTTCAAGTATTTTAAAAAGTAGGGGTAGAGAAAACATAAATTTAACGCAGGTTTATCACTCATACTTTAAATATGCCTTACCAATTAT
>Ga0209345_10002203_pt1 | contig 21845 bp, 35 predicted proteins | sample Cruoilmetagenom7_FD_187294 | JGI IMG/M metagenome (GOLD analysis project Ga0209345, IMG submission 187294) | Oil polluted marine microbial communities from Coal Oil Point, Santa Barbara, California, USA - Sample 7 (SPAdes) (version 2) | ecosystem: Environmental > Aquatic > Marine > Oil seeps ... | reverse complement strand
GCCAAAAATCAGAAGAACCGGGCCAATAGCAGCGACAATAGCCGCAGCCATGACAATCATCTTTTGTTTGGCCGGATCTAGCCCGTTGAATTTCTCCAACAGTCTGGTCAAACCATCTATGAAAGGGGGAAGTGTCTCAAGGACTATAATGCCAATAATACGCTTTAATTTGCGCATAGCGTCTATCATATCCGAGTTTGGTGTGGCATCTCGCGCGGCTTTGGCCGAGCCTTTGTATTGCCGCTCCAATTCGTTTAAAATCAAACCTTGAGCCTCTGCAGCCTTGCCCGCTTTGGTCAATTGTTTAATCAACTCTTTTTGGTCATCACTGAATTGAATACCAACACGGGATAAAGCCGTAATTCCCAAGATAGGATCATTTAACGCCTTGCCAATTTGGATGACAGACGATTTCAAGTCTTGGTCAAGCCGTGTGGATAAATCTAACGCGGCCTGTTGCGCGCGGTCAAAACTTTCACCGCTGATATTGCCAAACGTCAACATATTTGCTGTGACAGTTTTGAGGATGTCATCAGCATTATAATTTGAGAGGCTTTCGAGTGCGAGAGCTTGTTTTTTAAGCTGCATCAAGTTTTTACCAGACGCCGCACCCATGGAGGTCAAGCCCGCTTCAACTTGTGCCATTGCCTCCCTGTGCTGAACGCCCGCATCATAAGCGGCCTTGCCCACAAGCAACATAGGAGCCGTGAACGATAAGGTCATGGCAGTACCAGCGCGCTTCAAGGACTTACCAAGCTTCTGAATTGACCGCTGGGTCTTCTTCATACGCTTAGAAGCCTCGGTCATTCCTTTTTCGAATGCAGCTGTATCAGCGCCCAGGACTACCCGGAGTGCGCCAATCGTTTCCTGTGCCATTTAGATTAACCTTTGTTTTTAGCCATCGGTGCCAAAATTGAAAATAGACGCTTCAAGCCGTCACTCTTTGGAAGCTCGTTATTGCTGCCTTGAGTTTTGCTTGGGTCGTCGGGGTCGAGAACGTAATTTGCGAGCGGTTTGGGATTCTGATCGCGGCTAATTAGAACCTGCATAAATCCTGCAGTGACCGCCAGATTATGCTCACGGATATGCTTGCGAGAAATGCCTTTTATAACCGCCGCATATTCACGCGGGGTTGTGTCCCAAAACTCACTAGGAGCAAGTCCAGCTTCAACCCAAAACGACAATAAAGCGTAGTAATCGGTAGCGGCTTTTACGCCGCTTTCACGTTTCCCGCTTTTGCCGGCTTAGCCTTTTCTGAGTTTTCATTCACCAAATTAAAAATGGCAAGCATCCAGTCTTTTGGAGTGCCTTGGCTTAATGGACCATCAAGACAATCTTCAAATTCCAAGTCATGGTCAGGCCGAAGAAAACACCAGATAGCAATGGCGAAAGATTCAAAATCAATACCGTCAAGGTTCAACTCTGATAAGTCACCGCCCATAAGAGCAGGTGCAATCGTGCTGAACATATCCAGTACAGGCTTTTTGTCTTTTTTCTTAAGCTCTTGGTCTGCAAAGCACAGCGTGGCCATGCTGAAGGTCAGCGAGTATTCGCCAACCTTCGCAGTGTTTTTATTCAGCTTTGCCATTATGGAACAGCGGACACAGTTGTTACGCCAGTTACTTGGAACTCGGCAGTTGAGCGGCGCAATCCGCCTGGTCCAACTTCACCGCCTGATGGATCTAAACTTGACAACCAGCCTGTGCCTGTGACTTTCATTTGACCGCCCGTTCCCGTGCCGTCGTCAACCCGAATTTCAAAGGCACGGATTGCGGCTGATGTCATAAGTTCTCGAACAAGTACGTCATCGGCATCACCCGGTGTGTACTCATAAGTGAACGGAAACGCGCTAATCTGCAATAATGCAGGTGTCAGCCTTTCGATGCATCCATCAGTTTGATTTGTAGAGTCATTTGAGGTTCTAGTATAAGTAGGCTCCCCCAATGAAACAAGATTTACCACCTCAGTAAGAGTCGGCGTCGCGTTCGTTAAATGCAGCTCTTCTGAGCAAGCTTTGATTCCCATTTTAATCTCCTATTGATAATGGATAATGTAGTCTACGGCTCGATGATAAACCCGTGAACCATCGGGCATTTCTTGCACGGGCAAATCCCGCTCTGCGTTTTCAAAAATTCTTTGAAAGTATGTTGAACCTTGCGTCCCTGAAAACGTCTCCAAATGCGCTCTCAACAAAATATGGACTTCATCCATCGCTTTGTAGCTAGCTGCGAAAATATCTATTTGCATTTTCTGCATTTGTTGTGTGGATATGCCACCCTGATTGTAACTGCGTACAGCCCCGATCGAGGTAATGACAACGGCTGGCAGCGTTGATAATTCAGGCCGAAGTACAAAATCAATTGCCGCACGACCCTCGACCTCGCCAAGTGCATCCTTGAGGTCTGCGCTGGCAAAAAGCACCAGCCGAAAATCTTTTTTCATTACTTAACTCGCTTGGCTGCTTTACGTGCGGCGCGTTTTGCGGTTTTCTCAATATCGTCCCACATAAATTCGCCAAACCTGTTCAAAGTCGTGTACGCATGGGTATCCAGTGCAGGTCTCAAAAATGGCTGCGCGCTAGAATGAACATTGCCGAACTCTTGTTGCAATGCGACCTGTCCATGACCCGTATTGACACCCACAAAGATTTCGATGCGGCTCTTTTTACGCAATCCCTTGCGCTGCTTTGTCGAAATTGAAATAGCGTCTTTGAGGTCGCCAAACTCGGACGGTGCACGTCTTATCATTTCATTCCTTACCGGAATTAGTGCCTTTTTCCCCGCTCGTCTCACCACCGCTTTTGCTGTCGATGTCTTGAACCCCAGCAGCGCTTCTTCCAGCTGCTTTCCGCCCTCGAACTTTACTTTTATTTTCATGTTTTTTCACCAATCCACTATCAATTAAATGCTGAGGGTTTGGGTGGTCATAAATCGTCCCCTTGACCTTTTGATAAGGCGCTCCATATCCGTTTTGGTGAGGTAAAATTGCAACAACTTTCATGATGTTCTCCGTCTTGCTAAAATTTCGATATATGCGCCGCGTTTTTTCTCGACCACCGAGGCAATGTCCCAATTACTGCCGTCAAATGTGAGCCTGTGCGTTTGCGGCCCTAGAGCACTGGTCAGAGCGTTAAATCTGACTGTAAATGTTGCGGCAAGCTCGGCAACTTCCTGCAAAGCAATGCGCCTCTCAGAGCCAGTGCCGGGGTAGTAATTGGCAAACTCATTCCGCACAGGCGTCCACGTGTGAACCTGTCCGCCATATGTATCATTGGCTGTAGAGCAGACCTCAATGCCGATGATGCGATCAAGCTTCCCGGCACTCACCTAAATACTCCAGCGTCGATACGGCGCTATCAATGACTTATAAGTGGTGGTTTCAGTCCATGACGCGCCAATAATTTCACGTTCACGAACTTCGTACAACGAGCCAACATGCAGTAAGATTGCCGCCTTAATAGTTGCTGGCACATCGGCTGCATCACCATAGCCAACATCAAAAGTAATTTTGATACGGCCATCGTCTGTTGATGGCGGATTATCAATGCTTACATACGGGCCAACTTCATCAGTTAGCTGCTCATATTCACTGACAGCAAGCGTTTGATTGTCCCCTGCGCTGTCAGTGTAAGTAATAGACGAAACCGCACTGACAGGCGCGAGAGGTAGGCGCATACACGTTTCAAACGCGGAGAACTCTTGTTCCCACGTTTGTGTAACCAATCCACGCCGCAAAATACCTGTAAAACCATCCAAATATTGCGTTGCTGCATCTATTTGCATGGTGATTGTTGTATCGTCGTCGTCGTGGCTTACCCGCAGATGTGCCTTAGCTTCTTCAATCGAAACAGGTGTATCTGCGGGTGGTGTTACGAGTACAGGCGCGAACATGTGTCTGGCCTATTTCTTGCTGTTGTCCGCAGCTTTTTTCTTAGCCACAGGTGTTTTCTTGCTGTTGTCCGCAGCTTTTTTGGCAGGTGTTTTATCAGCAGCCGGGGCTTCGTCTCCAGATAGTTCGGCTTGTCGTGCCTTAAATAGTGCAGCAGCCTTTTTGTCGTCTGTCTCAATGCTTTCAGTTGCAATAGCCGCATCTTCGAGATCGGTTGGAACCTCATCGCCTGGCTCAAATGTGGTGGCGTAAACGTCACCGCCTGTGCAGCCGCTAAAAGTCTTGTTAAAAATCTTGTTCGTCATAATAATTCTCCAAAAGGTTATACAGGCAGGACCGAAACCCCGCCTGTTTTATGTAGACCTAGACTTAGGCTGATATTTTCAATGCCCGCATTGGATTCGGGTCAAGCAAACCGCCGCCAACACGCTTCGTGGTGTAGAACATCACATAAGGTTTGTTGGTATATGGGTCGCGCATCACCCGCGTACCTGTACGGTCAATCACGATATAGGTTTGATTGAAGTCACCGAACAGAATGGAGTTAGCATTCGCTGCAACATCAGGCATGTCAGCAGCTTCAACAAGCGGGTACCCACCCAATGTGGCAGGTTCGCCCGCAACAAACGATGGCTGCCACAAATAATTGCCATTACCGTCCTTCAATAGGCGAACCGCTTGTACAGTGTTTCTGTTCATAGCAAATGAAGCGTTTTGCTGGTATTCTGCTGGCAAGCCGTAAATTAACTTGATGATTGCATCACCATCCGGGATGGTTGATGCATGGCCAGATGTGACCTGTAGCACCGCTCCATAAGGGTGAACTGCAGCATTAGCTGCACCAGTAACATATGTTAAAATACCGGTTGGCTTGTTTGTGCCATCACCAGAGAAAAACGCAGTCCCCTCAGTCGTTGCAAATTTGGTTTTCACCTCATCAGCAAGCCATTGTTCCAAGTTGATTTCGCTGTCATCCAACATGCCCTGTGTAGCAGATGGGTTCGCGTAGAGCTCACCTGTGCCATAAGCCATAATGCCAAACGTAGCAGCCGCAGTTTCAGGACGTGCGGCTTCTTCGCCAACCCAACCCGCTGCCGTGCCGCCTTTATTAAATAACTTCTTGTAGCCGGCATTACCGATAGTTTGCACACGTGCCAAGCGGCGCATTGGGTTAAGGACAGCCAGCTCTTTGCCAATAGTCCTGTCCCACTCAACAGGGGCAAGATAGCCCCCCTCATCATCAGCGCCCTTGTTCAAAGAAGTTTCCACCATGCCTTTTTGAAAATGCGATGCAAATGCTGTGGAATATTCAGCGTCTGCTAATTCTTGGCCACCACCTGCGCCGATTTTAGACGCGGCCAAAGCAGTTGCCTGTGCTTCCATGTTGCTCTGAATTTCCGAAATAGCAGTGTTAATGCGGTCAACATGCTCAGTGAGCACAGCATCATCAACTTTTGCCTTTAGGTTTTCATCGTTTTTGTCCTGCATGGCTTTAACGGCTGTTTGAAGCTCAGCCATCATGGCTTTTGGGTCGCTCGCATCTGCGCGAACATGGCCCATTACAGCTGTTGGTCTTGATAGCGCCATTGCAGCCATAGAAATAGACGCAAGCGCAGCGGTTTTGTGAAGAGTTTTCATTCTCTTACTCCATAAAAAAAGCCCCAATTAAGGGGCATATTGTGGCAAAATTGCCAAATTTGACGCGGGTTTAACCCTTAAGCGTCTCTAAGAGTGATGCCATTTCAGGCATCGGGTATTCGCCAGCGTCATGCGTAGCTTCTAGGGCAGCGCCGGGCTTGCCTTTGATTTCGTTAATTAGTGATCTCGCATCTGAGCGGGACATAGATTTTGTAAGCTTTGCTTCAACGGCACGCACCGCATTAGAAGCTTTACTACTAGCTTCACGCTCTCCAATTTCATCAGGTGGCAATAATGCATCTGCAAACCCCCGCTCAACAGCATCCTCACCAGAAATCCATGATTCCGCATCCATCAGTGCGGCTATTTCATGTTTGTCAATTCCCGTGCGTTGCGCATAAACACCAACCTGCGCGGCGTCGAACGGCTCTAGCCAGTCAGCAACCTCTCTCATTTCATGGCGGTTACCTCCTGCAATGACCCATGCATTATGTATCATTAAGAACGAAGCCGCACCAATTTCAATACGGTCACCGGCCATCGCGATAAGTGAAGCAGCGGACGCCGCATACCCAACAACTTTTACTGTTATCTCACCTTTATGTTCTCTAAGGCGATTATATATTGAAACGCCCTCCATCATATCACCACCCGGTGAATTAATAACAACAGTTACGGGCTTTTCACCTATACTCCGTAGTGCAGCGTCAACTCGCTTTACCGTGACCCCCTCACCCGTCCACCAATCTTCGCCGATTTGGTCATAGATTGTGATGGTGTTGTCAGCATCAGCAGCTTTAACAGCACCATTTTGCGCTTCTGCTTGCCAACGCTGGATTACATTGTCATCTGTGAATGCGCGAACATCATGCTTGACACCCAATTTGATTTTACTCGGTCGTGGCATTGCTTGTCTCCTGTCCCATTTGATTTAATCCGTATCCGTCTTTGTGTGGCGCTGCGCCAGTTGCTTGGCGAATTTCATTTGCTTCCATCCAAGGTTTATGACCACCTGCGCCGCTCGCTTTGGCGAAGAACTCCGCTTGGTCTTTCAGAGACCCGCGCAATAAAACGCGCTCGTCAATGTCGAGGTCAAGTTTCGTTTTTTCTTGCCGCGTCAAAAGCACACGTCGTGTGGCTTGTTCCCAACAGACCATTCCCGGCGCTAATCCAAAGCGGACAAACAAAGTGGCTAGCTGCTCGATACCTGAACCCCAAGATGTATCGTCCATCATCAATAACGGGCGAGGAACACCAAAGGCGCGGGCAATATCTTCTATTTGTTGGTTTCTAGTTTCATTTGTTTGTGCATCTCGCGCCGTGAGAGCAAACTGAGCGGCTTTCATACCGTCCTCTAACAACCACCATTCCCCCGCATGTTCGGGACCAGACCTCTCGTCCATTTGCTTTTTAAGGCGTAGATACGCATCATCACCAAGTGCACCAGGATGCTCGACGAAACCGCCGACCATTGTGCCCTTTTCAAATATATTTCGCTGGGCATTCTCTGCTGCTTTGGCAGTTGCAATCGCAGAGCGAACAAGTTTGGTGCGCGAACACCCCTCAAGCCCATCCACAGAAATATCACGTAGGTGCAAAATATCCTGAGCAGGTATTGGAACCCATTCATTATTTGGGCGTTTTATCTCATAGGACAGTGACCAGTCGTTGTTCTGTTTTACCTTAACGCGGGCGTTGTCCAAAGGCTGCATGCCCACCACGCTCAAGCCTGCGCGTACAACAAGAGCATAAGCATCGCCGCGCATGATGCGCCGCACCTCCATCAGTTTGCGAAACTCGTATGAGGTTTGCCAGTTGTTGGGTTCAAACTTTAGTTTGAAGTGCAGAGGGTGAGATTTGACTTCCTCCCTGCTTTCCAAACCAACAACCCGAAAAGGTAACATAGCCAATGATGAAGATAACAGGTCGACACAGCGTAATACAGCCGAAACCTCTAAAGGTGACCCAACACTCTCGTGGTATTGAATGTAATCAGCTAAGTGTTTGCTGGTTGTGATGTTCGCCTGCGGATTGTTGAACGCATGTCTGGCGGCGCTTAACCGCTGCAATAAACTCATAACGTCCTAATCCCGCGTATCTCATAAACGCTGCTTTTGACTTCCACATCAGCAGTCGCAGCACCAACGGCCATTGCTATTGTCACCATGCCGTCAATCCTCCCTTTGCTTTTTTTCTTGTCAAACATTCGATTTCCTTGAGCATCAGCGTCAACAATTGTGTTTGATGCACAAATTGTGGTCAGGCGGTTTTTATCGATTATTACGGTGCCGTTCAGGACGTGATCCTCGAACCGCTCTATTGATTTGGGCATGCACAGCATTTTTTCTTCAAACACCACCCGCTTGCCCTGAGCGTGTCTTACGATTTTCAGGCCAACGCCCTCTGGTTCGTCCGGTCCCTCATAGAGCCAGACCGGAAAATTCAAATCATCACAGGCGTCCATGAAGTCGGTAATGAATGCACTGTCTATGACCAGCTGCTCCACATCGTGTGTCGCATCCAGTTCTTGCACCCGCTTGGCGATGAACGAATATTTGATCACCTTGCCTTTGGTGATTGTGATTGCGCCCTCTTCCTGTAGGGCGCGGTATGGTATCTGGTCAGCGGTCGAGCGTTTCTCGATCTCGTAATCGCGCGTCCAATAATACGTTTTAACTGCGTGGGCTCCGCCGTCCGATTCTGGCTCCCAATCTGCAGACAATGCCGATAGGTCATTCTTGCGCGAAAGGTCGAGCGATAAGTGACACTTGCGCCCGCGCATTTTTTCTTCGTCGACTTCGCCTTGGGCTTCGTCCCAAGAGTCTTCATCAATCCAAAAGCCTGCGGTTCCGACCGGAATGCCGAAATATAGGCGCTTGGTCGACAGCATTGTGGCCGGTGATAAACGCGCCGACTTCACCAGATCCCTGATACGCTGTATCGGGAACGTAATGCCGAGCGCGGGCAAAGCCTTTATCCAGCAGGTTTCATCCTCGAACGGGTCATCGTCTTTGTCGACACGGGCGATATACGCAAAAACCGTGTCATCGTCATATTCGCCGCGTAGAACCTTTTGGCACATCTCGCTGTATTCGGTGCCTACGTGCTGATCAACGGACGGTGTATTTGTTCCCAAGATTATAGCTGAGTTACCAGCCTTTTTCACCACCGCAGCGCGCCATGTTTCTATGGCGGTGTTTTTCTTCATTTCGTGGATTTCATCCCCGAGCACAGCAGACGGCTTAGGACCGTTCACCGAATCTGTGTTGGCAATTGGCAGCAGATATGAGCTGCTTTTGATGTGCTCCAACTTATAAGCGTTGTCACCAGTCCCACGAATGACCAGCCGCCCTGTATTTTCTAGTGTGTCACCACCCATGCCGGGTATAGGTGCCTTGGACATTGCCACCGCATCGCGGAAAACCACGCGAGCAGTGTCTTTTTTTTCGCCGATGCAATACACTTCGGCGCGCGGCACACCCTCAAATGCCATTATCAGCATTCCGATTGCGGCCATCAAAGGTGACTTAGCTTGACCTTTGCCGGTTTCTAGCCAGACAAAGCGAAAACGGCGCCACCCTAAATCATTTTTCCAGCCGAATATTGAGCCGACTGTAAACACATGCCAAGGCAAGCATGTAAATGGCTCACCCTCTTTTTCACCCTCAGTAATCGTCAGCACAGCAGGGAAAAACCGCATGGCCTTTTCTGCTGCTGCAACGTCCCATGTCAGCCCGCGTTTATGAGCATCCTTTAAATCGTCAAGGTGCCGCTGCGCCTGCAATCTGACATACAAACCCGCAATAATTTTTCCGTCGATAACATCCTGCGCGTATTGCGTAGTTTGGTCAGGCGTCAATGAACTCACTGGCTGCTGTTTTTGCCGCGCCCTTTGGTTTGTCATCTATCTTACCGCCAGCCGCCTTTGGTGAAATTAAAAGAGATTCCTCAAGCTTCATCAGATCGGCGTTCAACTTGCCGACTGCATGCCATTTTTGATTTGCGTATTCGCCGCCCTTAGAGCCCTTGGATGTCGGACCCTCTCTCATACCGTCCGCGTACAAGATTTCGTATTCTGCCTTGGTGCGGCAATACCTATCGGCGAGCCCCAACCGAGTTTTTGATAGCAGCCCATTCTGCTCCAGGTGTTCAATAACTTCTGCCCAACACACGCTCGCTATTTCGGCCTTTTCATCGGCCTTATCGTGGGTTGCGAATATCTGTTTATATCTCGGCTGCCGTGTCTTCATGGGGACACCCCTTTTCAAATCAGGATTTATTGCAAATAAAGGGGGGGCTTGGGTCTCCGCTCGGCACCCTGTAACCTTTAGACTACCCCCTCCACTTGTATATTATTATAGCTTATTTTCCCATTTCAAGTAATTATGTTATTGTGCGGATACAAAGGAGAATAAATTATGACTGTCAACATTGAAACAGATATTGGGAAGCAAGCAAAAGATGTTGCTGAAGCTGCAGAAACTTCTGTTGATACCGTAATTAAAGCTGCAGGGTTTTTAGATACTCTCTTTGGCAATGCGATAACAAACTCTATTGGCCTGCTTGGAGACAAACTTGCTTACTACAGGCTAGAAAAAGCAATTGAACTAAAGGAATCAGTAGATAAAAAACTGAAAGCCAGAGGCGTAAAAAAAAGATATGTACCTGTATCCTTTGGGCTTCCCATAATTGAAAAAGCTACAATAGAAGAGGAACCTTGTCTTCAAGAAAAATGGGCCAACTTACTAGCAAACGCCCACGATGCATCGTTTAGCAAGCCACTCCGTAGAAATTTTTCATCTATACTATCGGATTTAGAGGTAATCGACGCTAAGGTTTTAGACATTCTTGTTGAAGAATATTTGGCCACAACTGACAAGCCTAATCTATTATTTGACAAAGAACTTATTATTAAGAACCAAAATATTCCTCCTAGAGAAGCCGAAAATGTAATCCGAAACCTGATGCGCCTTGGTTTAGTAAAGCCAGGTGTGATAACAGGCAACGCTACGATGGGAGGTCATAATATATCTGCTTATAAAGACACTGATTTATTTGGTATAACTGCATTAGGAGTAGATTTTTTCTACGCCGTGAATGACAAACCCTAGTAAGGATTTACTTACTCTCTATTCCACGGGTGCGTCGGGTCTAATGGTTTACCATCATCATCGTATCCCATGCCTTTACCAGCTTCCTGCTGCTTCTTGGTGCTATCGTGGTGCGTCTTACAGAGCGCCTGCAGGTGTCCATACCAGAACAGGTCTGCATCGCCCTTATGTGGTATTACATGGTCAGCAATGGTTGCTGCTGTTGTCCGGCCCTCATCTGCACACATGCGGCATAGAGGCTCTGCGTTTAGCAATGCTTTGCGCTTATGTCTCCACCGTGCTGTGTTGTACCACTTATGGTGTGCTGGGCGCTTGCGTGGGTATTTCATAATAAGTTGCCGGAACTTCTGTTGCAAGGCTTCCGTATCTCCCCGAAAATGGCTTAAGCAGCCGCTTTCATAGTGATGCTCGAAGCATCGTTATCATTGACAGTTGATCAATGAACAGTAGCGCGGTGATAACTCCGCTGCATTGGGGTTGCCCCCAATCTCTTAATCACAAGGTGTGAAATCTAGGTAGTACGCCTTACCCAATTCAAATGCTTCAATTGCTACTGGGTTTGTAACAGTCATTTTCAATTCACCGTGTGGTGTGTACTTTGACCATTGCAGGTTTTCTTCTTTGTCTTTGTTGCCCGCATAACTGCCAAACACAGGCGCGAATGATATTTCTGCGCTCTGGTTAGTGTCATCGTGACCGCTATGGTGATAATTCTTATTAGTTACAAAAAATTTTGCTCTTACTGTGGGGGCTGTCATGTTGCCTTCTCCGTTTTTATGGTTGGTTTTCAGCGATATGCAGACATAAAAAAAGCCACCTCAAGGGTGACTGTGTGATTACTGCATACGCTATGCGTAATTGTATAAGCCCAAAGCCCCTAAATCGTCAAGTGTGTAGTTATTATTATTTTTATTTGCACTTATTATGGGTAATTGCCCATATTTTAGTTGACAACATGGGTAAATACCCATATATATAAATAGTCAAAGGCAATCAGGCCACACCAAGGAGAATTGACATGAAAATCGAAACACTAATCATCCCAAACCTCGACAATAACGGTTCAAGCAATGACGCCGAAATCACAGAAGCTATCACAGCTTGTGTTGATATGAACGGCGGCGCGACCTCATGGGAAGCCAAAGGATATTGGAAAAGCGAAAAGAGCGGAAAGCTTTACAATGAAGCCGTAACTATCATCCAGTCATCTACCGAGGCCGAAACTGATACCTTTATCAGCGACCTTGCAAATGACGTTCTAAATGCAACCGACCAAGAAGCCGTATATTACAGCTTCGACGGTAAGCCCAAAATAATCTTCAAGTGAAAGGTCAAGGCGGGGGCAACCCCGCCAACTCACTACCAACCAAAGGAGGCTCATATGCCTATTGCAATAATCATTACTGATGAAGCTATACCGGCTATCATTGAGGAACAAACCAGCGCCGATCTATTGGCTAGGGTAAATGCCCTACAAATAACACTAGACGGGCAAAGCATTGAACAAGTCAAAGCATGGCTTGATACACTACCAAGGCCATCTGGCTGGTACGACAACCGGGCTGATGCTCAACACGCTGCTTCCCTTGCTGTTCAAAAGAAACAACAGGTGGAATTAACTGGCGCCGATGTCAGGAAAGCCCGTGACAGGCTTGGTATGACGCGCGAACAGTTTGGACGCGCTCTTGGCTTTAATGGTAATTCAAACACCCTGCACAAAGCCATATGGCAAATTGAACGAGATAAATCTAAGCTACGGCCAGATAAGCAAGAAATTATGTTTGGGTTGTTGGCAGCGTTGGACTTGGCGGCGGAGTAGAGAAAGGTAATATCATGGAAGAAGAAGAAAAGAATGAAGAAAAATATCCACTCTTTCCAGGACTAAAATCTTTTAAGTATGTTTTGATTATATTGCTGGCCGTTGGAGTTTTCCGGGCTATAGATATTTTTATTAAGTACTCGCAATGACCAGTGCTGATATAGGAAAACTATTGTTCTTCTTATTCGGGGTGTTTTGCGGATATTTAGCGGCAAGTATTAAAAAATAACCTAAAGGCCTCCGAGCGCGTTTAATGTTTTGGCGTCCCTAAGTCCGCGCGCCCTGTAAATCTCATTTTCACTGAGTATAGGCGTCCCGATTTGCTTGGCGTGGTAGTGTATCAGACTATGTACATTGCCGTGTGAGACTGCGTACTTCGGCGCACGGTTATCACCATCCCGCTTTATGCCTACGCTGTCCAAATGCCCGCACACATCAGCATGGACGCGCTTGGCTATAATCTCGTCCACAAACCAGTATATCGCGCCCTGACGCAACATGACGTCCTGCTCTGCCCGTTTTATGCGCCTACTGAGTTGAAGCTTTGGCTTGGCTGTGCGGCCTATGTGTACCCAATACCAGCCTAATCCCTCAACGTGTTCCAGCATCGTATACAGCGCATATGCCTCATCTTCTGGTATGCGGTTGGGCTCTGTCATGCAGCATCACCTCTCAGTGCAAAGCATGTGGCCTCGACCTGTATCTGGTAGAATATGGAATCCAGCTGAATGCTTGTGTATTGACGGCTCAAGCGGTGGTGGTCTGCTATGGCCTGTATTGGCACTGCTTTAGCGTAGGCACAAAATATTTGCCACTCTCGCCTATCCTTGCGCTCCCACATCCATTTGCACGGTGCTAGCCATTCCCACGCCATATCAATCTCGTGCGGCGTTGGCATTAGGTGCTTATCATCATCGCTTTGTGGCCTTTCATATGCCTCTGTATATTCATCACCAAAACAGTCATTCAGGAATGCCGGCCAATTAGTACCGGGTGGTGCTGGTCTCTGCCTGTCTGGTAATCTCTCGATCGCCAAATATCCACGCGCCGCATTCTCGGCAGCAGGGTATTTCTTATAACGCGGGGCGTCATAGTTCATTTATTTGTCCTTTGGGGGATTGGGTAGCGGCACCCACATTTCTGGTGAGGAGCCACAATAAAGCCGTTGTTCATTATCATCGCCAAACTGTGCGTATGCCACCCAAGTACCTTTTTGTTTTTCTATATCTTGCTTAAAACTATTGAAGTCTGGGTTTGAACGGTAAAAGTCTGGCGTGTCCTTACACCACCACGCTTCAACCCATCCCATCCCACCGCAAGTCAAAACTATAATATGGGTGCCGTCTTTTGGTGCCGTTTCCATGGGCTGACCCAAAGGGCTTTCTTTCTCTTTGGCTTGATAGCCTGCTGCAAAACTTCTTGGGTCTGCAAGCATATCATGTTTTTTCATTCTCGCTTCAAATTCTGCAAATAAAGGCGCAGCTTTTTCCATTGCCTTATCCTGCGCCGACCTACCTTTTGCATCACCCAATGGTCCGTGTTTGTCTTTGCAATATTCGGTCATATAATATCCTCCAATAATTTTTTATGGGTGCGAATGCCGTGCAAAATGGTGGTGTGATCACGTTTAAGAGCATTGCCTATTCTCGGCAGGGACCAATGCAATTCAGTGTATATGCGGTACATGACTTCTTGCCGGGGGCGCGAAATTTTCTGACTTCTGCTTTCACCCAATAATTCTATAGGGTCGATGTCGTAAGTTTCTGCAACTTGAAAAACAATACTCTGAAACGACAGCTTCGGCGCTGCGTAATTTAGTGCATTTTCATTTTTAAACTCTTTTGGAATAACAAGAACACCAACGCCGGGAAACAAACTAACGTCATTTATCTTTTCGCTTGGGTGATAACTAAGAGCAGGCGCAGACAATAACTCTAAGGAAACAAAATCACCAAGTAGGTCCCCCAATTTATGTATTTCTTGTTTGATGTTTTCAACAAAGGCTCTGTTTTCTGGTGTGTCTTTAGCGGTGACGCGACCTATTTTAGAATATAGACGCTTGGCAGTTTTTTGCGCTTCCAATAGATTATCACTCATGTCACCGCCCCTACTGTGAAGCCACATGATTTGATGATGCGCCCAAACTCTTTTATCAGATACCTACGAACAACGCCCGTCTTTGGTTTTATGATAAGCCCGTCAATCTGCGCAGCTGGTCCCGTGAACCATGCACCCCATGAATCTGCCCTGCCATTTTTATCTAGTGCATCATAAAGCTTACGTGCCACACTGCCCTGCTCTGGTATCCCGTAGATTGGATTTGGTTTTTCATATTGGTATTCTGCCAATGTGAATATTCTTTCAGTGAGAAACCGCTGTGGTGCTTGCACAAAATCAGGCTTCGTAGTTTTTACTTGGTTTGCATAAATGGTACTCGCACCTATGGCTTGTTTTTGCTCGTCGATAGAAAGTGCCATAAACGCACTCTCGGCCTTGGCCTTTGATGCAAATTTGGTAGTGGGCATTTCAGAAAAGAACTTTGCAAACCCACTTTGTGAATCATATATATGGTTTAAGGATGGTTTAGGATGGTTTGTGTGATCCTGGGTCACACCTTGGGGGGTATGAGAATCACACCTTGACATGTTGAGAGTCACACCTTGATTATTAAGGTGTGACTTTGCGTCACACCCTGCATCTGGTAAATTATCAACTGCTCTAAGGTTGAAATTGTAGATTATTGTATGCCCTGAATCACATTTTTTTGTACCCATTGCACGAATGAGGCCCTCATTTTTAAAGGCTCTTAGGTTGCGAGAAACTGTCTCGCGTGTCACCTCTGCTTGCGCTGCAATTGTGGTATTGGAAACCCAAATATCAGAACCATCATGATTAGCCACATCGGCCATCGCCAACAGAATTGACTTACGCACCGTTGATCCAGTTTTCTTGCTTAAAATTAAAGCTGTCACTTTATAGCTCATGATAATGCCCTGATCGCTTGCTTGTCAGTTATTGTAAAATATTCACACCCGTTTGATTTATTTGACAAACCAACATGAATAGATTTTTCCAAAGCAAATGCCTCTTTACGAGTATGCCCCGTTGATAGAGCTATTGGATAACATGCTACATTATGCTGTTTTTGAAATGCAGACAGCCGATCACCTAGCCGTGATGTCATACCTATTTTAACACCCTCTGGCGTTCTTACGGCGTATACACAGTTTTCTGAATATTTCATGCCACCTCGCTTTCAGCACTCATAGATTCCACCATTTCAACCCTTTGACTGAGCCACCGATTGACATTAACGGCCATAGTATTTCCCAGTGTTTTGTACTGCGGACCATCAGGGCATTTTTCGGCGGGTTTATTGCTCCACGGTATTTGTGTGTAGCCGTCCGCAAACCCCTGCAATCTTTGGCACTCGGTCGGTGTCAAACGGCGTACCAACCAAGCCGTCTTTGCCAGAGTCTGTGCAATCGCCATCCAATTACCGCTATTGGCGTGACTTTGATTATGTCCACCTGCGCGGAGTGTAGGCGACACACCAACACTTGCATCGCCGCCGTAATCTTTGGCCGAAAACGCGACAATGGCTTCGCCCTCCACCCTGTCATTGCCTGTTTGGGAAAATGGTGGACCTTGGCACACCGTTGGGGCAACTTGCGCGCAATGTATGGCGGCGAGGGCTGTATTTCGTCCTGACGCATTAGAATCGGTATTGAGCGTGTTTGCCACATCTCCCACTCGAACTTCACCAGAAGCGTTTTGTGCAAATGCCACCGCCTGACCATTCGCACCATCAGGTGTGCCAGATATATTTTCATAAGAAATGCCAGAGCCGTTCTGGTTTGTCTGGTCTGTGCGCAATTCAATAGGTGCTTCATGTAAAAGCGAAAGTGTTGGGCATATTTCTTCACTAATTTCAGCATTGGCTTGGCCGCTGGCCATCACGATAGTTGGTACAGGTATTAACTGTGTTTCCATTCCTTTTTGATCACCTGCGGGGCTGCCGTTTGCTTTAAGGCATGGTGCAACATCTGCGGTAATACCTTGCCCCGTTTGGCGGCGCGGCGCAGAATGCCCGCACAGGCTTTCGCGCTCAAATAATACCGCTGCGGCACGTCTCCAGTCTCCAAGATGTCCGACAACGAACACACGCCGTCGTCTTTGAGGGACAGCCCGTCCAAACCCGTCCACTCGCACGTATTGAGCGTCAAGAACTCGGTAGGAGAACCCATACCCGAGTTTCCCCAACCCCCCGAGAAAGGTTCCAAAATCCCGTCCTTTTTCAGACGACAAGACGCCGGGGACGTTCTCCCAAACCAGCCATCGGGGGCGATAGCGTGCAGCGATTGCAAGATATGTGAGCATGAGGTTCCCGCGAGGGTCAGCAAGCCCTTTTCTAAGCCCTGCGATGCTGAATGATTGGCACGGGGTTCCTCCGATAAGAACGTCAATTGGTTTGTCACTCACTTCTCCATGATCTGGCCATTGTTGAAAATTGGTCATATCGCCGTAATTCGGCACACCATTGCGGGCATAAGGTTCACCCGGCATATTTGATCCGTAATGATGCGCCAGTACCGCACTTGGGAATTTCTCAATTTCGGAAACAAATGCACATTCCCACCCAAGCGGCTTCCACGCCACGCTGGCCGCTTCGATGCCGGAACATACGGAACCAAATACTAGGTTCATACAGCCCTCGCTTGTAAATCTATGCCGTGGCCCATTAGATAGCCTGCGACTTCGGGGATGGAACGGGCTAGATAGTAATACCCACCCGCTGCTTCTATCTGTGCCTGTACGTCTTTTTGACTTGCGGACTGTTTCCCCGTTTTGGATTTTAGGTCGATGCCGATAAAGGTGCTGGTGACCGAAGCCGAAACCCCTTGGTGACTACGCATCAGGAAGATAAAATCTGGCCAGCCAGGCTTGAGCCCCATTTTCTTTAACTTGGCCCCCGTCTTGACTGTACGCTTCTCACCAGCCGGAAAATGCGTCCAGGCGACATCCGTCCCGCGCAAAGCAAGATGCAACCAAGCCGCCACAGCAAAGGTCAAACTATCTTCCTCGCTGGATCGGGCTTTATAGGCCTTTTTGGCTTTCGGGATATTGTCCCAAGCTTGTTTGGTCATGTGCACCTCCCAATAAATTGGGTTTCGCACTGCGTGTTTTGGTCAAACAAATACCAAGCAGCATTATCCATGCCGTGCACGCCGTTACCCATCCATGAAACACGGCCAACGCTGACTATTTTATCGCAATGCTTTAAATATGGTTTGGCCTGTATCGTATGCATCCAATCAGCGTCAAATAATAACCAGGTCGGACGCTCTCTTGAAAACAATTCGATCATTGGGTGCAATATTGGTCGGGACCACGGGCAATTCGTGATTATCTTATCGACGCTATCTTCCAGCCAGAAATCAAATTCTCGATCGAAAACGTCCAATTTTTGGATGTCATCACGCTTTGGGTTAATATCAGCCATTTGTTGACACGACATTCCGTGTTTTTCGAGCGCATCCACCAGCGCACCATCGCCTGCGCATGGTTCGGCGAACATGGTGCCATGCTCTAGGTGTGGCAATAATGGCAATACAGCAACAGGTGGCGTCACATAGAAATCGCCTTTCATGCGCTTAAAATTAGAACGCTTACCCATTACGCCACCCTGCCAAGCTTCATCATTTCAAGTTGTTCTTCACACGCCGCAACACGGGCAAGGTGATAGTCGCGCCATTTGAGCGCACTTGCCGCTGCGATTTGCGTGTTCATGCGAATAGCCCGTTCAAGCCCGGCGACGGTTTTGGGTAGGCCGCGATGTTTAAATGGCGTCATCATCCCCTACCTACCAATGCCACCCAAACAGCAGAGGCTTTGCCCTGTTCTGATTTGCGGGTTTTGTCTGTTTGTTTAATTCTGATTTTGTCCCGTAGCCCGGTTAGTCGTGGCCTTACGCGTGTGACGTGCCAATCAAGGCGCAAAGCTATTTCATCTGCCGTTAAGCCGCCCTCATGCTGGACTAAAACATCATAAACGGCCTGCTCATTACCCTGTAGTTTTTTGTGTGCGGACTTTGCCGCTTGCTGTGATGTGTTTGGTGGATTTGTTACAGGTTTACGGTATCCAGCCCCACCCATTGCGTATGTGCGTTTATATTGATCGCCCGCAGCTGCTAAGTCGCTCATTCTACCCATAACTATACCCCTGCGTCATATTCATGACTTCGGCCTCGATCGTGGTCGCGCGTGCTTCTAATTCCGTCGCGTCATTGCGCATCCGAGTAGCCTTGGCACCGTCTTTGATTTTACTGGCTTGACGTCTACGCAATTCAGCAGTGCGGCGTAGCATTGCGGCCTTGGCTGTCTTGGCCTCTGGTGTATGGGGATTGTGGTTTATGGCGCTCATGATGCCACCCACCGGATGACAGCCAGAACAAGTAAGGCTATAAAAATCATACAAATTAGAACGGCAGTATCAGTACCACTGCGAAACCAGCGCGCCAATATAGACACCTGCAGCCCTAGCCACGTGATGCCAATAGAAAGCCACTTAAACAGAAACGAATAAGCGCTTCTAAATAGCCCGTATTTCTTCGAGTTGTTTTCTGGCGTTTGAGATGATGGCTTCAAGTTCCCGCTCCTTGCGTTTTTTATGCGCCACTCGGAACGGTTCATGCAGGTACTCGGATAAGTTATCATAAGTGATGTCGAGCAAGATTTGACGTTCTGGTGACGGGCTGCATTCTTCGTACAGCCATTTTGAAATCGTTGAGGACGGGATAACCTGCCCAGTTGCTACCCTCACATCACGCGCAACCAAATCAGCAGTGCGGTATGTATAGAGCTTATAGAAATATCGTGACAGCCGGTATCTCAGCTTTTCGCGAATTTCCGTGTTACGGAAAAATTCTTCCGTGTTTTTCATAGTCATCTCCATTAGCTTGTGCTCATGGTTGATGAATTGAACAAATTGACAGAAGTAGATGCAGGGTTAAGGGTTCCAGCCCCCCTGCTTATACTCGCAGCCAACGAAATAAAAACATGGGGGCTTAACGGCACAATGCCCCCGGCTTGCGTTTGGGGACGTTTCGGATGCGCCCCTGCCGTAAATTTTAATAATAACCTTGAAACAAAAAGCTTCACCGTCCTGCTGATTTGAAAGTCAACAGGACGGGAAGCATATTGGCGCTTTGCTGAAATTGACCGTCCAATTATGCGTTCCACCAAACCAGACAGCCTAAACCCAACAAAGGGCATTCCAGCAGGCAAGCCACAGCGCCGCGCAGCATTTCGAAAGGGAGGTTTGGTGGTATTCTGTGTTGGGGTCATTTATTGCAACCCCGCATTCAAATGGGCGGTGTCTAAACCCTCCCAGTCTAAATCATGGAAAGCATCTGGCTTGCGAGTAGTGATGGTTTCGCGAACACGTCCGCAGCAACCACATTTGTCAACGCTCTTAATCTCAATAGGCTTTGTGCCAAGCATTTGCGGCAACAGCGTATCACGTAAAAACACAGTATCACCCTTATCAATCCAGCGCTGAAAGTCCGCAGCAAAAGCATCATCAGATTCTGCTTTAACAACCATGTTGGCAATAAAAGAAGCTGGCGATCCGGTAAGGCGGCAATATGCTACGCCTAACTGGTTTATTGCGTTTCTGTTTTTTACTGAAAACGGCAAGCCCATCCTAAAGCCCCCACCCTTTTACGCGCACGTAAAAAACCGTGAACGCAGCGCATATGAGCATATGGCCAAGCATTACGCGGACTCCTGCTCGAATATGTCTGGTCGAAGCTGTGCCTTGCTTACTTGCCCGGCTGTTGCCCTATCAATACTGATGGCTATTTCAGCTTTGATTGCTTTGGCTTCATTTATAAGAAATGAAACATATTGCTGGCTCTTACCAATCTCTTTGGCCAAGGCTTCTTGACCTCCAACGATCTCGACCGCGCGGGTCAAGTGTATTTTCCATTTTGTGCTCATAATTAACACTTACTAGTTTTCTTGTACTACTGTCAACTAGTTTTCTTGTGTAGCAATTAATTAGCCTCACTAGTATTCTTTTTAAATGTCACGTTTTAGACCAGACCGAATGAAAACAAGGCGGCTAGAGATGAAACTCAGCCAACTGAAGCTTGCGCGCATGGTTGGCGTGTCACAGCAAGCTATCGGTCAGTGGGAAAACAAACACGCAGAGCGTCCGAAAAAATTAGAGGAATTATCACAAGCCCTTAAATGCAGTACAGACTGGCTACTCGGTGGCAGTGAGAAACCATCTAAGCCAACCAAAGGCATTCCCTTGATTAGTCATGTTCAAGCCGGTGCACTGGCAGAGGCCATTGACAATCATGCCCCTAGAGATGCTGATGATTGGATTGATTATGACGGGAAGAACCTCAGCGGTAAAATGATAGCGCTTAAAGTTAAAGGCTCATCAATGAATCGTGTCAGCCCAGAAGGTTCGGTTGTCATCATTGATCTACAACAGCGTGAGTTGATGCCCAACCAGCTTTATGTGGTCAAAATTGGCTATGACAATGAAGTCACCTATAAGCGATACCGTGCCACACCACCAAGGCTTGAACCAGACAGCACTGACAACCACGACACGATTTTCTTAAACGGTGATAAGCCAGTTTACCCGATCGGGCGCGTTGTCCGTACTATGTTAGATTTTGAATAGGAGGCTTTATGAAGATTATATCTTTATCATCTGCGTTTGTCCTGTCACTGCTTTATGTGCAAGGTTTTGCGCAATCTCCGGCCACCGTAGACGTGCCTGAAACGAACACCACTGCCACAACAATCCCACGGGCTGAATGGATATATAGGGAAACCACTGATCTCATGACTGACAATATAAGCCAGTCCGTGACACTAAAAAGCAGCGAATATACATCGCGCTCTGGGCGCACTCTTGATGTGTCACTAATATTTCGATGCACAAACAATAAAAAAATGGCAGGCTATTTCGCTTTTGATCACTACATGGGCTATAGTGGGGATAATCACTCCGTCTTTCTTAGGATAGATGACGGCAAGGCAACCCGCCAATACTTAGATATAGCATCAGGGAATGAATCACTCGGCGTTTGGAATACAAGACGAGCAAGAAAATTTTCCGATATTGTAAACAATGCTGAGAAAATGGCGGTTCAGTTTGAGCCCTCTGGCCTTGGGCAGTATCAGGTATTATTCACATTCCCAGAAAATAAAACAGACTTTGAGGCTATACGCTCTGCCTGTGCGAAAAAGAAGCAATAATGAAGCACTGGGATTATGGGAATGAGCCTAAGCCTGATTGGTGTGGTTAATAATATAAAAAGGAGAAGTTCATGTTTTTAGGTATGCCCATTCTACAATGAACTTCTC
>Ga0209345_10002202_pt1 | contig 21855 bp, 15 predicted proteins | sample Cruoilmetagenom7_FD_187294 | JGI IMG/M metagenome (GOLD analysis project Ga0209345, IMG submission 187294) | Oil polluted marine microbial communities from Coal Oil Point, Santa Barbara, California, USA - Sample 7 (SPAdes) (version 2) | ecosystem: Environmental > Aquatic > Marine > Oil seeps ... | reverse complement strand
CTGCAATGGCCTCTGGTGCTTTTGGATCTGCGAATGAACCAGCGTGAATCATACAAGCTTTTCCTGCTAGACACGCTAACACAACATTGGTATGGTATTCGCCTTCGGCCAAATCAAATTGAAACATTAAATCCAAACCAAACATCTCATGCATAGCTTCCGCACCAGCATCGTTGACTCTTTCTGTCATTCCACAAAAAGCAATATTACGCGCTCTATCGGGCACCAAAACACCTGTTAATTCGGCAATGCCCTCGTCTCTTTTTATATGGTGTTTCTCATAACCTAACATCTCGCCAAAAAACATGCGAATATCCTGACGTTCTGTTTCTTTTTGACGGTTTTCATGCAACATAGCACCAATCACATATTTATTGCCATGCGTTGTCGCAAAAGCATTGTTTGGAAAAACCGCATCAGGAGTTTCTGATGAACCTGGAAAAGTCATCACAGGAATTCCACAATCAGAAATTTTACGGGCTAAATTCATTTGTTGAACAATCGCCAAGTCAGCATTAGTTTCCTGATCCATTTGCATGTATTCATTATCCGAAGCAGTTTGCTCATCTAAAGAGAAACCAACTGGTGAAACCATAAATGCTGCTTTCATCGCTCCTGCTTGTTTTATAGGGTAATCTTGTTCTGCAATGGCTTTTAAAAATTCTTGAGGTGTTTTGACTATCATGACTTTAATATATTTTAAATTGGATGCTTATTATGCGATATTAACTATGGCAAATAAAGCTAAAAGTTATTTAGAATTATTTTTTATTTTTGTGCTTTCTGCCTATCGCCCATAACGACCAAGATGCAGGCGGTTTTGCAATAAATGTACCTGTAGTTACTTTAAATCCTGATTGTGTTTTTGCAGGCATACTTGAGTGTGTGACAAAAGCATCTGCTAATCCAATGGCTGTACCATTTATATCTTTTGCGACGGCAACAACATTTACAAAATCTACCTGGAAATTATAATTATTGATAACATCTCCTACTATTGAGACATTTTTACTGTTATTGTCACCATTTTTAGAATTAACAACAAAATTTAGGACCTCAATATCCTCTGGAAAAGTATCATATTCCGAAGCAAATTTAGCTACTGCCACCATTTCACTTTTGGCTATTTTTTCTGGGAAATTAGCAATAAAAACCAAGGCTTCAGTTTGTTTTCCTGGCAGCAAATATCCGAGCTTTGCCCAACCCTTTTGTTCTTCAATCCTTATGCCTTCATCATTAAATAAACTTATTACAACCCCTGGCCTCATGACAGTTCTAGTACTGTCATTCCTAATCACTACTATCCAAAAAACTCCTCCGTTTATAGTAGCTCCTTCAACTTGACTGATGATTGTTATCTTTGGTTGTTCAATCGAGGTATATTTGTTTTCATTGTAATTAATTTGAACATTTCGCATTTCTTCGGTATCAATCTTGGGCATGTTAAACTTTACTTTTAAGGTGTTATTTTTGTTTAATGCTTTAGTAACTTCATTAGTAGGTTTACTAATTTCAGACTTGGTATCTTGTGGTGCATTATTGTAAAATTTCCATGATGTCGCAATTATTGTAATCAACACAAGTAATAATAGGCTTAGAACCCCTTTAATCGGGAGTTTGGATTTGTTCTTAATTAGTAATTTAGAGCCACAATGGCTGCATTCTGCTATTGATTCACTTTTAGACTCTATAACAGAGGATCCACATGATGGGCATTTTACCAGTTGAAAGTCTTCCATTTAATTACTAAATATTTCCTTTAATATATTAAAACCAATAATAATAAAAATTATCGTACCAATTGGATTAGATTTTTTCTTTTTTTTGGGTGGAATTTTTGTTTTTTTTGAAGTGCTGCTGATTTCCTTCAATTTTTTAACAATACCAGCAACTTCTGGCATATTTTCTATTTTATTTTGCAGTGAATTATGTGAAGTAGTTTTTGCTGTCAAGTTGAATTTATAGCCACATTGAATACACTGTGTCAATTTTTCTCCAGTTAACTCAACCAAAGCTGCATCACATTTTTTACATTTTACAATGTTAAATTCACTCATTTATAAAACCTCTTGCTTCTTCAAATACAGTTAAATCCTTCTCTCTTTTTGGTGCCTGTGTCACCAAATGGCTTTTCCATTTTTTGTTACCTGCTATACCATGATAAAGGTTTAAGACAGGTGGTAATAACCAATGTAGTTTAACATTATTTTTCAATTGTGTTTGACAATAATTTATATATTGTTGCAATACTTTATCTCGGCTATTATTTATTCCCTTGCCAATGAGCTCATTTTGCAAATCGTTTAATAACCATGGATTATTCCAAATTGCACGGCCTAGCATCACACCATCGACATGATTCAAATGCTCTTTAGCTTCTATTACTGAATTAATTCCACCATTTATGGTTATTGATAAATTCGGAAATAGCTGTTTAATGCGATAGACGTAGTCATAATTAAGCGGAGGGACACTTCGGTTTTGTTTTGGGCTCAATCCTTTGAGCAATGCTTTTCTAGCGTGAATAATCAATGTTTCTAAACCTGCATCAAATAGTTTTTTTACAAATAAGTGCAAGTTCTCAAAACTATCATTATCATCAACACCTATGCGACATTTTACTGTTATAGGTATTTCTACAGCTTTCATCATAGCCGATATGCAATCGACTACTAATTCTGGCTCATTCATCAAACATGCGCCAAATCGACCTTTTTGCACTCTATCACTTGGGCAGCCGACATTTAAATTAATTGCATCATATCCATAGTTTTGTGCTGTTACACAACATCTTGCCAACGCATCTCTGTCAGACCCTCCCAGTTGTAAAACCACTGGTTCTTCCTCAGGATTGAAAGACAAATGTTTTTGCGTATCTCCTTTTAAGATAGCAGGAGTTGTAATCATTTCAGAATATAAGACCACATCTTTTGATATTAACCTGTGCAAATACCGACAATGTTTATCTGTCCAATCAAGCATTGGCGCTACTGAAAAAGTTTGGTTCATGTTAATTACGATTAAAAATCCAGTATTGTAGGGTATTTTGAATGCTATGGGTTCCAACTGTTGCCACTTATCTGTAAAATTACTATTTTTTTAAGAAGCAGAGATAGCCACCATGGGAAGAGCATACCAAAACCGCAAAGAATCAATGGCAAAAACATCAGATACGAATGCCAGAATATACAGTAAACATTCTAGAGGGATATACGTTTGTGCAAAATCTGGCGGTACTGATCCCGAAGGCAATGTGGCATTAAGAACTTTAATTGAGCGTGCCAAACGAGATCAAGTTCCTGCGCATGTGATTAAAAAGGCCATTGATAAAGCTATTGGCGGTGGCGGTGAAGATTTTGCTGTTGCTCGTTATGAAGGTTATGGCCCTGGAAAATCTATGGTTATTGTTGATTGTCTAACCGACAATCCAAATCGTACATTTGGTGACGTACGTTTAGCATTTACTAAAACCAACTGTAACATTGGCACTCAAGGCAGTGTATCTCACATGTTTGATCACGATGCAATTTTTGTTTTTGCAGGTGATGATGAAGATGCTATTTTAGAAATTTTGATGGAAGCTGATGTTGATGTTTCAGATGTTGAATGTGAAGATGGAAAAATTTCAGTTTTCGCTCCACAATCTGAATATTTCAATACTAAAAATGCATTGATCGATGCTTTGGGTGAAATCGAATTTGAAGTTGATGAAATCCAGTTTATTCCGCAATCTACTGTAGAAATAACAGATGAAGAAGATTTAGCAAATTTTGAGAAATTCAACGATATGTTGGAAGATTTAGAAGACGTTCAAAATATTTTTCACAATGCAATTTTACCATAAAAATATTTCTACCAACTTATAGTGTAGATATTTTATTTGGTCACTGAATGAATCGAGTACAAATCAAAGTTTTAAGTGTTTACCTGATTTACTGTATTTAATTTAAAATCTTCTGATTTATCTTCTTTAATAGGATTTATCTTTTTGAGCACCATGTTTAATACCATATTTATTTCATCAATAAATGTATTGACATGGAGGATGCCAATTTTTGGATAATCACGATTGATAACATCTTGCATTACGGTCGCATCATGCTGATTCTGGTCATCATTAATGAAAGCTACCAAAATATAAACATCTTGCTTGTTGTATTTTTCAATCATCTCCATATAACTATAAAATTCTTCTAAAGGATCATTTGAAGCCAAACTGATATAAATAGCAAATGCTTTAGTATCGACTATGTTTTTCTTAACAATATTTTCAATTGAATGGTTGGAACTTGATCCAATAATATTAATACTTTTATTTTCTAATGTATATTTTTCAGAGTCGAGTTCATGATTATAACTGTAGCCTTTCAAAGGAATAGTTTTAATATCACTTGATGTACCTATATCAAGAGGCATACAATCTTTGTCTTGTCCTAAAAGCATGACATTCTTTGTTTTTGACAATTGGCGTTTTACCTTTTTGCCAAATTCAACAAATGGCTCTGTACCAATTCCCGTGTATTCAATCTTAACATTTACATCTTCATTCAATTTATCTTTAACTGTTGACCATTGACTGTTTATGTGTTTTTTTAAACCAGATAAGTAACTTTTTTCACCTGACATATCTCCTAAATCAGTTAATGCAACTTGTTTAATTTTTTTACCAAGCCTAACATAAGGCTCTGACCCAATACCCTTATATTTAACTGATAAATCAACATCCTCATTAAGTTTTTCTTTTACTTTTGACCAATGACTATTTAATTGTTTTTTAAGTCCAGCTAAATAATTTTTTTCATCCGACATATCGCCTAATTCAAGGCTGTCTATACTTTTAGAAATATCATCTGTTGTTAAATCACGGGTATTGCTTGAATTGTTATTTTCATTGTTTTTCATACTGCCTATCCTGCATTTCGTTGCTGATAGTTAAAATTACCAAATTATCAGCTTATATATTTATACATTACATAATAAGCAGTCCTAATTTTATTCACAATGAAATACCTAGCCCAACAACTAATAGCCTATAGAAAAGCCTTTAACACTTAAACAATTATCTGGTTTTGTCATAAAGTTGACAAAAATTTACAAATGAAAACATTAACATTGTATGAAGCTATCAACTAAAATCATTTAAAGCTCCTCTTGCCTTCAAAATCCACTTATCTCTTTCTAAAGGGCTAACACCCCTATAATCTGTGAGTTTTCCTTGCTCATCAGTACATTTTTCATAGCTACAAAGTGTTGTGCTAATCTTAGCTTTACCAGAACTAATTGAAGCTAATTCTATAGGATAGTTTATTGAAGTTGCTGCTGGTAATTTTCCAGTTAATTTGAAATACTCGTTATTAATTTCTGGACTGTCGAACACGCCTCGCATTTTGGTGATATCACTAGTTATTGTTCCAAGTAGGTCTATTGTTGCAAAGATATTATAAGACAATATCGGCTCTAACAATGTTGTGCCAGACTCAAGCAATCCGTTCATCAAGGCCATAGGTGTTGCTATAATAAAATCGCCGCTTCTAGAATGCACATTGTGGTCTTCGCCTTCTACCAATGTGATCTTTAAATCTGTGACCTCCCAACCTTTAATGCCCTGCAATAAGGCTAAATTAATTGTTGATTCAATTTCTTTTTGATATTTTGCAGCGACATCATTTACACTGACTTCCGATGTATAACTAATGCCATATCCAATTTCTGCTGGTTCTATCTTTAGTTTTAAAATCGCCCAACAAGGTTTGGGCATCCAGTATCGTTCATAACCATAAGAAACCGCTGAAGGAGTTTCTTTATATATAATCGAGGGATCAGTGAATTTTGCAGCCAGATTAAATCTTTGTTTCAGTATTTCTTGTATGACTTCAATTTGAATCAAACCCGTTATACTAATATGCAATTCTCGAATTTCGGCATACCATTGTAAATCTAACAACGGATCCTCATCTGATAGTATAGTCAAAGCTTTTACCAAATTCATAACCTCAGATTTTTTTTCTGGTACAACTTTAACTGTTAAAGTTGGAGAAGATAGACTAAAATTATTTTTTATATTCCCAACTTCACCATAAATATCACCGACCTTAGCCTGGCTTAAACCTGAGACAACACCAATATCACCTGCAACAATTTTATTAGTATTAATATACTTGCCTTTAACCACCGATTTTATTTGTGCTATTTTTTGAGTTTTAACTTCAATTCTTGAACCATTACTTATTTTATCTCTTGGCTGCAGTACACCATCATAAACACGCATATAACACATTTTACCCAATAACTTATCATATTCAATTTTGAATACTATAGCCGATAAATCAACCTCATCTCTTCCTTGTGCCAAGGGTAAATAATCAACAATACAATCCATTAATTCAGGGATACCTAAAGCGCTTTTTGCCACGCCCAATATTACAGGTATTAATTGACAATCCGACACTGACGTTTTTAGGCTTTCACTAAGTTCGGTAAACTCTAATTCTTTTCCTTCTAAATATAAATCCAGTAATTCAACATCAGCCTCAATTATTTTCTCAATTAAATCCTGATTTAATACAATTCCCTCTCCAAATATTTTTTTAATATTTGCTACTTGCCCACCTTGATCAACTGCCTGTTGTAGCAAAACTGTGTTCGCTGTTAACTCTTTTTCAATAGCCAACATTACTGCAGTGGTATCAGCACCTTGTCTATCAATTTTATTGATAAAAATAACACATGGAATCTTTAATGATTGAATCGCTTGAAATAACGAAAGAGTATGTCCCTGGACTCCTTCAACTGCACTAACAACTAATACCACTGCATCTAAGGCCAATAATGACCTCTCAACTTCACCACAAAAATCGACATGACCAGGTGTATCAATAATATTAACTTTTACATCTTTATGAATATAACTTGCTGTTGCCAATCGAACTGAAATCCCTCTTTCTTGTTCAACCAACATGTTATCAGTCACAGCAGTTCCTTTATCCACGCTTCCTACAGACCGAGAAGAACCTGAAGCAAACAATAGCTGTTCAGTAATTGTGGTCTTCCCTGCATCCACATGCGCAAGAATCCCTAGGTTTAGGATTGGCGTTTTCAATTTCAATATTTGGTTTTTATTCAATAATATGGCAAAAATATAAAGGGAGCTATAAGAGCTCTAAAAAGTGGATTAATTCAACATCTGCTTTTTATTTTTAGTAGCTAGTTCTCATATTACTATGAGAGACCTTTGCATAAATAAGTGGTGAAAGAAAAAATAGAGAAAATTTGCCAGATTGAGTTAAAAATCGCACGTAATAGCTTGCTAATGCTAAGATTTTTATCGAAAAACTGGTGAATTTAATCATTTTTTACTCGTCATCAGAGTTATGCAAAGGTCTCTATGAGTTTGACTCATAAAATTTTTCCAAATAAAGGCGGTGACCCGGCATTTTTATAACTGTATCCCTAATCGCTGACCGCATATAATTAAACCGTTGCTTGAGATTTTCAATATCAAAGGCATCTAAAAATGGGTCATATTTATCAGGCCACATATTAAGCCCAATAAAAGTTGACGCTCGACTTCCTTCAAGAAAAATTTCTTGTTCAGAAGAGGCAATTTGACCATGGATTTTAAACAGTGAGGTTTTATTTTTAAGTGAATCTGGTAACGGATGTTGCCTCCATTGATTCCAAATAGTCGAATCTTTCTTGGTTACCGACAAATAATGTAAGATGTTATAATCCCGAACATTATCAAGCTCCAATTTAGTCAAACGATTATATTCATTAACCAATATTTGATTACAGCTTTGGTCAGGGAATAAATTAATAAATCGCTGTACAGCCAATTGGACCAGTTGCAAATTAGATACTTCTAATGACTCAAAACCAACTGCAGCTGAACCAAAAGCAATACAATTTTTATACCAGTGCTGTTGTCGCTGTCCTGAGTGAATTTCACGTAAAGAAGGTTCGCTAAAAGTAGTTTGTGAAAGTCCCGTGGTAATTATTTCAGTTGCTTCAGAAATACTGACTTCTTCACTATTAAAAACAAATTCTCGTTCTACAGTATTTAATAAAGGTACTTGTCGTAACCAACCATTAGTCTTACCAGAAATTTGAGTATAAGGCATAACTTCACCTTTAGATTTAATTGATACCGATAACACCCGGTTTGCAGGTAACCAACAAGACCAATCTTCAAGACTAACACCTAGTACTTTTTGAATTAAACTAGCATCTTTTCCTGAACAATCTATAAAAAGGTCTGCCTTGAGGTTTTCACCATTTTCCAAGGTGACTGATTTAATAAAACCGTTATTTTCATCCAAACTAACATCTATAATACTTTCAGTATTGAAGTTGATATTATCTTGTAACATGTGGTTAACTAAATATTGTTTATATTCTATGGCGTCAACATGTATCGAATAAGCCATGGTTGAAAATATTGAATTCGGATCGCTTTTTGGATGCATAAATTTATTATTTTCTGCCGCAAATGCGCTCAATGCATACTCACCATAGGCAGTGTTATCGCCTAACTGGTGCATCTTAGTTGCAAAGTGATGGAACCCAACAAATTCTGTCGCAGCACCATGTGGACCTAAAGGCTGAGTGTAACGATGTCCAGGATTGTTCCAGTCCTGATAAATCGTAGCTAACTTAAAACTAGCCTGAGTTGCTCGCATTAGCGCTCTTTCATCAATGCCAAGTTGGCGGTGAAATTCATGCACTTGTGGTAGCATTGACAACACTTCTGACTTCTCGTCACCTGTTCCAATTAATGTTATTTTTATTTGTGGCAAGGATTTTGCGATTGCAGAGGCCACAGTCACACCTGTTACTCCTCCGCCAACAATTATAATGCTATTTATTTCTTTGTTATTCATATTTGGTACCGCTGGGCTGTATAAACTTATTGTCTTTTTTACTTGGATATACGATTTGAAATCAGGTCGCCCGCGCAATATCGGGCAAGTGTTTCATTATGTGTGGGCATAGATTTGGCTGCTCTAGCAACATCCATTTTCATTTTTGCCAAAAGTCGCCTGACCTCTTGTGGTTCAACTGTATCAACCCTTGGATCGTAAGATTCAGGTTTCATTCCTTGACCAAAGAGCACTTCCAACCAACTATGCTCAATGAATAAATCTGAGTCTTTATGTGCAATATGGCCTCTGTGACGGAATATATTTATACGATGTTGCAGCTCTTCAGGGATCTTCATTGTTCGACAATAATTCCAAAAATCAGAATCATTTCTTCTTGTGATATGGTAATGAAGAATAAGAAAATTTCTCGATTCTTCATACTTAATATCCATTCTCTGATTAAATTCATTTTCAGTTGCTGGATTAAAATCCTTATTTGGGAAGTTCTTAATAAAAAGTAATATAGCTCCTTGAATTAGCGCAATACTGGTTGATTCTAGAGGTTCTAAAAAGCCCGCAGATAGGCCAATGGCAACACAGTTTTTATGCCATAGTTTTTTACGTTTTCCGGTATTAAACTTTAATAAACGAGGCTCATTAATTGGCTTACCCTCTATATTCTCCAGTAATTGATCTAAGGCTTTGTCTTCACTAATGAACTGTTCACTAAATACATTTCCATCGCCTGTGCGATTTTGTAGTGGGATCCGCCATTGCCAGCCCGCAGTTAATGCTCTTGCGCGTGTATAAGGTGGTATTTGAGTACCCTCATTTTCATAACTACTAGAAACAGCCCAAGCGCGATTAACTGGTAACCAATGACTCCAATCTTGATAGCCAACCTTAAGAGTATCTTCAATTAACAATGCTCTAAAACCAGAGCAATCGATAAATAGCTCACCTTCAATGCACTCACCGCTTTCTAGCGTTACCGATTCGATAAAGCCAGTGTCATTGTTCTGTGATACTTGAGTTACTTTACCTTCTATTCTGGTAACCCCTCTTGCTTCTGACCATTTTCGTAAATACTGGGCGTAAAGAGTTGCATCAAATTGAAAGGCATAAAAATAGCGAGATTCAATAGAATCATTGTCAAATTGTTTATGCTCAAATTTATCATGAACTGAAGCCATATACGGCATATTGTATTCATGTATAGGTCCCGTATCTGGGTGTTGCTGCATTTTCATCCAGTAATGATGAAAAGAAACACCGTTGATTGGAAACCCGTAATAACCGAAGGCGTGATAATAATCCTCACCAATTTCTCCCCAGTTTTGAAACCGAATTCCTAGCTTGAAAGTTGCATTAGTTTCACGCATAAATTCTTGTTCATCAATACCTAGCCCAGCATTAAAAGTGCGAATTACTGGTATTGTTGCCTCACCAACGCCAACTGTGGCAATTTGATCGGACTCAATTAAACGAACATTACATTCCTTTGGAAGGTGCCTTGATAGAGCTGCAGCTGTCATCCAACCTGCAGTACCACCACCTACAATTACTATATTTTTAATCATTATGTTACTTGTTTGTTTTTAATTTATAATATAAATGAAGTTGAAACAACTTCTTTTCAGATGTTTATTAGTGTAACTGCCCTAAATTTTTAAGTCTACTGAAATAATAAACTGCCACAGATAAAAACCATGTTATTCACTCTATAAAAAATACTATATATAGTAAAATACATTCATGGCATTCCTCCTCTATTTATTCGTAGTACTTTAAATTGCTTTTTTATAAAAATTTTGCCCTATGTTATTTTATTAATTAGCAATCTACTAGATTCTTCTATGGGTTATACCAATCACAACAATTGTATATGAATTAATATGTGTTTTTACCAAAATTTAATCTCACTTCATTTCCATATTTTATAAACGAAAAAAGCCAGTAGTTTCTTACTGGCTTTTATTAGTGGACAAAACATTCAGTCTCAACTTATGTGTCGCTCCACGCGAATTTGAAATTTAATCCCAACTCAATGCACCACCAGTTTGGTACTCAGTGACTCTCGTCTCAAAAAAATTCTTTTCTTTACGTAAGTTTGATTGTTCGTCTAACCAAGTTAATGAGCATTGCGCACCTGGGAATGGTTCTTCCATACCTAGTTGACGTGCTCTTCTATTGGCGATGTAGCGGAATTGTTCACTGTGATCTTGTGCCGAATAACCTAAAATTGGACGTCGTAGGATATATTTAGCATAACCTTCTTCTGCAGCAGCTGCTTCATCCCACATATCCCTAATAGCTTTAGGGTCTAGACTGATATCATTTTCAGCAAAAATTTGTTTCACTACTCTAATACCAAATGAAGCATGCATGACTTCATCACGCATAATGTATTGTAGTTGTTCTGCCGTTCCTTTCATTAAGCCACGTCTTTGTAGTGAAAATATAGGAGAAAAACCATTATAAAACCAACAGCCTTCAAAAATACCAGCAAAGAAAATATAAGCCATGATAAATTCATGCAAATCATCTTTGTTGCCTAGGTCCATATCAGAACGCATTACAGAATCTAAACGTCGATTTGCGATTTGAATTTTTTGATTGATCTCTGGTACAACACGATAGCGATTATAAATCTCACCTTGATCTAACCCAATGGTTTCAATACAATGTTGATAAGTCCATGTATGCAATGCTTCTTCGTACACTTGTCTGGCTTGATAAATCTGTAATTCTGGCGCACTCATTTTTTCCATCACTGCTAAACCAATATTACGCATGGCTAAAATATCAGAAGTGGTTAAATAAGAAAGTACATTGTCATAGACATGACGTTCATCATCGTTTAATTTATGATGATAATCATGGACGTCACTGGTCATGTTCACATCCAGAGGAGTCCAATGATTTTTATTGGCGTTGAGGAAGTATTTCCACGCCCAAGGGTATTTAAATGGTGCCAATTGATTTATATCAGTTTGACCATTAACTACACGCTTATCATCAGCATTAACTGGTTCAACAGCAATACGTGCATTTACTTCCTTGTTCTCTGGCGTATGATTAGCAATAACAGGCGCTTCTTTTACGACTGCATTTTCTTTTACTGCTTTTTTTTCAACTTGTTTTGTTGCTTCTTCAGTAACAACTGCTTTTTCAACAGTTTCTTTCTTACCAAGTCCTAATGGGTCATCCCAATTATACATTTATTACTCCCACAAATTTTATAGTATCAATCTTATCATTTTTTTCTAAAAACAGATTGATTTTAAGTTATTTTCAAAACCTATTTATTGACACGCATCACAATCTGGATCCAAAATTGAGCACGCTGCTGGTGCTACTGACCCTATTTGCTTGTCTTCTTCCCCACTTGCTTCTACACCTTTTTCAGCTTGTGTCGCCCCTAACGAACGCAAGTAATATGTAGTTTTCAATCCTTTTACCCAAGCTAACTTATAGATTGCATCTAATTTTTTGCCTGATGGTTCTTCCATATATATGTTTAAAGATTGACCTTGATCTATCCACTTCTGCCTGCGAGATGCAGATTCAATTAACCAACCTGGATCAACTTCGAAAGCTGTTGCATACTTAGCTTTCAAATGTTCAGGAACTCGATCTATTTTTTGAACACTACCATCAAAATATTTCAGATCATTAATCATAACATCGTCCCAGATATCGAGCTCTTTAAAATCTTGTACTAAATACTTATTGACGATTGTAAACTCACCAGAAAGATTGGATTTAACAAAAAGATTTTGATAAATCGGCTCAATCGATTGGGACACACCTGAAATATTCGATATTGTCGCAGTCGGCGCAATTGCCATGGTATTAGAGTTACGCATACCTTGTTCTTTAACTTTTTCTCGCAATTTATCCCAATTTAATGTTGATGATTTATCAACAATAATAAAATCACCACGCTCTTTTTCTAACATTTCGATTGAATCAATTGGCATAATTCCTTGTGACCACAATGATCCTTCATAACTTGGGTAAGAGCCTCTGTCATCAGCCAAGTCAGATGAAGCTTGAATGGCATAATAAGAAACAGCTTCCATTGAAACATCAGCAAAGTTTACAGCTTCCTCAGAGGTATAGGCAATATCTTGAATGTAAAGTGAATCTTGGAATCCCATCAAGCCAATACCAACGGGTCTATGTTTTAAATTAGAACGACGGGCTTGTGGAACACTGTAAAAATTGTAGTCGATAACATTGTCCAACATACGCATAGCTGTCGTGACTGTTTTTTCTAGTTTAACCAAATCCAAACCATCTTTAGTTGTGTGTTGAGGCAAGTTCACAGATCCTAAGTTACAAACAGCGATTTCATCATCGCTTGTATTTAATGTAATTTCTGTACATAAATTTGAGCTATGAACAACACCTGCGTGTTGTTGAGGTGAACGAATATTACATGGATCTTTGAATGTAATCCAAGGATGACCTGTTTCAAATAACATGCCCAACATTTTACGCCAAATATCTAATGCATTAACTTGTTTGCTATTTGTTATTTTACCTGCTTGTGCTTTCTTTTCATAATACTCGTATTTTTCACGGAATGCTTTCCCGTACAATTCATGTAGTTCAGGTGTTTCTTCTGGTGAAAACAGAGTCCATTTCTCTTCTTTAGCTACACGTTCCATAAATAAATCAGGAATCCAATTCGCTGTATTCATATCATGAGTTCGGCGACGTTCATCACCGGTATTTTTGCGCAAATCTAAAAATTCTTCTATATCAATATGCCAAGTTTCCAAATAAGCACACATTGCCCCTTTTCGTTTACCGCCTTGATTTACTGCTACCGCTGTATCATTGGCCACTTTTAAAAATGGTACAACGCCTTGAGACTCACCATTTGTACCTTTAATACGAGAACCCAAACCTCGAACTCGCGTCCAATCATTTCCTAGTCCACCAGCATATTTTGATAACATAGCATCATCCTTTATCGCATCAAATATTCCTGCTAAATCATCAGGAACCGTTGTCAAGTAACAGCTTGATAATTGTGGGCGCAATGTACCAGAGTTAAATAAAGTGGGTGTTGAACTCATAAAATCGAATGAACTCAATAAATTATAAAATTCAATGGTTTTTTCTTCGCGATCAACTTCATTTATGGCTAAACCCATCGACACACGCATGAAGAAACTCTGAGGTAATTCAATTTTACAATCCCCAGAGTGTATAAAATACCTATCGTATAATGTTTGAAATCCTAAGTAGGTAAAATTTTGATCTCTTTCTGGCTTAATCGCCGCTCCAAGCAAATCTAAATCATAATTGCTTAATTCGGGAGATAGCAATTCTAAATCAATCGCTTTATGGATGTATCTCTTAAAACTTTTAGGATAAATGTCAACCATTTCTGCTTGAGTTGCCGTTCGTGGCTCATCAAATAAAAAGCTTAGCACTTCTGTTCTTAATCCATCAAGCAATAATCTTGCTGCTGCTTTTGAATAATTAGGATCTTTTTCAATGTATTGTCTTGCACACATAACTATAGCAGAACTAAAGTCCTTCTCTGCAATTCCATCAAAAACGTTTCTATGGGCTTGTTTAAGAATCAAGTCTTTATCAACACCTTTTAAACCCGCTACTGACTCTGTAATAATCAATTCAAGTCTTTCTGAATCTAGTAAATTTTTACTTCCGTCGTCAGCAATAACGTGAATTTTTGGCGTTAAAACCTTATTCTTTCTACGGGCTTTGTTACGTGCATCATTTTTAGCTCTTTTTTCTGCTTGTTTGGATCGATAAATAACATAGTCCCTTGCTACTTTATGTTCCCCTGAACGCATCAAAGCTAATTCCACTTGATCTTGAATATTTTCAATGTGAATTGTTCCACCATCTTCTAAATTTCGAAACAAGCCATTACAAACCTCTGAAGTGAGTTTCTCAACTTTTTCACGTATGCGCCTTGAAGCCGCAGCTTGTCCACCTTCAACCGCTAAAAAAGCTTTGGTCATAGCAACAGATATTTTAGATACATCAAAGCTAGTAATTTTGCCATTCCTACGAATAACTCGGTACTCTCCAGGTGCTGTTGTTTTTACGTTTTTAGACTCTTCAGAATCAATCAATACTTGGCGATCTTTAGGATCAGAACCGTGTGTTTCGGTTTGTTGCATGCCCACTCCAGACTATATATAGTTACGTTTCAACTTAGTTATAAGGTTATTTAACTGATTTTGCCGGCTCATTTTGGGGAAGGAGTTCATCTAATTAACTGTTGTTTTATAGATAACTTTAATATTATACTTTTATTATACTTGGCAAATGGCTTTGTGCAAAATCTTGTCCCATCATATAGGATAATACCAGTCTAAATCAAGGGGATTTTATGTTTAAATTTGATTAATTTTCCCGTAACAATATTTAGCTTTTTCAGTCAAAAATATTGACTTGATTAATTCAAATATCTATCAATGACTTAGCTAGTTTTTCTCAAGTATTTTAACTGGAAACAGCTCTAAATCACCCTTTCAAATTTGGTCTTTTGGTTAAATCGAAAAACATTCAAAACAGCGGCAACTGATAAACCTAAAATTAAACCTATCCATAGGCCCGATGCTCCCATATTTTTTTCGAAACAAAACCACCAAGAAGCAGCAAATCCAAATCCCCAAAAAGCAATAGTAGTAGAGTACATTAAGAACTGGGTATCTTGAATACCTCGCAATGCACCAGCTGCTGCCACTTGTATGCCGTCTGACAATTGAAAAAGGGCTGCAAAGAACAATAGCTGCAAAGCGATTTCCTGAACATTTATATCTTTTGTATAGAGGTTAACAACAAACTCAGGGAATACAAATATTAAACTAGCTAAAAACACCTGGATAAAAAATATCAAGAAAATACCAATCATCCCTGCATTCCTGATATCTGGCTTAGACTTTCTCCCAACAGCATTGCCTACTCGCACCGTAATTGCCATTGACATACCTAAAGGAACCATAAATAAAACCGATGCAACATTTAACGAAATTTGATGTGCAGCAATTACTTCTGGAGACAATCTAGACGCCAACATTGTTATAATAGAGAAAAAACCACCTTCAGCAAATAACGCTACACCAATCGGTAATCCAATAGCTAAAACCTTCAGTAATTCGGACCAGTTGATTTTCTCTATGTGAGAAAAAATTTGCAAAGCCTTAAATAATTTGTGCTTTGCTAAAATCAAACCGAAAACAATGGCTTGTATTAATATCACAATCGCAGAAGCATATCCACAACCGACAACCCCCATTGCTGGAAAACCAAAATATCCATACATTAAGATAAAGTTTAATGGAATATTTAGTGCTAAGGCTAAAAAGCTTACATACATACTCATGCGGGTATGTAACAAACCATCTGCAACATATCTAAAAACTAAAAATAATGGAAAACTCAAAATCCCCCAAGAAATAGCTTTCAAATAACCTATTGCATAAGGAATAACATCAGGTTGTGTTCCAAATAAATCAAATAAAGGTGTCAAATTTCTAATGATTACAAAAAACACAAAACCTATTATCACTGCCAACCACATTAATTGCCTAACTAACGGCCCTATTTTATGCCGTTCATTTGCTCCATCCAATTCTGATATCATTGGTGGAGTAGCCATCAAAATCCCGAGAACAAACATCACACCAACTCCCCAAATAGCGCCACCGATTGAAACAGCAGCTAATGGTATGGTACCTAACCTACCAGACATTATGGTATCCACAACACCAATCATCATCACTGTTAATTGAGAAATAACTAACGGAATAGATAGTTTTATTGTTTGTAGTATATGGTATTTTTTTGTCTGTTCATTCATACCAGTATCATTTATAATCTTCTTAACAAAGTAAAGAAATAATCACAAATGACAACAACAAACACAAAACAAACAGCACTGGTTACAGGTGCAACAGGTTTCTTAGGCATGCACTTGTGTCAACAGTTGATGCAACAAGGATGGAATGTTTTTGCGTTATGTCGAGATATAGAAAAAGCCAAAGACCTTGATCCAAGTGTTCATATTGTTATTGGTGATATCTTAAATATCAATGCTTTTAAAGATCATATCCCCGTAAACTTGGATGCTATTTTCCATACAGCAGCCAGTACAAATACATGGTTCCAAAATAACGGCATTCAAACCAAGACCAACCTTGAAGGCACACAAAATATCATCGATTTGGTTATTGAGAAGAAAGTTAAACGTTATGTACACATTTCATCTGTAGTTGTTTTTGGCATGCATGATAAGTTAAAAAACATCACAGAAGATATGCCCAAAGATGGTTCAAAATCATTTATCAATTATGTAAAGACCAAAACCGCATCCGAACACATTTTATTAAGCACCAAAGAGATAGACGCCATAATCATCAATCCTACACATATTATTGGTCCTGGTGATAAAAACAACTGGGCACGATTGATTAAAATGATAGCAGATAATAAATTACCGAGCATCCCAAATGGAGCAGGTTCATTTGTTGATGTGCGTGATGTTGCCGCTGGAACAATTTTAGCTTATGACAAAGGTAATAAAGGCAATAATTATTTATTAGGTGGTACAGATATGAACTTCAAACAATTTGTCAGCAAAGTAGCCAAAAAACTTGAAGTTAAACCAACAAACATTCAATTACCAAATTTTCTACTAATGGCACTGGCAAAAAGTAAAAACCTCATTTCAAGATTTACCAATAAAGAACCAGATATCACGCCTGAGTCCGTCACCCTAATATCAGATTTGTATGCCTGTGATGCGGCAAAAGCGCGAAAGGAACTTGGTTATCAAACCCGTAATTTTGATGTCACATTAAACGATACAATTGGCTTTTTAAAAGATGAAAAAATAATTTAAACCTTTTCTTCAACATTAATAAACAAACCAATAACAATCCATTGCTTTGGCACCGCAAATCCATTGCCTTCGTAAAACACTTTAATTTGCTTGCTTTTAGGAGAAACTGCAAATAAAGGAATAACATTACTACCGTGCTTTTCTGTATACATCTTAAATGTAAACTCTTCAGATATAAGGGTGGATTTAACAACTGCGTCTTTTGCCAATAAACTGGCTAATTGTGCATAGGTTTTCCCACCAAATAAAATACTCCCGCGAAAATCAATTGAACTCAAATGTTTTTCAGAATCTTTGTTTTTATCTTCTGATGGCTTCAATGTGAATATATTTTGCTTACCAAATTCTGAAGCATATTTTTGAGCTGACAAGGTGTTAATATGACGATTCATTGATAAACCAAGCATGTGACCTATCCCTATTAAATCTAAATGTTGATCTGCATGTTTAGAAACAGGGTTGCCATAATAAGTTTTATAGCCATTCATGCGTGCCTTTTTAATATGATCCCAATAACTATCTGCCATTATAAAATTGACTTTCTGGTCATATAAACATTTAGCTATAGCTTGTGAAACAGGATTAGCTCCAACAATAAGCAAACCAATTGATTCGGGTTCAGCAACACCTAAAAATTTTGCCAAAGGTCTTGCCGTTGCACTCTGAACCACTACAGTTGTGACTATTATGATAAATGTTAACGAGACCAACAAATCAGCATTTGGATAACCAATTGACTCAAGCTTGATCGCAAATAAGGCAGACACGGCTGCGGCAACGATACCACGTGGCGCTATCCAAGAAACCATGATTTTTTCTTGCCACTGTAGGTTTGAGCCCAATGTGGAAATCCAGACTTTAATCGGCCTAGCAAAAAATTGAATCACTAAAAATATTCCAATTGGCATCCAGCCAAGTGATTGAATTTGTTCAAGATCTATGCGTGAAGCTAAGATAATAAATAGCCCAGAAATCAACAATATACTTAATGATTCTTTAAAATTTAAAATTTCTTCAATGTGGACATTTTTCATGTTTGCCAACCATATACCCATAACGGTAACAGCCAACAACCCAGACTCATGCTCTATATGGTTGGATAAAGCAAATACACCAAACACCAGTGTCAATGTCACAATATTGTGCAAATATTCTGGCAACAAATGATGACGTAAAACCAAACCCAGTGCCTGACCTGCAATGACGCCCAGTAATGAGCCAACGATTATCAGTTGAGAAAAGACAATAAGCACATGTGAAAAATCATTACCTCCGCCTTGATTTGAGATAATAAAATTGAATACAAGAACGGCCAACAGTGCGCCAATTGGGTCGATGATGATGCCTTCCCAACGTAAAATATTAGAAATTTTTGCATTAACCCGGACAGTTCTTAACATTGGCACAATAACTGTTGGGCCTGTTACAACAACTAATGAACCAAACAACAAAGATAGTTGCCAGTCAAAACCAAGCAAATAATGTGTGGCAACTGCAATCAACAACCAACACACAATCAAACCACTTGATACCAGTTTACGGATAACTCCTTGCAAGCCTTTTATTTCATGAAAATTCAAAGTTAATGCCCCTTCAAATAATATCACTGAAACAGCTAATGAAACGATAGGAAAGAGCAAGTCACCGAATACTTCATCCGGGTTTAAATAACCAGTAATTGGGCCGATAATAAAACCAAACAATAATAAAAATAATATTGAAGGTAATTTAACCCACCAAGAAACCCATTGAGCAAGCGATCCTAATACGCCAATAACAGCGAGTTTAATTAATAATTCTTCGCCCACAATTTAGTCTTGTTTTTCTTCAATTTTTAACTGAGAAAGTTTATTTGCATATTTACTTTGGACAATTTCAACAATCACTAATATAGCTAAAATAAAATAGAAAGTGGTTTTGCTCATAGGTGTAATTGGGAAAGTAAAGAACTTAAGATGTGCTAAATGTCCACCTTCACTGATCAACATAATGCCGACAATAAACAAGACGAATAATCCTAAAACTTCATACATACGATTTTTTTGTAAAAATTCAGAAACCCGATCTGCCAACCAAATCATTAATGCAGCACTAATTATAATGGCTATAGCCATAATTGCATAACTGTCAGTTAATGCCATTGCACTTAAAATAGAGTCAAAAGAAAACACCAAATTCATAACGACTATCATTGTTAAGATTTTATTATAGGACTGCGGTTCTTTTTTCATGTGCATTTCATCTTCTAAAGACAACATGTGCCAAATTTCTTTCATGGCCGTATACATAATGAAAATCCCGCCTAGCAATACAATCATACTGTGAGCATTAAAATCTCCTTCTGCCACCCCTACCCAATTAAAGGCAAAAATCGAATCTTGAAAGTATTGTATCAACTTCATCAATACAAACAATAAAACCAAACGTAAAACAACAGCTATTCCAATGCCTAATTTACGTATACTGGCTTGCCTACTTTTTTCGACGCGTTGAGATTCAAGAGAAATGTATAACAAGTTATCAAAGCCTAAAACAGCTTGTAATAAAGTTAACATCATTAAAGTTAACAGGTTTTCAATTGTAAATAAATCCATAACACATCACTAAAGTTAAATTAAAAAACAATTATACATTATAATACGAGCATAACAAATATAGGGTGAAAGTTTTGTCCGCAGATTACGCAGATGAACGAAGATATAAGAGAATGAAACCTAAAGGAATAAACGAATGTACTTATAAAATAATTGGTGCCGCTATTGATCTTCACAATCATTTGGGCTGTGGCTTTCTAGAAGCGGTTTACCAAGAAGCTTTAGAGATTGAATTTCAAGCTCAAAACATACCTTATGAGAGAGAATTGATGTTACCTATTTATTACCGTCAAGTTAAATTGAAAACATTCTATAAATCTGATTTTATTTGTTTCAAAAACATCATTGTTGAACTAAAAGCTGTCAAACAAATTACATCAATTCATGAATCTCAAATTATTAACTATCTTAAATCTTCTGGGCTAAATGTTGGATTATTAATCAATTTTGGCAATACAAAACTCCAATACAAACGGTTAGTACACAACTTAGAAGAATGAATACATTAAATAACATCTGCGTTCATCTGCGCAATCTGCGGACAACAAACTATGAATAGCAATAACCCTCACCCTTTTGAAAAACTTACACCTGAACTCATCATGGATGCCGTTGAAGAACAGGGTCATTTTTGTAGTGGCAGTGTGTTTGCTATGAATAGTTATGAAAACCGGGTTTATCAGATTGGTATTGAAGATCAGGACCAACCTATTATCGCTAAATTTTACCGCCCAAATCGTTGGAGTAAAGAACAAATACAGGAAGAGCATGATTTTAGCTTTGAATTGTTTGAACATGACATTCCAGTTGTTACCCCTCTAATAAATAAAAATGATGAAAGCTTATTTGAACATGAAAACTTTCTTTTTTCTTTATTTCCACGAAAAGGTGGTCATGCACCAGAATTGGATTACAAAGAGAATTTAGAAATCATGGGTAGAATGTTGGCACGTTTACATTTAATTGGTGAGAAACAACTATTTAAACACCGTCCGACATTAGATATTATTACTTTTGGTATAGATTCTATAAACTTTGTCAGTAATGAATTTATTCCCTTTGAACACAAATCAAATTATGACTCTGTTTGCGCAAAGCTCATGCAATTGATACAGCCAAAATTAGAAAACTGCCAAAACATACGAGTTCATGGTGATTTACATATCGGTAATATTTTGATGCGAGATGACATCCCTTTTTTAGTCGATTTTGATGATTCTCGATTGGCACCTGCCATACAAGACATCTGGATGTTATTATCAGGGGAGCCAGATGAACAAAACATCCAATTAGAAAAAGTCAAATCAGCCTATCAAGAATTTAGAGACTTTCCTCATAATGAAGTTAATATGATTGAGTCATTAAGAACATTAAGAATATTGCACCATTGCGCTTGGTTGGCTAGGCGTTTTGACGACCCCGCCTTTGAATCAGCCTTTCCATGGTTTGATCAAAGTAGTTATTGGTTACAACATATTAATGATTTAAACAATCAAGTTGATGC
>Ga0209345_10002200_pt1 | contig 21862 bp, 16 predicted proteins | sample Cruoilmetagenom7_FD_187294 | JGI IMG/M metagenome (GOLD analysis project Ga0209345, IMG submission 187294) | Oil polluted marine microbial communities from Coal Oil Point, Santa Barbara, California, USA - Sample 7 (SPAdes) (version 2) | ecosystem: Environmental > Aquatic > Marine > Oil seeps ... | reverse complement strand
CCGATCTACGCTGGGCGCGAGTTTCCTGCTCGAACTGGATGGCGGCGTGCGTATCGTGATGGCAGGGGTCGAGATCAATCTCACGCCGATCAAGGCGGTGATTGCGCTGGGTGTGCTGGTCTTTGCCATTTGGCTCTTGATGAAACTGACCGGGCTCTTGGTGGCGTCGCTCAAGTTCATCAATGGCGATGAAACCGCGCTGTCGCGCTATTTCGACCGCAGCCGTCAGGACAAGGGCTATCGCGCGCTGTCCGAGGGGATGCTGGCGCTCGCCTCTGGCGAGGGGGAGGTGGCGATGGCGCAGGCCGCCAAGGCCGAGAAATATCTGCGCAAACCGGCGCTGACCAATCTGATCACCGCGCAGGCCGCCGAGATGGCGGGCAACCGCAGCAAGGCCGAAGAGGTCTACAAGCGGCTTTTGACCAATGAGAAAACCCGCTTTGTCGGGGTGCGCGGCATCCTGCGGCAAAAGCTGGCCGAGGGTGATACCGAGACCGCGCTGAAACTGGCCAAGACCGCCTTTACGCTCAAGCCACGCCATGCCGAGGTGCAGGATACCTTGCTCGACTTGCAGGCCAAGACGTCGGATTGGAAAGGCGCGCGCGAAACGCTGAATGCCAAGCTGAAATACGGCAACCTGCCGCGCGATGTGCACAAGCGGCGCGATGCGGTGCTGGCGCTCTCGGAGGCGCGCGATGTGCTGGATGAGGGCAAGACCATCGAGGCGCGCGAAGCTGCCATCGAGGCCAATCGCCTCTCGCCGGATCTGATCCCGGCGGCAGTTCTGGCGGCGCGCGGCTATATTGACCAAGGCAATACCCGCAACGCGCTGCGCGTCATCAACAAGGCCTGGCTGGTGCACCCGCATCCCAATCTGGCCGCGGCCTTTGCCGCGATTGAGCCGAATGAGACACCGAACCAACGGCTCAAACGCTTTGCCAAGCTATTGAAAGTGCATCCCGATCACCGCGAGACGCGGCTGTTGGCGGCGGAACTCAACCTTGCTGCCGAGGACTTTCCGGCTGCGCGCCGCGCGCTGGGCAATTTGGCCGAGGTCGAGCCGGACGCACGTGCAGTGACGATCATGGCGGCGATCGAGCGGGGCGAAGGCGCGCCTGATGCGGTGGTCAAGGGCTGGCTGGCGCGGGCCTTGTCCGCCCCCCGCGGACCGCAATGGGTCTGTGACAAATGCCAGCATATCCATGTTGAATGGTCCCCCACCTGCGAAAATTGCAACTCCTTTGACACATTGAGCTGGCGCGCGCCGCCGAACAGCACAATAGCCACGCCCACAGGCCTGGAAATGCTGCCGCTGATCGTGGGAGCGCTGGACGAGCCGCACAAGGAAGCGGCGAAGGAGATGGACGACACGGTCGTCGATGCCGAAATCGTGGCGGAAGAGGACGAGGTAAAGCTCGAAAAATAGGGCTTTTCCCCTGCCATACGCGATGCTATAGCGCCGCCACCGGGGCCGCTGTAGCTCAGCTGGTAGAGCACGTCATTCGTAATGATGGGGTCGGGGGTTCGAGTCCCTTCAGCGGCACCAGAGATATCGCCATAACAAACTGATTTTATTGACGTTTATCCTGTCCCATTGCGCCTGTGTTATGCACGCCCGTATACACAACCGGGTTAGCATATGCGGAGTTTTGCGGTGAAACATGTCCAAGTTCCCACGAGGGATGGGCCCTAGGTCTATAAGCGGCGGGTGCCGGTTGCCCTAGCGGGACCAATCAAGAAGCCGCACTTCATAAAGACACTTGGTCACACAGAGGTGGAGGCGTTGATCGCCTAAGCACCTTGAGGTCCTACGTCTGCTCCGCGACGTCCTCCACATGGACCTTGCCATACGGCGCAGTTCGGAAAAGACTATCGTCTGAACGACATGGCCAGAGACTATGACAAGGTTCGGGCCTGATCGTACAATTAACCCGACACGCTCCGCCTCAGAGCGCATTGAATGCTCGGCTGGCGGCTTCAAATCCCGAATGCAGCATATTGAACTTCTGTTCTGCGGCCCTTTTAGCGGTTTCGGCAATCGTCACGAGATTATCTGCCGTCACCTTTACCGCTTCGAATTTTGGAATGGTTTTGTCGCGCAGTTTCTGCATATCGTCAGACAATGGTGTGGGTGCCGATGACACCTCCGACCTCATTGTCGTCAGGGTGTTTTCTGTTTTGGCAGCAGAGAGGCGCGCCAGCCGTTCACGGTTTCTCGCGTCCCTTAAATCGATCAGCGCGCCCAGGCGGTCCCGCTCGGCCTGACGCATAGTTTCTTGCGCAGCCGCCTTTGTCGCAGCGGCCCTGAGCGCCACCTTGTCGGATGTGTCCTCGGCCTCTGCTTTTTCAGCGGCGACCGCAGTAGCCGACGCTTCCATCACGGAGCGCGCCAATGCGATGTTTGCATCGTCCAATTTTTTCTGTCTTTGATCGTCCACTCTGGCGCTTTTGAGTTGGCTTTTCAGCTTTTCGTTTGCGGCACGGGCCGAATTCAACTGTGTTTCAAGGGCCGCGATGTCATCGGCGGCTTTGGTCACTGCAGGCTGGTCCGACGGGTCCGTTTTCGCGGCCTCCGCCTTGCGCTTTTGCAAATCCTTATGCAGGGTGTTCAGCTTGTCATTGGCCGCGTCGCGCCGGGACTGCAGACGGACAAGGGTTTCGGCACGGAACTCCGCATCGTCTTCAAACATCGCTTCAACGCCATCAATCTCGGCGGACCATTGCGCTTTGGCTGCGTCAAGCGCATCGGGGCTGCTGTCCAGCGCCGTGCGCAGCGCGTCTTTCCGCTCGGTGCGCTCGTTGGCGACTTCGGTATCTGTCGGGGTTGTTGACAACGCCTGCTGGTCCTTGACCTCCTGCACAAGGGATTCCGCAAGCGATGCCTTGTCCGCGAGGATTTTAAGCTCTTTCGTAATCTCGGCAAAAGCTGCGCTTTTTTCGCCCCGGGTCTTTTCGGCCTGAACGGCCTTGTTCGCTGTGGGTTCGTCTGTTTCATCCCGGGCAGCATCAAAGGCTGCATCGAACTTGGCTTTGGCTTCATCGCGACGTTGCGTTTGCGGGGTGACTTGTGGCCGCAATTTCCCCAGATGTTCGTCGCAGACGTCTCTCAGCTTTTCTTGGGTTGCGATCTTGTTTTCTGCCAGTGCCAGTGCTTCCAAGGCTTTCTGATAGGCCTCTGCCGTGGATTGTTTGGTTGGATCATCTGCTGCTGTCTCATAGGCAAGTTTCTTGGTTCCAAGGTCTGTTTTCAGACCTGCAAGCAAGGCATTGGTGTCCGTCATGGCCGTGTCGGCAGCAGCGCGATGCGTTTCAACGCTGACAATCGAGTCCGTAATGCTTTTCAGTTCTGCCTCTTCCGCAGCCAAGGTCCGCGTCGCAACCGCCAAGGCAAGAAGCTGCAGACCGCCGGGATCTTGTGTCGCAAGTTGATGAATCTCATCCTTAGCTGCGTCATACTCGGCTTGTTTGGTGGCCAGTTCACCGCTCCGGTTCAGAATAGCCGCGTCCGAGGCCGCACGTGCATCTGTCGCAGCCGTTTGTGCCGCATTCAGGGCGTCAGCCTGGGCTGTTGCGCGCTGGGTGGCAAGATTCTCTGCGGCGTTATTTTTTTCAAATGAATCCGCAGTTACATTGGCGTCCGGGAAGGCTGTGATCGTTCGAAACGACCCGTCAGGCAAGGTTTCGATGATGATCCGGGACTGTTTGATATCGCGCTGGATCAGGATCGCCTCGGCGCGGGCCTTGATCTCGGCGTTCTTTGCTGTCGCGGTCCCGGTGTTCAGCGTGTTATGGAAGGCGTTTCTGCTGGACAGGGGCGTCTGTGCCCCGGACACAGGCGCGCTGAGTGTCTGCCCGCCAGAATTCTTTTCCAGCATGGCAGCTTCACCCACAGAAACATCACCCGTTCGCGCGAGGGTTTTGACCACAAAGGTGTCGCCACTGTTCGCCTGATTGTACATGCTGCTTTCATGGATCTGGGCCAGCGCGTCCTCGATCATGTAAAGCGCCGCTTCGCCCGAGCCGGTTCGGCTGGCTCCGGTCGCATAATGCGGCCCCGCCACCCCCACTTTGGGAACATTTGCATTGACCGGATCTCCGGTCACGCCGCCAGCGGTGTCGCTGCGGGTTGTGATGGGGACCACATCTGTGGGGAGAAGCGTTGATGGCAATGGATCATCGGGCGCAAACCCGGTGGCGATACGGGTGATGTGTTGCTCAATCGTCGTGGCTGGGCCATGGCGGGACGCATGGTGGGCAAGCGACCCCTGATTTACGCGGCTCGCCATATCGGCAATGGCAATGTTTGTGGCCATGCGCTTGCTGTGCCCGTTCGTGGTTTCTTCGGCCTCGCGTTTGGCGATGATTTCATCAGCGACATACCGTTGCATGGCCCGCTGTTTTTCCAGCTTGGCCTTGGCCGCATCGACGACCAGTGCGTCTGTTGCATCCGTTGGCTCGCGGCGGGCGTCCTTGTATTCTTGCTCGGTGACCGGAGCGAGTTTCAGCACGATCTGGTTGGCGTTCAGCCCGTCCTCGTCCCGCAACAAGATATCCTGCAAGTGCTTTTCGCGGCGGTCCTCGCTGGCACTTGCCCGATCATCCAGAGGCAAACGAGTGTCCAAGACCCGGCCCGTATCGGCAAGCTTTTCTTCAAGTCCCGCCTTGGCCGTTGCCGCACCAACGGGAATGTCGCCAAGCGTGTCGCGGGCCGCGCGTATGGTCTTCATCGCCGTCCGTTTGGAGATGTATTTTGTTACGAAATTACTTTGTTCACCTGTAAGCGGCATGGAATACGTCCTTGAATTAAAGTTCGGGGTACTTGGGAATTGGTTATCCCACACAGCAGGAGCCATTTTTGCGCGAGACTATAAGGCAATCAACTATTTTTTAAATTCTGGTATGCAACTGCGTTGAACAATCGACGCAGTTCTGAAGCGCCGCTAGACCACAGATATCATCGGGTTTGGGGCGGGGTTTGCGTCTGGGAACAAGGTTGGCCTATCGCGGCCGCCCCTTGCCGCCGCGCATGATCCTGCATATCTTGCTGCGTACAGCACCGGCATCGCGCCGTGCCTGCTGCGCCCGAGGGCTCATCGCCCTGACCCTGTCAGGCCCCCTGATCCCCTGAGCACGACCCGGCCCGGCACATTGCCCGACCGGGATCATTCAGGAGACGATCCCATGTCCAAAGGAAAGAGCCAGAGCAACCGCGAGGCAAAGAAACCCAAGAAGGAAAAGCCCAAGGTTCTCGCCACCGCGAATTCCAACAGTGGCAAGAACGCCACTGTGATAGCCGGCAAATCGGTCAAGTAACACGACCGGCATCGCCGCTCAGGCGGTGCCGCACGCGACACACCCAAGAGTGACTCACTCGGTAATGGCGGCCCCGTCCGAGCGTGGGTCGGCTGCGGCCTCGATCAATCCCGAGGCATGGCGCACCACCGCTCCGGCATGGCCGGCAAGATCAGAATAGGGTGCGATCAGCTCGACCTCATGCCCGGCCCGTTGCAATGTCGCAACCAGATCCGGGTTGAAACGATCCTCGAGTTTCAGAGATGTGGTGTCTTGCCCCCATGTCTTGCCCAAGAGCCAACGGGGCGCGGTCACGGCCGCTTGCAGGTCCATGCCAAACTGGACATAGCGCGTGAAGACGGCGGATTGCGTCTGGGGCTGGCCTTCGCCGCCCATCGTGCCATAGGCCATGACCCGCCCGTCGTGCAATTCGGCCATGGCGGGATTAAGCGTGTGGAACGGGCGCTTGCCAGGAGCGAGCTGGTTCGGCCCCGGAGCCAGCGCAAATCCCGCGCCACGGTTCTGAAAGAAGACGCCTGTGTCCGGGCATGTGAGCCCCGAGCCGAATTCCCAAAAGACCGATTGGATAAAGCTGACCACGGTGCCGTCGGCGTCGCAGGCCCCCATCCAGATCGTATCGCCGTCTTTGGGCTCATAAGGCCAAGGCAGGGCCTTGGTTTTGTCGATCCGCGCCGCCAGCCCGTCCAGCGCCGCATCCATCAGCCAATCCTGCGCCGGTGTCGCCATATGGGTGTGGTCACCCAGTTCGGCATTGCGTCGGATGAACGCCTGTTTTGTGGATTCGATCAGCCCGTGGATGTGATCAAAGCCTTCGCCCGTCGTCACGCCCAGACGGTCAAACAGGCCAAGGATCATCAGGGATGAGACCCCCTGCGTGGGCGGTATCATGTTGTAAAGCAGCCCCTGAGAGGTCTCCAAACTCAGTGGCGTCACCTGCTCTGCTGCATAGGCGCTGAAATCCTCGGGGCGTAGTGGGCTGCCGTTGGCCTCGAGATAGGCGGCATGGGTGCGGGCCAGCGGACCGTCATAATAGGCGCGCAGGCCCTCGTCTGACAGGTGGCGCAGGGTACGGGCGAGGGCCGGTTGGCGCAGATGCGCGCCCGCCTCCGGCACCTTGCCACCGATCAGAAAGGTCTCGGCAAAGCCCGGAACGTCGCGCAGCCCGTCCAGTTTTTCAGCCGTGGTGCGGGATTGATTACCAGTCACGGCGATACCGTGTTCGGCATAGGCAATCGCCGGGGCCAAAAGGCGAGAGAGCGGCAGCCTTGTCTCCTGCACCCCAAGCGCCGCCTGCCAACCGCCGATTGTGCCGGGAACCGTCAGCGCGGCCAAACCGCCCCGTGTGGGGATCGCATGATGATGCCCGCGCGCCGCGTACCACTCGGGTGTCGCGAGCGCCGCCGCCTGTCCGCCCGCAAAGATGCCGACGGGCGTCTTGCCCGGTTGCTTGATCAGCCAGAAGCCATCTCCGCCGATGCCGTTCATATGCGGATAGACCACGGCAATCGTGGCAGCAGCGGCAACCATCGCCTCTATCGCCGTGCCACCGTCGCGCAACACATCGCGCCCCGCCAGAGCGGCAGCGCGGTGGGGTGCGGACACCGCGCCGTTATATCCCAAGGCTGCATGAAGCATGAGTCACCATCCGATCGCTTGGGGCAGCCATGTGGCCAGCCCCGGTGAAAAATAGACAAGGCTCAACGCGACAAGCTGGAGGCCGATGAACGGCAGAACGCCTTTGTAGATGTCCGAAGTCGTGACCTCAGGCGGGGCGACGCCCTTGAGAAAGAACAGCGCCCAGCCGAAGGGTGGCGTGAGAAACGAGGTTTGCAGGTTCATCGCCACCAGAATGGCAATCCATGTCAGATCCGCGCCCGATTGCATGAAAATCGGCAAAAAGAGCGGCAAAGCGATGTAGGAAATCTCGATCCATTCCAGAAAGAAACCCAGCACGAAGAGCAAGAGCATCAGGAAAAAGATCTGACCGTCCAGCCCCCCCGGCACGCTGGAGAACGCCGATTGCACCAGATGTTCGCCCCCAAGGCCGCGAAAGGCCAACCCGAATGGCTGGGCGAAGATCAGGATCAGGAACACCATGGCTGAGGTGACAAACGCCGCGCGCACCGCGTCGCGCAGGATCGAGAGATTGAGCCGTCCTGCCAGCGCCGCGAGAACGATAGAGCCGAACGCGCCCATGGATGCGGCCTCGGTCGGGGCAGCAACGCCGCCGATGATCGAGCCCAAGACCAGCACGATCAGGGCAATGGGCGGAAAGACGACCTTGAGCAGTTTGCCTGCAAGTTCGCCACGCAGCATCGCGGCGCGCTCCTCGAGTGGGATGGCGGGCAGGGTCTTGGGCGAAAGAAACCCAAGGATGAGGACATAGCCCACAAACAGTCCCGCCAGCATCAGCCCCGGCAAGAGCGCCGCCGCAAAGAGCGTGCCCACGGATTGCCCCATGATATCGGCAAGCAGGATCAGAACCAGACTGGGCGGAATGATCTGCCCAAGCGTGCCCGAGGCACAGATGACACCTGCCGCCACGCTGGCGCTGTAGCCACGTTTGATCACCGGGCCGAGTGCGATCAGCCCCATCGTGACCACGGTCGCACCGACCACACCAGAGGCCGCCCCCATCAGCACGCCAACGAGAATGATCGCCAACGCCATTCCCCCGCGCAAGCCGCCCATGGCAAAGCCGATCACCTCCAGCAGGTCTTCGGCTATTCGGGATTTTTCGAGCATGATCCCCATGAAGATGAAGAGGGGCAGCGCCAGAAGCGTGTAATTGGTGATCACCCCGAATATCCGTGCGGGCATCAGCGTGAAGAGCATGGAGCCAAAGCCCATGTAGCCAAACACAAACCCTGTCACGCCAAGGCAAATCGCCACCGGCATGCCAATGAGCAACAGGATGAAGAATGCGCCGATCATGCACAGCGCGAGAATTTCTGTATAGGGCATTGGACTTGCCTATTCCTGTCTTGCTGGAGGACGTGTCATCAGTTTGAGCGCGGCATGTCCGGTCATCGCCACTGCCTGCACCGCCAAGAGCACAAAGGCCAAGGGCATGGTCGCCTTGAGCAGGTAGCGATATCCGAGACCGCCGGGGTCGGGCGAACCTTCGTTGATCGCGTAGCTCGATTGCACATAGGCGATGCAAAGCCAGGCAATGATGAGCGCGAGGGCAATAAGGGCGATGTTAGAGACGAAATCAACCAGCGCCTGCGTCCTGGGGCGCATCGTGCCGTAGAAGATATCGACCCGAACCTCGCCCCCCTGATTGAGACCGTAGGACATGCCAAAGAGCGCGCTCACGGCCATGATGTGCCACTCGGCCTCTTGCAAGGCGACGGTGCCATAGGAAAAGAGGTAGCGCGCCAACACGTTGAACGCGACAACGAGCACCAGTGCCAGCGCGCTCCATGCCGCGACATGTCCGATCACACGGACGAGGCCAGAGGCCCCGTCCGTAACACGTTTGATCCCGGCCTGCATCACAAGGCGTAGAGCGGCTTTTCGGACACCGAGGCCCAGCTGTCATGCTCTGCCTTGAACGCCATAAAGGCGTCATGCACCTTTTTGGTCGCCGGATCGGCGGCGGCGCCTTCCTCCAGCACCTTCTGCGTGACGGCTTTCAGCTCGTCCACCACGTCCTGCGGCAAGGTGTTGGCGATCACGCCCTCATTCTCGACCAGATCCTTGAGGGCGGCGGCGTTATTCGCCTCGCACCATGTATGGCTCTCGAGATTGCAGGCCATGGCGGCGGTGGACACGATCGCCTGAAGATCGGCCGGAAGCGTGTCCCACGCGGCCTTGTTGATCAAGAGTTCGGTGACGTTGGAGGGTTCGTGCCAGCCGGTCGTGTAGTAATATTTGGCCGCGTTGTGCAATCCGAGGCGACGATCCTGATAGGGTCCGACAAATTCCGCCGCATCAATCACGCCGCGTTCCAGCGCCGGGAAAATCTCGCCGCCCGGCAGCAGTTTCACATCGACACCCAGCGCGGCATAGACTTTGCCGGCAAGGCCGGGGATGCGCATCTTGAGGTCTTTGAAATCGGCGACGCTCTCGATCGGTTCACGGAACCAGCCGGTCATCTGCACGCCGGTATTGCCCATCGGCAGCGCCTTGAGGCCAAGCGGCTCGTAGAGTTCGTCCCAGAGCGCCATGCCGCCGCCATGATAGAGCCACGCCGTCATGCCCTGAAAGTTCATGCCAAAGGGCACAGTCGTGAAATACTGCGCCGCAGGCAGTTTTCCGGCCCAGAAATAGGCGTTTGCGGCGTTCATTTCGACCGCGCCACCGCGCACGGCGTCAAAGCCTTCGAGCGCCGGGATCAACTCACCCGCAGCGAAATGCTGAATGGTGAGGCGACCATCAGACATGGCGGCAACCTTGTCGCAGAAATCCTTGGGGCTGCCCGGACCCTCGACATAAAAGGGGGAACCGGGACCATAGGCGTTGGTCATTTTCCATGCGAAACTAGTCTGTGCCCGCGCAATGCTCGGGGCGGCCAGAGGGGCGGCGGCAGTGGCCGCCAGAAACTTGCGTCTGTCCATAGTCCTGTCCTTTTCCATCGGTTGCAGATGGGCAGACCATGATGTTCCGAAGACCAGAAACCAGATTCCGCAGCACGGAAAATACGAGCATGCCGCGTTCTGTATACAATTTTGGTGAAATTCAGGCAGGGTGGCTAGAAAATGAGCAGCATGTAAAGGTTTGGCGGGCGCGGCACGGCAGATTCGCCATATCTCTGCCTCCCGACTCGGATGAGTTCGCGCGCAGGACAGCTATGTCCCGTCGGCCTCAGGCCCAGTCTGCCTCGACGATATTCAGGGTGCCGATGCGGGAATATAGCGTTGTCGGCTTGATCCCGAGCAAGGCGGCGGCACCGGAGGGACCAGCAATGCGGCCGCGTGTTTCGCGCAGGGCGGCGATCAGATTGACCCGAACCAAGTCCTGCATCTGCGCTTCGGTCCGAAAGGATCGGCCTGTCTCTGCCTGCGGACCCACGCCACCCAGTTCGACAACCAGCTTGCGATCCTGTGACACAATCGCGGCCCGTTCCATCACGTTGTGAAGTTCGCGCACATTGCCGGGCCAGTCGTAGGATTGAAGCTGTTGCACCACCCCTTCGGTCAACACCGGTTCCGGGCGGTTGAGCCTGCGACAGGCGATCTTGAGCAGATGGGCGGCCAGAAGCGGGATATCTTCTTGCCGGTCGCGGAGTGGCTGGCAGGTGATCGGGAAGACGTTGAGAAACAAATACAGGTCTTCGCGGATGCGGTGAGAGCGGCGGGCCTGTTTGTCCGACAGTGTGGTCGAGGCGATGACGCGTATATCGAGCGGCTTTTCGCGGGTATCGCCCAGACGGGTCACGGCGCTGTTTTGCAGCGCGGCCAAAAGTTTGCCCTGTATCTCAAAGGGCAGTTCCTCGACATCATCGAGAAAGAGCGTGCCGCTATGCGCCAGTTCCAGTTTGCCGGGCTTGTCGCGTGTGGCCCCGTTGGGGGCGCCGCGCACCTGACCCCATAATTCGGCCTCCACCTCTTCGGGCGCGACAGAGCCGCATTTGAAATGAATGAGGGGACGGCGGGCGCGCGGGCTCGCCTTGTGAATGGCGGTGGCGACAAGTGATTTGCCGGTGCCGGTTTCCCCGCTGATAAACACGGTGGCATCGGTGCGTGCCACAAGGTCGATGCGTTGAACGGTCTGGCGCACCGCTGGCGACGCGCCGATGATGTTGTGATGCGCGCGTTCTGTGGTGATCGCCTCTTGCAGATAGGCGTTTTCCTGTTCCAGCCGGTCGCGGAGCGCGGCAACCTCTGTCATCGCCTCGCGCAGCTTGCGTTCGTTTTCCTTGCGCTCGGTGATGTCGCGAAAGATCACCACAGCCCCCGCCAGAACATTCTGATCGTAGATCGGGGTTGAGACATATTCGACGCGGATCGGTTTGCCATCCTTTCGCCAGAACACCTCGTCTTCGATGCGGTTGACCTCTTCAAAGCGGAAGGATTGATAGATCGGGCAATCATGCGCGTGATAGACATCGCCGTTCAGATGGTGGTGGTGGATCACGGAATGAATGTCGTGACCCAAGAGATCCTCGGCGGTCCAGCCCAGCATTTCCTGTGCAGCGCGGTTGAGAAAGGTGGTCTTGCCATCCGCGTTGACGCCGTAGATCCCTTCTCCGGCGGCATTCAGGATCAACTGGTTCTGGCGTTCAAGTTCGGAAAAGAATTCCTGTGCCCGCCGCCATTCGAGCAGGCCCGAGCGGTGCAGTTCGGCGGCCTGTGCGATGCGGTCGTGCCGCTCCATTTCCGCGAGATCGAGCAGGGTCAAGGCAAGGAGCGACGGGGCATTGGCAACCAGCCTGCCTCGGATTTCAACGCGCAGGGGTGTGCCCTTGGTCGTGGCCAGGGTGATGTCGCGGCTCCATGCCTCGCCCCGGTGGGCGATTTCATCCACCAGGACGATAAAGCCGGGCAGGCTGGCGCCGACCAATGGTGAAAAGGGCGTGCTTGGGGCAGGCTCCAGATCAAGCAACTTGCGCGCACGCGGGTTGGCCGCAACGATCCGGTCGGCGACAAGGTCAATCACCAGCGCCGCCTCGGCCAGCGCGTCAAGCAGGGAATCGGGGGTTGTCGGTATCTCTCGCATGGGATCAGGAAACACTGCCGCATCGCAGCACGGCAATACGAAATATCGTAAATTACGAAAACCCGTAAGTGTCTCTTGGTATGGAATTATATTAACTATATGTAATCATGTTGAAATTTAACGTGCTTAAAATTTAGGCGCTCCCCTTTTGTGTCGGATCGCTTCGTCGGATCATGGGTGCAACTGTATCTGAGCGAGAGGACGCGAGATGACAACGAAGAGCCTTGGCGACCCATTTTCGGAAAAGAACGATCTGCGCCACGGCGCGTCCTGTGGCTGCGCGACATGCAAGACAGCGGCGCACGGGTCCGCCGCGCAGGTGATGTCCCCTGAGGCGATGCTGGAGCGCGCGGTCGAAAGCGCCGTGGTGCGGTCGGTGTTCGGTCACAGCGACATCGGGCGGCGGTCGTTCATGGGGATGATGGGCGGCGGCACGGTTGCGGCGGCCCTTGCGTCGGTGTTTCCGCTCGATGCGGCCAAGGCGGCCATTCTGGATAATCTCGGCACGCCGGAAAAGACCGATCTCAATATCGGGTTCGTTCCGATCACCTGCGCCACGCCGATCATCATGGCGCAGCCGATGGGGTTCTATGAGCGCTACGGCTTGAACGCGAGCGTGATCAAGACCGCCGGTTGGGCCGTGGCGCGCGACAAGTCGCTCTCGGGGGAATATGACGCGAGCCACATGCTGACACCGATGCCGCTGGCCATGACACTCGGGGCAGGCTCGACCGCCGTTCCCTATATCATGCCCGCCGTCGAGAACATCAACGGACAGGCCATCGTGCTGTCGAACGAGCATCTGGACAAGCGCGACCCCAAGCAATGGAAGGGATTCACCTTTGGGGTGCCGTTCGAATATTCGATGCACAACTTCCTGCTGCGCTATTATGTGGCCGAACATGGGCTTGACCCGGATGTGGATATCCAGATCCGCGTGGTGCCGCCGCCCGAAATGGTGGCGAACCTGCGTGCCGGGAACCTTGACGGTTATCTCTCACCTGACCCGTTCAATCAACGCGCCGTGTGGGAGGGGATCGGCTTTATCCATATCCTGACCAAGGAGATCTGGGAGGGGCACCCCTGCTGCGCCTTTGCTGCACCGCTGAGTTTTGCCACGGATATGCCCAACACCTATGGTGCGCTGCTCAAGGCGATCATCGACGCCACGCAATACGCCTCGAACCCAGAGAACCGCAAGGAAATCTCGGCGGCGATTGCGCCCACCAACTATCTCAATCAGCCGGTCGAAGTGATCGAACAGGTGCTGACCGGCACCTATGCTGATGGTCTGGGCGCGGTCCAGCAAGTGCCTGACAGGATCGACTTTGATCCCTTCCCCTGGCATTCGATGGGTGTGTGGATCCTTACCCAGATGAAGCGGTGGGGCTACATTGAAAATGACATTGACTACAAGGCTGTGGCCGAACAGGTCTATCTGGCTGCCGATGCCAAGAAGGTGATGAACGATCTGGGTTATGACGCGCCCGACATCACCTACAAATCGCACACCATCATGGGCAAGACATTCGATCCGGCAGAGCCCGAGGCCTATGTCAAAAGCTTCGCCATTGGGAAGGGCTGAGCGATGTCCACGCTGTCGCTGAACCAGCGCGCCCTGCTCTTGTCTGTGGTGCTGCTTTTTGTCGGGCTCTTTGTCTGGGAGATGGCAATCCCGGCACAAAAGGCCGTGGGCGAATTGACGGAATACGAGCGGTTGACCGGCGGGGGCGCACAAAAGGCAGGTGTGCCGCCCCCCTCTCAGGTCCTGGCAAAGGCGTGGGAGGAACTGAGCAATCCGTTCTACGATGCCGGGCCCAACGACAAAGGGATCGGGATTCAGATCGGCTATTCGATCTACCGGGTGCTGTCTGGCTACCTGATGGCGGCGCTGGTGGCGATACCGCTGGGGTTTCTGATCGGCATGTCGCCGGTCGCCTACAAGGCGCTGAACCCGTTCATTCAGGTGCTGCGCCCCATTTCGCCGCTCGCATGGATGCCCCTGGCCCTCTTCATCATTCAGGACAGCGAGGCGAGCGCGATCTTTGTGATCTTCATCTGCTCGATCTGGCCGATGCTGATCAACACCGCCTTTGGCGTGGCAGGCGTGCGCAAGGATTGGGTGAATGTGGCGCGGACGCATGAGCTGGGGCATTTCAAGACCGCCTTTACGGTGATCCTGCCTGCCGCCGCGCCGACCATCGTGACCGGCATGCGGATCTCCATTGGCATCGCGTGGCTGGTGATCGTCGCCGCTGAGATGCTCGTAGGTGGGACGGGCATTGGGTACTACGTCTGGAACGAGTGGAACAACCTCGACCTGACCTCGGTCATCTTTTCGATCCTGATGATCGGCATTGTCGGCATGATGCTGGACGCGGCCTTTGCCACGCTCCAGCGCGCCGTGGCCTATGCGGAATAAGGAGCCGTAAGATGAGCAAACCGTTTCTGTCGATCGAGAACCTGACCCAGTGTTATCCAGATGGCCAAGGCGGCACGATGACCGTCTTTGAAAACGCCACATTCGGCGTGGAAAAGGGCGAATTCGTCTGCATCCTCGGGCATTCGGGCTGTGGCAAATCCACCATCATGAACATTCTCGCGGGCCTTGCAGAGCCGACCAGCGGCGTGGTCAAGATGGATGGGTATGAGGTGTCGGGGCCAAGTCTGGACCGGGGGGTGGTGTTTCAGAACTATTCCCTGCTGCCGTGGCTCAGCACGCTCAAGAACGTGAGCTTTGGGGTGGCCGCGCGGCATCCCGACTGGTCCAAGGCCAAGGTGTTGGACCATTCCCGTGAATATCTGGCGATGGTGGGGCTGGAAGGGGATGTCATCCACCGCAAGCCCAGCCAATTGTCGGGGGGTATGCGGCAGCGGGTGTCGATTGCCCGCGCCTTTGCCAATCACCCCAAGCTTTTGTTGCTGGATGAACCGTTCGGCGCGCTCGATGCGTTGACGCGGGGCACAATTCAGGACGAACTGCTCAAGATATGGGGCGGCACCGGGCAGACAGTGTTCATGATCACCCATGACATCGACGAGGCCATCTTGCTGGCGGATCGTATCCTGCTGATGACCAACGGTCCCTTTGCCCGCGTGGCCGAGTCGGTCGAGATCACGATCCCGCGCCCGCGCAACCGGACCGAGATCGTGGAGCATCCCAACTATTACCCGATCCGCAACCATATGGTTCAGTTTCTAGGCAAACGGTCAAAGGAGTTGGCCGGCCAAGCGTCGGATGGGGCAGCACAGTCCCCTGCGACCGTTCGCATCGAAAGGACACCGCCGGAGGATGAGAGCGGCGAGGCCCGACGGCTGCGCGCCGTGAATCTGTGACACCGATTTTCACCTGAGACCAAAGGAATGGAGGACACCATGAAAGACACTTTGAATATGCCCGCACTGATGACCAAGGAGGATGTGACCACCCTGATCCTGATCGCGAAGAAAAAGACCGGGATGAAATGGGAAGAGATCGCAGAGGGCATCGGCATGTCGCCGGTCTGGACCCACTCTGCCTGCATGGGCATGAACACCATGCCCAAGGCCAAGGCAGAGGCGCTTGTGGCGCTTCTCGATCTGCCGGAGGAGGCGGTTTCGGTGCTGGAGGAATATCCGACCAAGATCTGGGAACAGGCGGTGCCGACCGATCCCTGTATCTATCGCCTCTATGAGATCGTGGGCGTTTACGGCCCGACGATGAAGGCGCTGATCCAAGAAGAGTTTGGCGATGGCATCATGTCGGCGATTGATTTCGACATGAAGATCACCCGCGTCGCCAATCCCAAGGGTGACCGCGTCAAGGTCGAGATGTCGGGCAAGTTTCTGGGGTATAATTCCTGGTAACAGGGATAATTCAGAGCCGGGTTCAATCAGGGACACCGGGACAGGTTGAAACACCGGGCCACGGAACGGTGCCGAGCGGCGCAGAGGGAGTGCGCCGCTCGGATGGCTCACTAAGTTACAAAAGGAAATCTGACGCGTCGAGATCAGACAAGGCAACGTCGTCAATTCGAAGCACCTCCGCCCCGCCAAAGCGCAGAACGTGTCATCGTTGCGTGTACTTGCAAGGTCGAGCAGTTGGGCGACCCCTGCCAACGCATAGGCGGTCAGATCAATCATATCCGCTGCGGATCGAGTGGATCGGAGTGTAGACCTCTAGCAGGGGCACACCAAGCACGCGCTCGCCTTCGGATTCGTCATGGTCGAGCTCATCGTCTCCGGCAAAAAGATCGCCTTTCGGCTCGAATTTCTGGCCAATCAGATCGGGATCGCGTGCATAGGCGACAAGGCCAGCGTCTTTCCAGATATTGACGGACAGAATCCTTTCCCGAACAGCGGGCCGCGCGAGAATCTCCTCCAGATTGGCGCGTTGCTCCCGCGAGAGTTCGTTGCCATCCGCCAAGTCCTGCGACAGCGGCGCAATCAGGCTCTCCATATAGACTGCGGCCGAAATCGCAGAATTGCGAGTCCCGAGAGCGGCCTCGAACCGCGCCAAGGAGCGTTATGGCACCGCCATATTCGGGGATCTGGCTTCAGACCCTGCCGCATTTGAACAGTCTCGGTGGCCTGGGGTCAGACCGCGCTAGACCAGCACCTCGATCTCGTCCTGGGCGCCGACCCCGAAGACACGCTTGTAGCGGGCAATCTCGCTTGCGGGGCCCATCGCCTTGCGCGGATTGTCCGAGAGCTTGACCGTGGGCCGCCCATTGGCAGCCACCGCCTTGCACACCAGTGAGAAGGGTTCCAGCGCATCATCCGGCGTCAGGCCCCTGAAATCATTGGTCAGAAGCGTGCCCCAGCCAAAGGAACAGCGCACACGCCCCGAGAACCGCTCATGCAAGGCAATGATCCGGTCCACGTCGAGCCCGTCGGAAAAGATCACCATCTTCTTGAGGGGATCCTCGCCGCGCGATTTCCACCAATTGATTGCCGTTTCCGCGGCGTCTTCGGGGGCCCCGGAATCGATGCGGATGCCGGTCCATCCGGCCAACCAATCGGGGGCATTGTCGAGAAACCCGCGCGTGCCATAGGTATCGGGCAAGATGATACGCAGGTTGCCATCGTGTTCCTCGTGCCAATCCGAAAGCACCTCATAGGGCGCGCGCGCCAAAGCCGCGTCATCCTCGGCCAAGGCGGCGTAGACCATCGGCAATTCATGGGCATTTGTGCCGATCGCCTCTAGATCGCGGTTCTTGGCGATGAGGCAATTCGACGTGCCGACAAAGCGGTTGCCCAAACGCTCGCTCATCGCCTGCACGCACCAATCCTGCCACAAAAAGGAATGCCGCCGCCGCGTGCCGAAATCGGCGATGCGCAGCCCCTCGATGGGGCGCAGGCGTTCGACCTTTTCCCAGAGTTTCGTCATGGCGCGGGCATAGAGCACCTGAAGCTCGAACTTCTTGAGGTGATGCAGCACGGCGCGGGAGCGCAATTCCATCAGCACGGCCAGCGCCGGAATTTCCCAAAGCATGACTTCGGGCCATTTGCCCTCAAAGGTCAGCTCATATTGCCCATCCCGCTTTTCGAGATGATAGGGCGGCAGGCGCAGCGCCTCGAACCAGTCCATGAACTCGGGCGTGAACATGCTGCGCTTGCCATAGAACATGTTGCCCCGCATCCACGTGCTCTCGCCGCGCGACAGGGACAATGACCGGATGTGATCCAGTTGCTCGCGCAGCTCGCCCTCGTCCACCAGTTCGGCCAAACGGATCGAAGTGCTGCGGTTGATCAGGGAAAAGGTGACGGTGGTGTCTGGCCTGTTCCGAAACACCGACTGACACATCAGCAGCTTGTAGAAATCGGTGTCGATCAGAGATCGGACAATCGGGTCGATCTTCCATTTGTGGTTATGCACACGGGTGGCGATATCGACCATGAGCGGCCTCCGGCGGGACAATTGCGGCGGTTAAACCAAAGCGGGCGGGCGCGTGCAAGGCGGATCGGCGGGCACCACCCGCCCTCTGCTCCGGCTTTTTCGAGAGTTTGACGAGAATTCAGGCGGATTTGGTAAATTAATCTTACCAGAATGCTTGCCTTTGCTTGGATAACCGTTACGATCTGGCGTGTGTGGCGGATTGCAGGGCCTCGAATCGCCCGTGGGGGAGACGCTTTGCCCGCCATCAAGAGCAATCTGACGCACAAGAATTTATGGGAGGAATACCATGACAGACAAGTCTAAGATGGACCGACGCTCGTTCCTGCGCCGCGCGGCGGTTGGGGCGCCCGCGATTGCTGCGGGCTCGCTCGCGGCCCCGGCGGTGCTGGCACAGGCGCCGTTGGTTCTCAAAATGCAGACATCCTGGCCCGCCGGTGATATCTGGCAGGAAATGGCACAGGATTACGCGACCCGGGTCGAGGAAATGTCCGGTGGCCGCCTCAAGATCGACGTGCTGCCCGCAGGCGCTGTCGTGGCCGCGTTCCAGGTGCTTGATGCCGTGAATGACGGCGTTCTCGACATGGCGCATTCGGTGCCGGTCTACTGGTACGGCAAGAACAAGGCCGCGTCGCTCTTTGGCACCGGCCCCGTGTTCGGTGGCTCTGCCACAACAATGCTGAGCTGGTTCTATGAAGGCGGCGGCAAGGCGCTCTATGACGAACTGACCCAAGACGTCATGGGTCTGGAAGTCGATGGCTACATGGGCTTCCCGATGTTCGCGCAGCCCTTTGGCTGGTTCAAAGGCGAAGTGAACACTGTTGCCGACCTGAACGGCTTTAAATATCGCACTGTGGGCCTTGCGGCTGACCTGCTTCAGTCGATGGGCATGTCCGTGGCACAGCTTCCGGGTGGCGAGATCGTCCCCGCGATGGAGCGTGGCGTGATCGACGCGTTCGAGTTCAACAACCCGTCGTCGGACCGGAACTTTGGCGCGCATGATGTGGCCAAGAACTATTACCTGTCCTCGTATCACCAGGCCTCCGAGAGCTTTGAATTCCTGTTCAACAAGCTCACCATGGAAGATCTGGACCCCGATCTGCGTGCGATTCTGAAATACGCGGTCGAAGCGGCCTCTACGGCCAACACCGCCAAAGCGATGCGTCGTTATTCGGCAGACCTCAAGTGGCTGCAAGAAGAGGCCGGTGTCACCATTCACCGCACCTCGACAGACATTCTGAATGGCCAGATCGAGGCATGGGACAAGCTGATCCCGGTTCTCGAAGAAGATCCGTTCATGAAGAAGTGTCTCGACAGCCAGCGTGCTTGGGTTGAACAGGTCACCTACTATGAACTGATGAACGCACCGGATTATGCGCTTGCCTTTGATCACTACTTCCCCGGCAAGCTGAAGATGTAATCACGGTACAATACCGTTGCAACAAGGGCCCCGGCGCAGTAAACGCCGGGGCCACTTTCAAAATAGAGGGGGCTCCGTGTGATCGGTTTCATACGTTTCGCCGACAACCTGTCGGCTTGGTTCGGCAAGGCGTTTGCCTGGCTGATCGTCCTGATGGCCTTTGGCACTGGCTATGAAGTCGTGGTTCGCTACGTCTTCAACAATCCGACCGCCTGGGCGTTGGATGTGTCGTTCATCATGTACGGCACGCTTTTCATGATGGGCGGGGCGTATACCCTGTCGCGGGGCGGTCATGTGCGGGGCGATTTTCTGTATCGCCTCTGGCAGCCACGCAATCAGGCCAAGGTCGATCTGGTGCTCTATATCGTGTTCTTCTTTCCGGGTATCATCGCACTGATCGTGTCGGGCTGGAAATACGCCGCGCGGTCCTGGTCCTATGCCGAGGTGTCGGTCAATAGCCCGGCAGGCATTCCGATCTATCAATTCAAGACGGTGATCGTCGCCGCCGGAATCCTCCTCTTGATCCAAGGCATCGCTCAGGTGTTTCGCTGCATCCACTGCATGCGCACCAATGAGTGGCTCAAGGCCGATGAAGACGTCTTCGAGACCGAAGACCTGCTGATGCAAAAGGCCGCTGAGGCCGAAAAGGACGCACATCCATGACCGATCCGCAAATCGCCCTGATGATGCTGGGCCTTTTCCTAATCTTTGTTTTTCTCGGCTTTCCGATCGCCTTCACCCTCATGGCGATGGGTATTGGCTTTGGCTATTACGCCTACTTCGATGCGAGCCGGATGTGGCGCAGCTTTGACCGGTTGGCTGAGGATGCCGGGGCTTGGGACCAATGGAGTCTCTGGCTTGAGGGCTTCTTTAACAACCGAATATTCGACCTCTTCGTCAATCAGACCTATACGGTGATGTCGAACGAGGTTCTGACCGCTGTGCCGCTGTTCCTCTTCATGGGGTATATCGTCGAGCGGGCGAACATCGTGGACCGGCTGTTCGGGACGCTCAACATCGCAGCCAAGAATATGCCCGGCTCTATGGGCGTGGCGGCACTTGTGACCTGCGCGCTCTTTGCTACGGCCACCGGGATCGTCGGTGCGGTGGTGACGCTGATGGGTCTGCTGGCCCTGCCCGCCATGCTCAAGGCGCGCTATGATCCGTCCTTTGCCTCGGGCATCATCTGCGCGGGTGGCACGTTGGGTATTCTCATTCCGCCCTCGATCATGCTGATCGTCTATGCAGCGGCGTCGAGCGTCTCAATTGTGCGGCTCTATGCGGCGGCGCTCTTGCCGGGTCTTACTCTGGTTGGTCTCTATCTGGTCTACGTGATCGGCCGTTCGATCCTGCAACCGTCTGTGGCCCCGAAGCCCACAAAGGAAGAAATTCCCGACATCCCCAAGAGCCAGCTCATGCTGATGATCTTGACCTCGCTCGTGCCGCTGGCATTCCTGATCCTCGCAGTGCTTGGCTCGATCCTCTTTGGTCTGGCGACCCCGACAGAAGCGGCCTCCATCGGTGCGCTGGGCGGTATCTTCCTCGCCTTTGTCTACCGTGCCATGACATGGCAGCGGATGCGCGAGAGCGTATATCTGACCGTGCGCACCACGGCGATGGTTTGCTGGCTCTTTGTCGGTTCCTACACCTTCTCGGCGGTGTTCTCTTACCTCGGCGGGGAACATGTGATTTCGGAATTCGTCCAGAGCATGAACCTCAGCCCGCTGATGTTCCTGCTGTTGGCACAGCTCATCATCTTCTTGCTGGGCTGGCCGCTGGAATGGTCGGAGATCATCATTATCTTCGTGCCGATCTTTCTGCCGCTCCTGGCGTTCTTTGAGATTGACCCGCTGTTCTTTGGGATTCTGGTGGCTCTCAACCTGCAAACCAGTTTCTTAACGCCACCGATGGCCATGTCGGCCTATTACCTCAAGGGGATCGCCCCGCCAGAGATCAAGCTCACGCAGATTTTCTCGGGCGTCATGCCGTTCCTCTTCTGCGTCTTCATCGCCATGGCTCTGATGTATATCTTTCCGCAGATCGTGTTCTATCTGCCGGAGCTGATGTATGGCAAATAAGGCCGAAATCCTGATGTTGGACGCGTGCACCCTTCGCACGCGTCTGGCCTCAGGGGCGCTGAGCGCTCTGGACTTGGTCGAGGCCTGTATCGCCCGGATCGAGGCACGCGAGCCAGAAATCCGGGCTTGGGCGTGGTTTGACGCCGATTTTGCCCGAATGCAGGCCAAGGCGCTCGACACGCAACGGCAAGCCGGGCGCCCCATCGGGGCGCTGCACGGTCTGCCGGTTGCGCTCAAGGACATCATCGACACCGCCAAGATTCCGACGGAGAACGGCTGTTCGCTGGACGCAGGCCGCATCCCCACCAAGGATGCCGCCATCGTCGCCCGGCTCAAGGCGGCAGGTGCGGTGATCATGGGCAAGACGGTCACGACCGAATTGGCCTATATGCACGCCGGACCCACCCGCAATCCGCTCAATACCGCGCACACGCCGGGCGGCTCGTCCTCGGGCTCTGCGGCGGCGGTGGCGGATGGGATGGTGCCGCTCGCGGTGGGCACGCAGACCGGCGG
>Ga0209345_10002199_pt1 | contig 21868 bp, 20 predicted proteins | sample Cruoilmetagenom7_FD_187294 | JGI IMG/M metagenome (GOLD analysis project Ga0209345, IMG submission 187294) | Oil polluted marine microbial communities from Coal Oil Point, Santa Barbara, California, USA - Sample 7 (SPAdes) (version 2) | ecosystem: Environmental > Aquatic > Marine > Oil seeps ... | reverse complement strand
GCGCGGTGATCGAAATTTTCAGCCGTGGGAACGCGGCGCGCAACGCAGGCAGGCGGGGGGACAGCCACAGTTGCGCGATCGCAGGCAGGGCGGCGATATGCACATCCCCCGTCGCCGCCCGCGCACGCATGTGCTGCACAGCGTCGCCCATCTGGTCAAACGCCTGCGTGAACCCCGCCAGCGCGTCCGCGCCCAGGGCGGTCAGACGCACGCCGCGCGCGTGGCGGTCAAACAGCGGCGCGCCCAGATACGCCTCTAACGCGCGCACGTGCTGGGTGATCGCGCCGGGTGTGACGCACAGTTCGTCTGCGGCGGCGCGAAAACCGCCCAGGCGGGCGGCGGCCTCAAAAGCTCGCAGGGCGTTCAGGGGCGGACCTTTGGGGCGGGGCGGGGCGACGGGCATATGAGACTCAGTTTTCCTAGGCCTAGAAAATAGCAAATCTGATTTGTCCCGTCGACGGGTTTCTGGTGGCATGACATCAAAGGAGATCCCCATGACCAATCTTGCCCCCCGCCCCTGGGTTTCGACCGAAGATCTGATCGGGCGCATAGCCAGCGAAACGGCCGCTGCGGACGCACCGGCCATCACGGGTCGCATCGACGCCCTGATCGCGCAGAACAAACAGATCCACGAACGCGACTGTTTCAACCTGAACCCGGCCACCAACGTGATGACCCCGCGCGCCGAGGCCGCCTTGGCCAGCGGCATGGGCACGCGGCCCAGCCTGGGTTATCCGGGCGACAAATACGAAATGGGGCTGGAGGCCATCGAGGAGGTCGAAGTCATCGCCGCCGAGCTGGCCGCCGAGGTGTTTAACGCGAAATATGCCGAAATCCGGGTGCCGTCCGGGGCGATTGCCAACCTGTATGGGTTTATGGCGCTATGCAAACCGGGCGACGCCATCATTGTGCCTCCCGCGTCGATCGGCGGCCATGTCACGCACCACGCCGATGGCTGCGCCGGGCTGTACGGATTGATCAGCCACGAGGCCCCCGTGAACGCCGATGGCTATACGGTCAATATCGACGCGCTGGCCGCGCTGGCGCGGCAGGTCAAACCGACGCTGATCACCCTGGGCGGCAGCCTGAACCTGTTCGAACACCCGGTCGCCGAGGTGCGTGCGATTGCTGATGAGGTCGGCGCGAAGCTGTTGTTCGACGCGGCCCATCAATGCGGCATCATCGCGGGCAAAGCATGGAAGAACCCGCTGACCGAAGGGGCGCACATGATGACGATGAGCACCTATAAAAGCCTGGGCGGGCCGCCCTCGGGCCTGATCGTGACCAATGACGCCAAGATCGCGCAAGCACTGGATGCCATCGCCTTTCCCGGCATGACCGCGAATTTCGACGCGGCAAAATCGGCGGCTTTGGCGTTGACCCTGCTGGATTGGCGCGACTTTGGCGGTGCCTATGCGCACGCCATGATCGACATGGCACAGGCGCTGGCCGATGAGTTGGGCAAACTGGGGCTGCCGGTCTTTGCCAAGGGCACCCAGTCCCACCAGTTCGCAATCAAGGCCGCAGGGTTTGGCGGTGGTCAGGCCGCGTCCAAGACCTTGCGTCGGGCCGGGTTCCTGGCCTGCGGTATCGGCCTGCCGATTGATGCGGTGCCCGGCGACATGAACGGCCTGCGCATTGGCACACCGGAATTGGTGCGCTGGGGCATGAACGCGGCGCACGCCCCCCGCCTTGCCGCGCTGATCGCCGAGGCCCTGCGCCGCAACGACCCCGAAGCCCTGGCCCCCAAAGTTGCCACCTGGCGTCAAAGCTTCACCCGGATGCATTTCATCCACGAATAATAGGGTCACAACCGGGCGCGGCCAAGGCTTGGTATGGCCCTGTGCCGCCCCGCGCACACGCGATGGATGCACATGCAACCGGCGCAAAATTTCGGGTGATTTCCCCCCGACCCCATCCCGGCCGCCCCAACCAGAGGTTGTTTTGTTCTAAATTCACGCTATTCTTTTGGTAATTATTGTGGGGTTGCCCATGCTAAACACATTGAATTCAAGGCTCAGGTTTCTCCTGTGGCTGATTGCGTTACCCGGTATTGTCATCGTTCTGATCCAAGCGCTGTTGGATCGGAACACTGCGATTGAGCTCAATCAACGTGAAGCGGTGCGAATTTCTGAGGACCTGGCGACGACCCAAAGGCGGCTCATCAGCCAAACACAGAATTTCTTGGAACACCTTGCCGCGGCCCCGCCGGTACATGACCCCGCCCACCCGGATTGCGCGGCCTTTCTGCGCCTGACGCTGGGCATGGTGCCCCAATTTGCGAACATCGGCGTGCCTTTGCCAGACGGATCCCTTCTGTGCAACGCCTTGCCCCTGGATCAACCGATCAATTTGTTTGATCGCCCGTATTTCCAATACAGCCTGACAAAGCGCGGCTTTGCCATAAGCGCCTTTCAGCAAGATCGTGTGGCGGGCGTTCCCAGCATCATCTTTTCGGTTCCGGTGCAACCTTATGGACCGGACGGCGATATCGTTGGGGTCGCCGTTGCCGTGGTGTCCCTGGACTGGTGGAGCCAGCAACTGAACGACCACCCCCTGCCCGATGGCACGATTTCCTTCATCAGCAATGATGACGGGACCATCATTGCCAATCACCCGGCCGACCTGCATGAGATTGGCAACCCGGTCTCAGGTTATGGCCTGACCAGGGGATTACTGCGCTCATCCAAGCCAAACATTCTGATCGGCGACGATGGCATGCCCCGGGTTTTCACCCATCAGCCCCTGATACGCGACCAGGACGGGCGGGTCATTACGGTCAGTGTCGGCATCCCGATTGGCCCGGCCCTGGCCGCCACAAATCAGAAAGCACTGACCCGTTTCCTGGCCCTGATCGCGGCAATCTTTGCGGTCTGGATTCTGGTCCGTCGGCTTGTCCACCGCGACATCCTGCGGCCGCTGGCTGCTTTGACGAACTCAATCAGCCACCTTGAAGCCGGCCAGGACCAGCTGACAACGCCCCGGGACCAGAACGCCTCCAGGGTTCGGGAATTCCTGCAACTGAACCGCCGCTTCGCATCCATGGCAGGGGCACGGCATGCGGCCGAATTGTCGGAGCAAAGGCAACGCGAGGAAATGGTCGCCCTGCTGGATGCCTTGCCTGATCTGTATTTCCGCCTGGATGCTCAGGGGGTCATTCTGGATTATCGGACAAGCAAATCAGACGATCTTTACGTGTCGCCCGAACAGTTCATGGGCCGCAAGATTGTTGATGTCCTGCCCAAGGACATCCATGGCCTGTTCGAAAACAAGCTGTTTGAGCGGCTTGAAACGAACAACGTGGTGTCCTTTGAATACAAATTGGAGATCCGGGGGGAGGTTCAGGATTTTGAAGGCCGCGCCTGTCCCATTCGCGCGACGGATGAAACCGTTTTGGTGGTGCGCAATATCACCGACAGCAAACGGGCCGAGGACCAGATCCGCCTGTCCGCCATGATCTATGAAAACAGCTCCGAGGGGATGGCCGTCGTTGATTCCGTCGGACAGATCGTCACCATGAACCCGGCGATTTCACGATTGACCGGGTATGCAGTTGACGAATTGGTCGGACAACCTTTCGATGACCTTCTGGTCTCAACGGATCGCGAAACCCTGCGCAACAACCTTCCCGGCACCCGCGACAATGGCAAAGGATGGCACGGCGAGGTCAGCTTTCTGCGGCGGACTGGCGAGGCCATTCCCGTCCGGCTGAGCGTCAACGCGATCCATGGTGGCGCAGGCGAGGTTCAGCGTTTTGTCATCCTGTCGCATGACATGACCGAAGTGAAACGGGCCAATCAGACCATCTGGTGGCAAGCCCATTATGATGAACTGACCGGCCTGCCCAACCGCGCGTCATCAAACGATCGGCTGCGCCTTCTCACCGCGAACGCGCGGGATCATGGCACCCAGGTCGCTCTATTGTTTCTGGATCTGGACGGGTTGAAACAGGTCAACGACCGGTTGGGACATGACGCCGGGGACCAGCTTTTGGCCGAGGTCGCCGTGCGGTTGCGAACCTGTGTGCGCCCCGAAGATTTAGTTGCCCGCCAGGGGGGCGATGAATTCACCATCATTCTGGCGAAACAGGACAAAGAGCACCGGGCCCAGCAGGTGGCCAATTGCGCCCTAGAGGCCATGGCGCGCCCCTTCCGCATCAACGGCGAGACCGTGCATCTGACCGCCAGTCTGGGCGTCGCCATTTTCCCGGACGATGCCAACACGCCCGAGGATCTTGTCAAAGCCGCCGACCAGGCCATGTATGCCGCCAAGTCAGCCGGACGAAACCGGTTCAATCGGTTCACGCCTGCGATCCAACAGGCGGCCTCTGACAAGACACGGTTGATCCACGATCTGACCCGGGCGCTTGAGACCCACCAATTCACGCTGCACTTTCAACCCATCGTCGACCTCGCCACAGGCCGCATCGCCAAAGCCGAGGCCCTGATCCGTTGGTCACACCCCGATCTGGGGACCATTCTGCCCAGCCGCTTCATCCCTCTGGCAGAAGAGGCCGGCATGATCAGCCCAATTGGCGACTGGGTTCTGGACCAAAGCTGCGCCGATCTGCCAACATTTCAAAACTGGTTCGGAGAGGATTTTCAGATTTGCCTGAACGTGTCGCCCAAACAACTTTCGGCGCAGGACACCGGCGCCATGGCCTGGCCGGACCGCCTGGCCCGCGCCGGGTTGGACGGCAGCGCCTTTATCGCAGAAATCACCGAAGGGGCTCTGCTGGAACAAGGCGGTCAGGTTGCCCAGCATCTGGCCGCCCTGCGTGGTGCCGGATTGAACCTTGCGCTGGATGATTTCGGCACCGGGTATTCTTCGCTGTTGTATTTCTTCCAGCATGAATTTGACTATCTCAAGGTGGACCGTGAATTCGTTCGCCATCTGCCGGACGGCCCGAACGCGATTGCCCTGTGCGAAACCCTTGTCGGGCTGGCGCGCCGGGTAGGGGTCAAGGTCATTGCCGAAGGGATCGAGACCCAGGCCCAAAACGCGCTGTTGACGCAGATAGGCTGTGATTTCGGTCAGGGGTATCGGTTTGCCCCCGCCCTGCCCTTGCAGGAATTCCTTTCCCTGCCACCCAAATTCGATAGGCCCTGATGGAGGCGAATTTCCACAAGAGGGCACGATGACCAAGACGCAGACAACCGCAATTCTGGGCTGTGGCCTGATTGGCGAAAGCTGGGCCGCGCTGTTTTTGGCCCAGGACCATGATGTGCGCGCCTGGGACCCTGCCAGGCGACCGGGTCCAGCGACCCCTGGAATAGCTGGCCAAGATGGGGCAGCAGGGCCCAAAGCTGGGAACCCTAACAGTCTGCGACAGCCTGAAAAACGCCTTGCAAGGCGTCACGTTCATCCAGGAAAACGTGCCTCTGAAACAAGACCTCTTTGATCAGATCGAAGGTCTTGTTGCGCCCGATGTCATCATCGCCTCGTCGACATCCGCCCATCCCTGGTCGGCCCTGTCGCCGCGCATGTCCCACCCGATCCGCCTGATCACGGCGCACCCATTCAACCCGCCACACCTGATCCCACTGGTCGAACTTTTCGGCCCCGACGCCGATGTTCTGGACCACGCCGAGGCCCTGTATCGCGGCCTGGGCCAGCACCCGATCCACCTGGGCCCCAACCAGGCCGCGCGCTGGGACAGTCTGGGCACGCCCGACTTAAGCCCCAAGGTCTGCGAAAAGCTGGTCAAAGGCATCGAACAAATGGCCGCCGGGCGCAGCCTGCCTGAGCTGGAGGCCGAGCGGGACGCACGCCTGATTGCCTTGGCAAGCCTACGCAAGGACTGGGAGGTGTCTGAGCCAAGGGCCACAAAACTTGTGCAGAATCGCGAAAAACCGTAACAGAAGACCTCAGCCACGCGGGAAACACGATGCCACGCACCACAGCGCATGTCGAAAAAGTTCTGGAAACCGCGCAGTCGTCATCCGCAGCAGCGCGGTCGCGACTGGCAGCCAGTTGGCGGCGGTCCGTCCAGAAACACGGGCTGGATCCGGCCCAGCGCCGTGGGCCTGACCGGGTCGAAGGCAGCCACCTGCGCGACCGTCTTGAGGCGTTTGAGAAGTTCATGACCGTCGCCGCCCCACGGCTGGACCGGCTGTTCGGATTGCTCGGCCAATCAGGCTGCGCGGTTCTGTTGACCGATGATGATGGCGTCGTGCTGGACCAGCGGTTCAGCGAGGCCGACGCGCCCGTCTTTAACGAATGGGGCCTGTTCATCGGTGCGGACTGGAGCGAGGCCCGCGAGGGCACCAACGGGATCGGCACCTGTCTGGTCGAACAGCGCCGGATCATCATTCACCGCAACGAACACTTCTTTGCGCGCAACACGGCAATGAGCTGTATCGACGCCCCGATTTATGGCTGTGACGGACAGATCATGGCCGCACTGGACGTATCATCCGCCCGGGTCGACCAGACCGAAGGCTTCAACCGCCTGATCGGCGCGCAGGTCGCCCAGACCGCTCGCGCCATCGAAGAGGCGCATTTTCGCGCCGCTTACGCCAATGCGCGTATCGTAGTCGCCGAAAGCGATGACGCCGAGGCCGCGACCTTGTTGGCGATTGATAATCATGACCTGGCCGTCGGCGCGACCCGCGAGGCCCGGCGCATCTTTGGTCTGCCCCCGGCGGGCAAGCTGGCACCCCGCCCTGCCAGCGATCTGTTGGGGCGTGAAGATGGCCCGACCGGGTTTGAAAAAGCCGAACGCGCTGCTGTGATTCGGGCGCTCAGCCGCGCCGATGGCAACGTCAGCCAGGCCGCGCGGGCCCTTGGGATCGGGCGCGCAACCCTGTATCGCCGCATGAAACGGCTGGATCTGGGCGATAGCTGAGGCGACCTGTCTCACTCCTGAGACAGTTTTGCGTGCGCGCCGCCGCGCCCTGGCTGACAGCCGCCTGCCCTTTGGTCAGTCTCCTTCGCAATCCGGGTGGAGGACCCGGTGAACCAAGGAGGAGACGTCATGAACGACATGACCAACACCGAGGCCGGCACCTATGTGTCACCTTTCAAAGCCCGCTATGACAATTTCATCGGTGGGGCTTTTGTCCCCCCCGTCAATGGCCGTTATTTCGACAATGTGACGCCGATCACCGGCGAAAAGATCTGCGAATGCGCACGATCTGATGCAGATGACATCGAATTGGCGCTGGACGCCGCCCACGCCGCAAAAGACGCCTGGGGCACGACTTCAGCCACCGAACGGTCGAACCTGATCCTGAAGATCGCCGACGCCATCGACGCCAACCTGGAGCGTCTGGCACAGGCGGAAACCTGGGACAATGGCAAGCCGATCCGCGAAACCATGGCCGCCGATATTCCGCTGTCCGCCGACCACTTTCGGTATTTCGCCGGTGTGCTGCGCAGCCAGGAAGGCAATATGTCGGAAATCGACGCCGACACGGTTGCCTATCACTTTCATGAACCGCTGGGTGTTGTCGGCCAGATCATCCCGTGGAACTTCTCCATCCTGATGGCCGCCTGGAAACTGGCCCCCGCGCTGGCCGCTGGCAACTGTATCGTGCTGAAGCCCGCCGAACAGACCCCCGCCGCGATCATGATCCTGGCAGAGATCATGAACGAATTCCTGCCCGCAGGTGTTCTGAACATCGTCAATGGCTATGGCGCCGAGGTCGGCGGACCCCTGGCAAAGTCACCGCGTATTGCCAAGATCGCCTTCACCGGCTCGACCGCCACGGGCCGCAAGATCATGGAGGCCGCCACGGTCAATCTGATCCCCGTCACATTGGAGCTGGGCGGCAAATCTCCCAACATCTTCTTCAAGGACGTGATGGCCGAGGACGACGCGTTCCTGGACAAAGCCGTTGAAGGCTTCGTTCTGTTTGCCTTCAACCAGGGCGAGGTCTGCACCTGCCCGTCGCGCGCGTTGGTTCACGAAGACATCTATGACGACTTCATCGCCCGCTGTATCGCACGTGTTCAGGCGATCAAACATGGGGATCCGCGCGACCCCGAAACCATGGTCGGCGCGCAGGCCAGCAAGGAACAGCAGGAGAAGATCCTGTCCTATCTGACCATCGGGCGCGAAGAAGGCGCCGAGGTTCTGGTCGGCGGCGACGCAGCCCGGTTCAATGGCGAACTGGCGGGTGGCAATTACATCCAACCGACGATCCTGAAAGGCCACAACAAAATGCGCGTCTTTCAGGAGGAGATCTTTGGCCCGGTCGTGTCCGTGACCACCTTCAAGGACGAAGCCGAAGCGCTGGAGATCGCCAATGACACCATGTACGGCCTGGGCGCCGGTGTGTGGTCGCGCGACGCCAACACCTGTTACCGGTTCGGCCGTGCGATTGAGGCGGGGCGTGTTTGGGTCAACAACTATCACGCCTACCCGGCACATGCCGCGTTTGGGGGCTATAAACAGTCTGGTATCGGGCGTGAAAACCACAAGATGATGCTGGGCCACTACCAGCAGACCAAGAATATCCTGATGAGCTATAGCCCCAATAAGCTCGGGTTTTTCTAAACGAAAGCGGGCGGCAGTGCGATACTGCGCTGCCGTCCGTATTCAGACGCATGTTGCGGCAATGATGCCCGGATCAGCGCTGCGCCGCGTCGGGCCACTCCAGCCGAATATCGTGGGCATAGCGGTACTCTGGCGGCAAGGTCGGGGCGGTCATGCTGTCGATTTCGGCATGCACATTCACAGGTGGCGTGATCGTTGCGTCACGCCCATAAACAAAGCTCTGTTCCATCACGATGACACGATAGGCCTTGTTCAGGGCCAGCGCCCGATCAACGCTGGGCGTGATCAGTTCGTGCACCGTCTTGCCCGCCATCGCGTCATGGTTCACCCGGCCATCAGCATGAAACCACAGCGCGCGCATTTCGGTATTTGAGCGAAACTCATCCGCCCCGCCCGCGCGCTCCAGATAGGTGGCGATTTCGCCCATTGCCTGACCTTTGTTCGGCACATCCGTCATCAGTTTCAGATCAATATAACCCCAGCCCTGCACGCCCGGCAGCTTGCGCGGAAAGGCCCAGGTTTGGTCCAACGTGGCGCCGACCGTGCTGTGACAGCCACGGCAGAAAAACTGTTCCTCGTTGGTCTGGGGTCGCAGGCTGCCGTCGGCGGCTTCGATGAAGCCCAGCAAGGTCCAGCCAAACCCGGTGTCCATGCCACGGTCGCCCAGATCAATATAACGCGGCAGGTTTTCGTCGATCTTCTCCTGGTTCTCATTGCCATAAAGCGACGCCAGTGCGCTGGGTGTGTAAAAGCGGGATTTCACCATGTACCGCAGTTCTTTCATGCGGTGCGGCGTGGTAATCTCCCCCTCAGGGCTGACCCCGACATAACGGACCGAGTGCAGAAATTCTGTGCCCTCAGGGTACAACATGCGCGTGACGGGATCGTGCATCGCGCCACCCAGGAACGTGTCGCGCCGCTGAATATGGTGGGCGATGCCCAACACGCCGTCCCCGTCGATATCGGCACCAATTTCGACCTCATCCACCGGCGGCAGGCTGATGGCCTCCAAGTCCTGAAACGCCAGCTCCAGCAGCGCCAGGTTGACGGTATAGATATCGCGCGAGGGCAGACCATCCGCATCCGTACGGAATGCTTGCGGTAGGCGGATCAACACATCGTCCGTCGATCCGTTGGTCGGCCAAAAGGTCGATGGCTGCGGCTTGTAGACAAACGCCACCCAGCCCGAGCCATCCAGCGCATGGCCGACGTCATCAAAGGCCGCCGCGCCTTCGCCATAGCCTTGCAGATCGGGCATCCATCCAGCCCAATCCTGCGCGGCCAGATGGGCAGGCAGATCGGCATAATTGTCCTGATTGATATAGGTCAGGATGTCGTCATCCCCAATCGCCGCCACCTGGGCTGAACGGTCGACGAACAAGTTGGTCCAGTGGTTGACCAGACCGGCGTCAGAGAAGGCATAGGCCTCCTGCAAAGATCCATCGCCCATATAATTCGGGCGGTCGCGATCTTCGCTGGACTGGTGGCAGACGTAACAGGGGTTATGCTTTCCCTCGATCGCCGTATAGCACATCGGCGGCACCGGCGCTTCGGAGTTGTACCGCCGCCCGGCCTCGGCCAACGCCAGAGACGACGGGCGAGCCAGCATCATGTCGGCCTGAGACATGGTTTCGACGGTCGATCCCGCGGCAGCGGATTGGGCCAGGATCAGGGCGGGAAGGGCTGCAAACAGGCGCATCACGGTTTCCTTTCAACGCAACAGGGCGACCTTCTGGCCGCCCCGCGCAAGGTTTCAGTCAGGGAAGATCAGCCACGCGACCACAGCCACATGGCGTTGTTTTCGTGCTTGCTGGTGTCTTCGCCGATCAGCACATCACCATTGTCCAGAACCAACAGGTTATCCGGGTTCGACACGCCGTTGATGTCACAGGCGTTGGCCTCGTTGGCTTCGTCATAGGCGCCACCGGCAACGATCGGGGTCATCATCGACACGTTGTAATTGGCGTCCAGGCGCATCTCATAAACAACGCCGCATTTGATCGTGCTGACCTGAATGTCACCCGCGTCGTCCGACATGCCCTTTTCGACCGAAGACATGGCCATATACATGAACGGAACCGAACCATCAGCCGCGCCATCGTGGTTGATGTTCACACCTTCCATCTTGCGGAATTCTGCGGTCGCCCCCTTGGCCACTGCGGCGCGGCGGCTTTCCAGAAAGGCCACGCGGTTGTCGGCAGCTTCGCCACGGGCCCAGGCCGCAACGTCTTGGTCAGTGACATAACTGTTGCCGTCGGCGGTGAAATCATCCTGACTGATCCCGTCATAGGCGCTGATCCAGGTTTCGATTTCTTCGCTGGTGCCGTGGGCCAGTTCAATCCAGGAAATCTGGAACCCGGTGGTCGCAGCATCCGTCCCCGCATCGCCCTGCTGTTTGATCTTGGCGGCAAACAGCGTGCCCGAGCTCATGTCGCCAGCGGTATCGGCGATGAACTTGTAGAACACAACATCGGTGCCATCATCGGACAGATAGGCTGTGCGCTGGTCGGGCATGACAACCGCGTTTTCGTGGCTGAAGCGACCCATGGCGGTCTGTTTCACCGGGGTGGCCGATGCGGCGGGATCGGTGATTTCAACGATATAGCCATAGCGATAGGGGTTCGGGTACTGACCCAGATAGTTGGCCAATGCCTCGACACCCGAGATATTCTTGTAGTCGGGGTTGTTCCACTCGGCGGTGTCGTCAAAATACAGCTCTTCGGACGTCAGGGGTGTGTTCCAGGGGCTGAGCGTGCCAAAACAGTTCACCCAGGTGCCGCCAACGCGCGAGAAATCGAGCATCTTTGCGTCGGCTTCATCTGCGGTCCAGGCGCCATCATCTGCGCGGCTCATCATCACGCGCGACATGCCGCCGGGGCGGTCTTCCCAGTTGGTGAAAAGGTAACCGGCATTGGCACCGGTGCGCACGAAGGCATTGAAGTCGGGGTCGTTCGACACCTTGATTTCACCACCAGCGCCGGTGATGTGGCCGATCTTGCCAAAGGCGCCTTCCTGGATCAGGATCTGGTACGCGCCCAAGGACGACATCACGACGGATTTGTCTGCGTCCGACGTCGGTGCGGCCAACTCACCGCCTGAAAAGTCCGCGTTGGCGATGACGCCCACTGTCGCCTTGGAAAAGGGCGTGGTCAGGTCCGAGGACGGGTGTTGCACGTTGAAGAACAGGTCATCATCTTGCAGGAACATGCCGGTAATTTCGCCACCAACGGGCACGGTGGCCACGCGGGTCAGGCTGTCGGCCATTGCGACCGAGGACAGGCAGGTCGAAGCGACAAGCGCGGCGATCAGGGGGGTAAATTTCATTGGGTGACTCCCTCGAGTGTCAGTGTGATTGCTCGCCGGACACCTAGGCGCGGCATGTGACACCCTCGTTGCAGATGCGTTCCAGTTTTGTGACACTCCGCCAATCCGATGATTGCGCCATTGGCTGACATGACAGGCGTTTTCGCTTGGTGACCCTAAAAAATCGCAAAGGGTTGCGACCCAGTCTCGTCCTGCAATGACAAAACCTGCACCATCAGCTCCAACGCTTGGGCGGCAGCGAGCGGGTCTGCTGTCTGACGTCAGCGCCTATGGGTCCAAATAGCGTTATTTGAAAAGAGAGTGTTCTTGGCTCATCGTAACCACTGAGGAGTGGAAGATGAGACAGACAACTGGAACACGCAAAAGCCCTGGCGAGAAGATCGTCAAAGACATTAAGCGGGCCACACGCAAGCATTACTCATCCGAAGAGAAGTTCAGGATCGTCTACATGCAATACTCTCGCTTCTGTCGGCGAGTCCATTTACGGTTTGGTAAAGGCCAAAAAAATGCCGCGCTGTCACGCTGGTAGAGTATCAAGTAAAGCAGCGAACAAGCCAGCAAAGCGTTGCAAGGCGACTTTAATAGTTCTGAAAAGCCTATTAGATTGGCGCGAACTCAATCCCTGTCAGGTGTGCATCTGTCCAAGCGTTCACAAAATCCTCGCTAACTAAAACCCTCCCCTGATTTTCAGGCTTAAACATGCCTGAAAACTGAGGCCGGAAAGCCGTCACCCCGTTCAGCCTTTCTTCATTGAGTGCATATTTTTTTACTGTTTTGCCGTTTGGAAACATATCAGATCGTTCCAAGTTGACGCTCCCTTTGATCACGGGAACCCACCACAGAAAAAATTTCTCTTCGCTGTTTATTACCTCAAGAGGTAGTACATGGCCTTCTTTCTCGAGAATTGGCCGCAACTTTTCTACCGCATTCTCTGAAAAAATCGGTCCAACGGCAGTGTGAAAAATGCGGTCGGCTCGAACAAGCTTTTGCCCTCGTTCTTCGAAGCTCAGACAGATTGGTTGTGGTGACCACCTCTGCGTTGGCCGCCAAGCTTGCAAATTTGCGATTACGCGCCGGAAGTCAGAAAAATCTTCTTCGCCAGTGTCGGGGTCAATTTTTGGGTCTAGTGTGTGGCCCAAGACTGCCACCCAGCCATTATGGTTGCCATATTTGAGACGAAAAAAACTCATTCTTGATCCTACCAATTCTTTTCACCCCGGTCCACCTCTTCAGCAATTTCCCTATGTCCGTCGTCAGGGTTTTTGGAACCAATGGCAGCTTAAGCTAAGAGAGAGTTCGGCTCATCTGGTTGGTTTGATTATGCGGCGCGTTGTCTGTGATGCAAGCGTCGCGTTTCGAGTGTCTTTCGTTTGATCCTTTCCCGTTGCTGTAGAATGGCTTTGTCGCGGCCGAAGTAGACGTCAGACGGTGTGACGTTGTTCAGGCTCTCGTGGTATCGTTGGTGGTTGTAGTGATCGACGAAGGCTTCGATCTGCGCTTCGAGATCACCGGGCAGGAAGTAGTTTTCCAGCAAGATGCGGTTCTTCAAAGTCTGATGCCAACGCTCGATCTTGCCCTGGGTTTGCGGGTGATACGGTGCGCCGCGCGAGTGCTTCATACCTTTGTCTTGCAACCATTCTGCCAGTTCCCCAGAGACATAACTGGACCCGTTATCACTGAGCAGACGTGGTTTGTGGACGACGTGAACCTGGTCACATCCCGACGCCGCCAAAGCCAAGTCCAATGTCTCCGTCACGTCTTGTGTCCGCATGTTTGTGCAGAGTTTCCATGAGATGATGTAGCGGCTGTAGTCGTCCAAGATTGTGCTGAGATAGAACCCCCCCCAGCCGATGATCTTCAGATAGGTGAAGTCGGTCTGCCACAGCTGGTTGATGGCCGTCGTTTTGTCTTTGAACTCACTGGCCGCTTTAATCACAATGAAGGCAGGGCTGGTGATCAGGTCGTGTGCTTTCAGGATCCGATACGTTGAGGCCTCTGATACAAAGTATTTTTCTCTATCGGTGAACGTCACCGCCAGCTCTCGCGGTGACAACTCTGTCTCCTTCAACGCCAGTTTGACCACCTTGCGCCGCACTTCGTCAGGGATGCGGTTCCAGACGTGTTTGGGCTTTGGAGATTGATCCTGTAGTCCAGCTTCGCCGCGCTGCAGGTATCGGTCATACCAGCGGTAGAACGTGGTGCGCGGGATACCCAGTTTGGTCAGCGTCAGGCGCGCCGACAGATGGCTCTCTTCGACCAATCGGATGATCTCAAGCTTCTCAGATGCTGGGTATCTCATTCGGGGTCGCCCCCACCGTCGAACATGCTTTTTTTGAGAAGACGGAGCTCAAGTGTTTGTTCCGCCACGACCTCTTTCAGATCGCGGGCTTCACGGCGCAGGTCTTTGACTTCATCGGTGTTAGCCGCACGCGCAGTGTCGCCCGCCAGACGTCGTTTACCCGCCTCCATGAAGTCCTTAGACCATTTGTAGTAGATGCCTTGAGAGATGCCCTCACGGCGGCACAGCTCGGCAATGCTATCTTCCCCGCGCAGGCCGTCCAGCACGATCCTGATCTTCTCTTCGGATGAGTAATGCTTGCGTGTGGCCCGCTTAATGTCTTTGACGATCTTCTCGCCAGGGCTTTTGCGTGTTCCAGTTGTCTGTCTCATCTTCCACTCCTCAGTGGTTACGATGAGCCAAGAACACTCTCTTTTCAAATAACGCTATTTGGACCCATAGGCGCTGACGTCAGACAGCTAAGTGCAGCCATTAAAATACCACGATTTCTACCACGCAATGAATAGAAACGAGTGTATTCGAAGAGAAGCCAAAAGCAACAGTGAATGCAGATAGATCAACAAAAACAGCCCCATAAGGGGTTGAATGAGTACCAACAGAATTGAATGAAAATGGTGGGTGGCGGAGACGAAGGGATTCGAACCCTCGAGACCCTTCCGGGCCTACTCCCTTAGCAGGGGAGCGCCTTCGACCACTCGGCCACGTCTCCGTCGACGCTTATGCATCGTAACCCCCTGTAATCACAAGTGCTTTTCTTTCTTTTTTCACAGCAGCTCTAAGCCTCTGTTTTCATTGCTTTTCACAAGTTTTCACAGGTTTTCAGGTATGCGCGCACCAGTTTTGGCGCGCTATTGGCGCGCGACGTTCCCGCATCGTTCCGCGATCAGCACAGAATCCCCCACAGATCAGCAAGCGCGCCGATCTGATAGAACCTCGCGGGCGATCTGCATCATATCCGCGACCTCGCCAGGCAGATCACAAAGGGCGCCGTTGTTGTCGATCACATAATCCGCGTCATCGGCGGTCAGGTCATTGCTCGAAAGCGGTTCCGGCGGCAAATGATCGGAGCGATCGACCCAGACCACGAAGTCAAACAGAGCGCGAACCCGCTCGAGCTCCGACCGGCGGCGCATCCCGACATAAACATCATGCACCTCGAGGATCTGCTCAGCAAGCATCGGGCCGGGCCGCAGATTGTAAGCCGCAATCGCGTGGCCCCAAAGCTCCCGGTGATTGTGGCGATCGGCAAAGCACTGGTGCCAATCAACATAGATATCAGAGACCATCGGAAACACCGCCTTTTGCGCAGCAAACTCCGAGCTCGAGACAAAGGCCAAGCCATAATCGTGGGCGAGGATCTCGCCGACACTATCCTTGCCATGCCGCCCATGGCCGATGATCAGAAGTTTCATTTTTTCATTTCCCACCAGTTGAACGCTCGGCGCAGGGCATAGGAGCGCACCAGAGACAGCGCCGTAAAGGCGGCAGTGATGCGGAGATTTTGCGAGGCGGAGATCGACAGGCCCACCAGGGGCAACACCAGGGCATTCCCGGCAAAGGCCACACAGACCCCCACCAGGAGATTGACCAGCGCCTCGACCAGAGATCCGCGACGGCTTTGACCTAGGCGCGCCATGCGCCGCTTGCCGCTTGCGTGATCATCGAACGCTTGCCATTCGGATAAGCCACGACATGCGCGCGGCGCCAGGAGCTCGGAGAGGTGTTATAGCCCTGATCGAGCGACCCGGTCATGCCGGCGACATAGACGCCATCAGTGATCTCAGGCGAATGCTTATCGCCGATCGTGATGCGGGTCGCCATGCGAGACAACCCGACAGCCGTGCCGCGAGAACCGTTCGGCCCCTGGTGACCGTGCATCCCGCATTCAATGCCGCCGGTATCCTGACAGATCACAAAAGACCCGCCGATCGGCACGAACTCAACCCCATCCAGGCGCCGGGTGTCCGCTTCTTTGAGCGCCCACCGCAATAGGTTGAACCCCTCAACCTGCGCAGCCTCAGCCTCGAGAACGGCAAGATTGCAGCGGTGCCAATACGCGACATTTTCAACATCATTGCGATCGGCGTGGCGGCGGGTCCATTGCAAGAGCCGGTCGTCGTGGTTGCTTTCGATCATCACCGATCGACAGAACGGGCGCTCGGTCGCGCGCAGAAACTTCGCACCCGCGCGGACCTGCAACTCCATACCGGAATGCCCACGCGCAACCATCTTTGCGCGGTGCAGCGGATCACCATCGACATGGCGCGAGCTCGCCTCAAATGACAGGAGGTCATGATAGAACGCATATTCCGGGCGCAGACTGTCAATCAGACTGTCAGCATGTGAGCCCCAGAGCGCGGCGAAAACACCCTCCTCGACCGTGGGGAGGTGAATGTCGCCAAAGGTCACCGCCTTGACGCGGTGCCCTGCCGAGACCTGACCGTCGCGGACCTGAATATCGAGATCTTGAAAAGAACCGTCCTCGCTGGCACTGATCTGGCGGCACCAGGAATTACCATCGCCATCGACCTCGACCAGGGTCGCGCCGAGAATGTGATGAAACTGCGCCTTGAGACCCGCCTTTTTGGCGATGTAATTCGGCACCGTACAAGCGCCGGTCGTCATGATGGACGGCACATAGCCGCCGGGCATCTGCGGAACCGTCTGATAGGCGAGCTTGGCATGAGGGAACACCGCGTCGCGGCCCCGGCTATAGCTCGCCAGGCCGGACAGCGGGCGCACCGCCGTCGGCAAGGTATTCATTTCAGCACAGAACAGGACCGAACCGCAGTCGAGAGGGTCGAACCGCAGGAAAGGCCGCACCTCGGCGCGGTAAGTCTCCGACAAGGTCAGGCGATCAGAGTGCCGGATCTGTTGATAGGTGAACCCGCCGACATGCAGCTCGGCGCCGAGATAGCCGGCAAAGGCGCGCAGATTCGCCCAGAATTTGAGGTGAATGTCGGTGTCGTCTTGCGCAGCGGTCAACAGCCAGCGCCGCACCTGGCCCCGGCGCACCTTACCCGGCTCAAGACCAGGACGGGAAAACAGAGACCAATCAGGGAGGAAATGATCCTCACCGCGCGCCTTGGCGCGACCCTGGGTCTTGAGAAAACCATAGATCGAGCGGCGCGTTTCCTCATAGCCACGCGCGACCAAACGCGCCGCAGCCTCGGGGATTGCCGAGCCCTTGCCGCCATGGCGTTCGCCGATCGGGTCAAAACCATCGCGCAGAGCCGCCTCGAGGGCCAGCTTGATACGCTGGCACCGCTCGATCGGCATCCGGTTTTCAGGTCGTGATTTTGCCATGAGATCAGCCCCCTTGGGTTTTCCATTCGGCAAGCGCCGCATTCGTGTCAACCACGCCCGTCACAGGCGCGGCAATCGGATCGGGGGCGGCTGCGGAGGCCGGTGAAGGTTCGGCGGCGCGCGCATCAACCAGAGCCCCGCGAACATCGGCAGCAACGCCCTGGCGCGAATAATGCAGCTCACGGGCGCCGAAATAGAAACTCACAACCGCGCCCAGAATCCACCACAGCGGCTCAGGCACATAGGCCAGGCCAACCATGCGCGCAGTGAAGGCATCGGGATCATACATCGCGAAGGCAAACAGCGCCGGAACGCCAAGCGCAAAAACCGGGCGGGGCAGACGGTTGAGCCCATCAACAAAGGCGTTGAACCAGCCGGTGCCGCGTTGCTCGGCGGAAAGCTGGGCCAGGGCCGCAGCAAGACGCGCCTCAGACCGATCGGCGCTCGCCTCGGCATTGGGCCGAAACACTTCGACCGTTTCGGCAACCACATTGCGGCCCGAGCCGAACAGCCCGCCCAGGATCATTTTACCACCGGAGATCAGCCCCATTGCGCGACCCTCCGGCGATGCTCCTCGGCGGTCAGGTGAAAGCGCGGCGAAATGAACTCCTCGGCGCGCGTGATCCAACCGCCCTTGCCGCCATCACGCCGGCGCGCGTATTTTCGCGAGGCCGGGCGCCGATCGGCAAGGCGGTAATAATAGTTGCGGCGGGCAATCCCGTAAGCATCAACCAAGGTCGGGCCAACCGCCTCCAAGGCGCGGCCCGCAGCCTCGGAGGTTTGCGGGCCGATCGCGCCATCGACAGACAAACGTTCGCCAACATCGCACAAAAGGCGCTGCAAAATGCGCGCAGCATTGGCACCGGCGTTGACGTTCATGTCATAGACCGAGGCTTGCAGCGGCTCGGGCAGCAAGTGAATATTCGGAGCGCGATAATAGTGGCGCTCGAAAATCTCCACCGCCTGGGCACGGGTCAGCCGGCGAACGTCCTGCGAATCGACATCGCCGTCCCCATCGAGATCGAGGCCGAGACGGCGCATCGTATGGATCGTTACACCGTAATTCGTGGCGCCGCCCGGATCATCGGGATCGTTCACATAACCACCCTCTCGGGTGACAATAGCGGCAGTGATTTGAGAAACGGTTTGCATGATGCACCCCCAAAAGAAAACCCGGCCAAATGGCCGGGCGATTAGAATTGAAATTTCGGAACACTCAGGAGCGCGGCGCACTCAAGAGGTGGCGGGTCAACTCTTTGACATCCGCCTTGATCTCGAGCACATCCTCTCGATCCTCGAGGCGCTGCTTATCGCGGACGCCTTGGCGCTCGAGCAAAAGCGCGATTTGCGCCTCATTCGTGTTGATCTTGCGGATCAGCCGGACAAGGTATGCGCCGAGCCCACCGACCGCAGTCACTCCAAGAGCGACAAGCCCGCCCTGCATCTTTTCCGGCCAGCTCATCGCGATCACTCCCCCAACAACAGAGACGAAAGCCCGAGATCAACAGCAAACCTACGCGCGGAAATAATTCCACGCTCCAACACGGCAGCATATTCAAACGGATCATCAACCGCAGCGATCTCAGCTTTGAGTTTGCGCCGCAGGCCAGCAACGTGCGACGCAACAACACCAGACACCGCCGCATTTTCAAGAATAGCGCGCGCCAAAACATCCGGGTCATCACCAACGATCTCCGCCTCCGCTTCAATCACAGCGCGCGAGGAGGGGTCAGGATCACCAGAGACATAAGCTTGCGCCGCAAGTATTTTGACCGGCCAAGACAAACGCTCCTCAAGAGGAATGTTTGCATGAAACGGCGCAACAAATGCGTCGATCCACTCAACCGCCGCCGCCTCCGCCGCCGCCGCCGTGGCAAATTGCGGAACCTTGGGCGGGGGCACATATGGCGCAACAACACCCAAATCACCGGAGACCGCAAGTGCCCAGAGCTCAGGCTCGCTCGGCTCAATCAAACGAACACCACCGTCGGGGCGCGTGGCGAGCACAACCTGCGATGTCGGTGTGCTGAATGCCAAAGAAACAAAGCTTCGATCGTCCATCGAAATCACCTCATAAATCAAGAATGGCGCCAGGCCAAAGCGTTTCACCAGCCGTCGAATACACAAGACTGCGGAAGTAGCCATAACCGCTCACCGCGTTATCAAACCGGAAATAGGTGAAATCTCCCGGCAAGACAGCAACATCGAAGGAATGCAAAGACCATCCTGCCGACACGGAAATCGTAGCGAGGACCGTATCGACACCGTCACGCCTGCGATGCAGGTTGACAGTGCCGTAGAACGAAGTCTCACACGCGACCCGAACAGAGCCGGACTGCAAAAAACCAAAACGACCAGCGATCAATTCAGAGTCGGGAAGAACGGTGCGCTGCGCCGACACTCCCCACTGAACTACGTCGCCAGCGACCGTAGACCCCAACGCGGGCAATCTGATACGCGGCGCGCCTAGATCACCATCCGCGATCGCCTTTGGGTTGTCCCGCAGCGCCGTCAAGAGAGCGACTGTCATCGGGCTCCCTGAATCGATATCCCCATCCGGGGGAGAAACATAAGTCATTCCATCCTCACTGAATTGTTGCGCCGGGTGAACCATCAGGCATCAACCCCAACGCGTCGCTGATCCATGCACCGTCAAATTGATCAGACCCATCACCCACCCAATCCGGTGAGCCATCCGCCATAACAACCGAAATGACACCGGAGAGGGATGCATCCTCAGCGGTGAACACAATCCGCTCACCAGGGACGGCCTCCTCAACCGAGGTCACGATCCAAGGCCGAACAGAGTAGGCGCCAGCCTCATCTTGAAACAGGAAGTGATTCAAGCGCACCATATCGCCGACCTCAATCCCGGCGTCCTTTGCGTCAACCGCAAATTTTGCCTCGATCGGGACATCCTGATATCGGGTGAGAATCCGCGAAACCGTCTGCAATGCGACCGCGCGCGTGCGCAGAAAGCGCGCATAGATCTTTCGGATCGCTGGCTCACCGTAAAGTTCAGGCGCCTCGAGGTCGAGCCGCGTGTCGGCCTGAACACGACGATAGTTTTCAACCGCCTTGAGCGTTCCCGTCGGGTCAATTTGATCGAAGTAAATCCAAACCTGCGATGCGCGCTCTTGCGGCTTTTCTTTGATCGAAACAGAATCCTCGAGAATATGGCGGTGCTCATCCAAAACACGGGGCGGTTCGGTCACAGCACGAACCGCGCGCATTTTCACAAGCTGCGCGCGCTCATCCCACCACAGGAAAATTTGACATTGCTCGGCAATCTCACCCAACAATTCTTTCATAGCCATCGGCGCGGTGACCAGACCCTCGAGACGATAGGCCGAGAGGTGATCAGCCTCCTCGACTTCCCAGCCCGGCAAGTCGAGATATTCAGACGCAATCGTCGTATAGCCAAGAAAGAGACGCTCGAGCGCATCATCGATCGGCTCATTATCGAAACGGAAACACTCCTGAACCTGATCGCCGGCCTTGTGCGATGCGGGCTCCGTATTATCAGAAGCGCGCGCCGAGATAGTAAAGTCGAGACGGCCACTACCGTTCAACACAACCGACGTATAAGTCATGACCTCCGACCCGATGCGCAATGTCCCCGTCGCCGGATAATCAGTTGGAACCGCCTCGGCCACCTCGATCGAAAGCGCACCCTCAGCGACATCAGCAAACAGCGAGCCGGGCGACAACCGTGGAACCTGGGCAGCGATATCAGACGCCTTGATCAGCATATCACGGCACTTCATCGAAATAGATGCGCCGCCAGTGAAATCGATCGACTCGCACACATAGGCGCGCGCCACCATGTCGACCAAGGCATCCCCGGCGTAGCCGTGATAAATCCAGACCAGAGCGCCGACTTTGGCGTATTTGTTGCGCGGAACCCACTTGCTCCAAAACGTGCCGCGAGACAATGGATCATGGTCGCGTGTCGACCTATATGGATCGACCACGCGGTCAGTGTGCGGCGCGTCGATAAAACGGATCGTTGCCGAGCCCCGCGTGCCAAGCGGGTTTGCATTGCGGTCAGCACCGGAAAGATTGATCTTTGCCGGGGCTGTTGAGACCGCCGAAAGAAACGGCATGAGGTGGATCGCGTCGCTCGGACGCCCCTCCCCGGCCTTGCCAAAATACAGGGACACCACATCACCAGACCCCGAGGCGTATGCCGCAGCATCCCGGCAAGTTGCACGCGTGGCATAGCAAGCCACACCCGACGCGGCACAAGGGGCCGCGCCAAACGTGTGAGCGCAAACCGGCTGATCAATGCGAACGATCGTGATCGGCTCGCGCTGAAATTGTGGGTTACTCATAAGAAAACGCCTCGACCGTCAAATCTAACGACATGAGATCCCCGACACCCTGATCAACAGGAATTGGTGGCGAGCCGCCAGGCGTCCAGCAATAAGCCACATCCT
>Ga0209345_10002198_pt1 | contig 21891 bp, 18 predicted proteins | sample Cruoilmetagenom7_FD_187294 | JGI IMG/M metagenome (GOLD analysis project Ga0209345, IMG submission 187294) | Oil polluted marine microbial communities from Coal Oil Point, Santa Barbara, California, USA - Sample 7 (SPAdes) (version 2) | ecosystem: Environmental > Aquatic > Marine > Oil seeps ... | reverse complement strand
TGCGTTACATCTTCTAACTTCTAGCACACCAAGATATTTACCTTGACTATCTCTTATCGCCAGATAAGTAATGTAAATCATTTGGTTTTTGAAATTTAACCAAAACTCTGCTTCGTCTTTTTCATTATTTCTAAACGATTCTATTATCTTTTCTACAACAGCCACACTTTTTGGTGGGTGACAGTTCTTCACTTTCCTGCCGATAATTGATGGATTTCTAGGAAAAGCTCTTTTAGTTGTGTTGTTATAGTATTTAACATTATTTTCACTATCAACAAAAGTCATATCAATCGGTAGTATATTGAGGATTAATTCTAGTTCATCAAGTTTTAACTCTCCAGTTGCTGAGTCAAAGATCTGATCTTTAAGTTTTGACATGATTGATTTCTCCTTTTTATCAATTCTCTTCTTGTCTTTTAAGAAGGAATATCCATATTCTATTGATTCGTTATACATTTGGTCTAATTCTGTATCTGTTAACAGTTTAACAGCTACAGGATGTAGGATTAATTGATTCTTTTTGTTTATACCATATATTAAGAAATAATATTCTCCGATATTTATATAGAAATCAGCTATATCAAAGTCTTTAGTCCTTAGTAGCTTCATTATCGCTTTTCTCTTTAATCTAGCATCATCGTGTAGCGACCATAATACTTTTATTGGCATATCTGAAGGAACTTTAGCTTCAATTCTTGGGAAGAGAATGTTTTCGTACTTGATGAATTTCTTTTCAATTTCATCAAGTTTAGAAAACTTATCATATAGCACTTCTTTAGTTTCTTCATTTATTCCGCTTTGAATGTAGTATTGTTTTAGTTCTTGTAGTTTTTCTTCTATAGCTAGGTTTTCCTCGTATAGACTTTCAAAGAAGATATGATTATAATCGATGATTTCATGTTTGGTTAAACCATTATGAAATACATTAACAAATGTATCTGCACTTTCTTTGATGTTATCTACATCATATTTTGTATCTTGTTTATACATATTCAAATAGAATAGATCCATTGGCTCTATACTGTTTATATAATATTCATATTCTTTATATAATTTAGTCTTCTCACCTTTTTGAGCGTTCAATAACTTTTGCATATACTCGTTTAAGTTATCTAGTTTCTCTTTGTTGTTATAGATATACTCCATTGGATCCTCCAATTACATTTTCTTACCCTCTAATTTTATCATATTTTACTAGTTAATATGCTGAATTGGAATATAAAAGAGTTCAAGATTTTACTTGAACTCTAAATGTCTAATGTTTATTGTCTTTATTCCTCAGCTTTAACACCTGCGGATTCTTTAACGCTTTTTACAATCTCTTCAATTTCTCTTTCTAATTCTTCTGATTCAGCTTCATCTGTGCTGTTTTTAAATTTCATAGATTTACTTACAAGATTTCTAATTGACTTAGCATCAAAGTTTTTTGGTGCCTTACCTTTAGATACAGTAATATCTTTGCTTTTCCTTCGCCAACTTTTAAATAATATCCAATAAACTAGGTATAATAAAGCTAAAGGAATAACTAATGCTATAGCCAAAAGAATAATTACTATAATAAGCAAAACATAGAATAATGTATATATAAACTCTATTATAAACATATGACTAACCTCTCAAAATATTGACTTTATATATGTATTATATCATATTCGATGCAATACTCGATATAGCATAAAATGTTCTTAAACATATAATGGATTAAGTCCTTCCTTTATAGGTTAAAGTGCTTTTCAACAAGTTTAATCTTATCTTCTATTAATTCTTCTATAGTTTTTCTTTCAATGCAGAAAAAGCCCGAGTTTCTAAACTTGTCTACTCTTTCATCGCGACTCATATATAATAAAACTTCTTTATAATGTTTCAATATCTGTTGCGGATTTTCTGTTTTATTTATAACATCAAGCAGGAAGTTCTTTTCTCTATCTGATCTATTAAAAAACTGATTTGTGGATATTTCTTTCGTTGTGACCATATAACAAACATGATTATAGTCTGAAATTTGTTTTAATATATTATCTGGAATATTAGTGTCTACGATAACCGATCTATCTTTAGGTAAAGATAATAGAAACTCTATTTCAAATGGTGTAGTTTCTTCTGATACCCCATCAATCCATGCTTCATAGTCTTCTTTTGATCTAGTTACAAATTCTTCCCAGTTTTTCATCGTGTTAAAATAATTCATATTAGGATGAGTTACTGAAGTGGTTTCTTTTAACCAATCACCAAAATTATAATTCTCTTCACAGTGATACATATCGTATTTATTAGCTAATGCTTTGCAAACAGATGATTTGCCTGCGTATGCAGTACCGTTAATGAAGTATACATGTTGTAGTTTTTCTTTGATATTTTTATAGTTTTTCATATATTTCCCTTTTTAATGCAGATTTAATATTATTATTGCCAATTAAGTTTCTTGATATCTGATTCAGTAGCTATTTTCACTAATTCAAATGACTTAAATATGTCTTTGTTTCTTGTTAGTAATCCTAATGAATTCAAATCTATTTGATAGTAAGTTGTATTATTTACATAGAAAGTTATTGGACCACTTTCTGTCATAAATTCAAGACTAAAAGCTTTTCCTCTAGTCTTTTTAGCTGTAGACACATTGTAAGTTCCTCTTTTCATACTATGTAAATTACCCATTCCAGCATTCGTATCATTTATATTCAATATCTTTTTCTCTATCAAAACAGCTTTTCCCATGGTTATCTTAGATTTTCTTTTCCACAACATATTCTGCACCTACTAACATATATTAATTAACTCCAAATATTTATTGACCCAGAAATAGACAACACTTCACAGCTTCCTAATGACTTATTAAAGATATAATCTATATCAGGAAATTCAAAAGCAAAGGTTTGCCCTGCATCTTTATCTAGAGTTATTGTTCTAGTAATTTGCTCAATGTTACTCGCGTATGTTACTACGACACGTATTTCTATTGTTAAATCTGTAAATCGACTTGTAGTAATATCCTTGTTAAATGTAATATATACTGTGAAATCTCCCGTTTTATCTTCATATTCGAGCGGTTCATACATCCCTGGATATCCGGGATCCGTTGGTTTTAACTGTTCTCTTATATCATAATCGCTAGGTCTAGCAACTTTTATAGAGAGATAGTCTTTATAGTTTACCAATGTAAGTTCCACTTCTCTGCCACATCCAGACAAGAAAAGTACAGTCATAATAAAAATTATTACTATCAATACTCTTTTCATTTTGTACCTCTTTCATTCATCGTGTTTCAATATTTAATCATATAATACAATCTGTTCGAATTCTGTATCTTCAAAAGCACTTTCAGCTTGGCTTTTCTCATTTTCTTTTTTTAGATATGCTCTATATTGTCTATTTGCATTATTCCATACCATCATAAATATACATAATGAGAACAATGATAATGGGATTACATATATAACTGAATATTCCGTTAAGAAATTATATGTACCATGTACTAACGCTACTACTAAATACCAAGAGATAAAAGTAGGTTTCTTCAAGTCTTTAAACTTAATAGCACCAGTCTTATTAATGGCTACTAGAACACCTCCAAGTATCCCGGCCCAGAATGTATGATCGGTACCAAATAGACTAAATATAGACCTCATAATAATAACTAGACTCATATCAAAGTTGTGCCCTGTCTCATAGAAATAATAAATACCATAATCAGTTGTTTCTATAACACTAAAACCTGCCCCTACTGCGAATCCAATTAGGATTCCAACTAGGATATGACGTACCTTTAGTTTCCTTAACAAGAAGATGATAATTAGTGCTTTGGCCATTTCTTCCACTAAACCAGTTACTATGTCTCCTATAATCGGTTCATCTAAATAACCTGTAACTAATCTAATTGTATAGGTTACTATAATTGAAAGTAATCCCCCAAACAAAAAATATTTAGTCATGTCTAATCCAGTTATTAATCTCGGATGATGTTTTTCTATTAAATACCACATCAATCCAAATGGAACAATTAGACTTAATGATAAATTCAATATTACTGTAGTTGAGGCAATCGAAGATAACATAGCTACTAAGATTAAGAAAACAACTATTCTTTTATACATATATGGTTTTGTTTTTGGAATACTTAAACTGAACAGTTGTGCTTGAATTATTGATTCTTTCTTTTTTGTTTTTTTCGGTTTTTTCTTGAATATACAAATTATCATTTTAAAAATACTCTTGATAAGTTTTATTATAGAGAAACCTCTCAAACTTAAAACAGCAAAAGGATTTCTAGCTACAAATTTGTCTTCAATTGGTAATTCTATGCCAATAATAAAAGGATCAATTTCAAGATAACTTGACAGTTCTAATCCATCAAATTTACTGATTTTGAATCTTCCTATCTCATATTTATATAAAGTATCAGTAAGAATACCTGTAGCTTCTGAGACTTCAGGTATAGTTTTATTATTATCTAATCTAGCTTTTTTTAATTCTTTTCCAAATCGCTTTTTCACTCATATCACCTTTGGTTTGTTTATCATTAAGTATAATCAAATACTCCTCTATATTCTTCCTGACCATCATAATCCATGCAAATTTCAGTAAGTATGCCCTCTTCAAATACAAAATAATAGAATATTCCATATTCTTCAATGTCGCTTTCAATCTCTTCTCTACTTAGACTACTTATCTCATAATCCAGAAACATATCAATCGTTGCTTCAGTTGATAATTCATAGATAGATTCTTCTTCATTATATGTTAGATCATCATAATCTATTAAAAAATAATATAATAAATATGCTAATACATCATCAATAGATGAAAAGTCACTTTCTAAATTCAGCGCTTTTTCAATATCAATTTCAAAATTAATGCCATCACTAATCTCGGTAGAATCATAACAAATAAAATCTTTGTTGCTGATAGAACATAGAACTTCGTTGGTGTCATACATATCAGTATATATAACGTTAATATTATATAATGAATCTAATTGTCTTCAAGCTTCTAAAGCCTCTTGATTTGCTTTATCATCTGAACAGCCTGTTAATGCAAACATAAGAAACAAAGTTAAAACTAATAATTTCTTCATTACGAAATTTCCTTTAAATTATTTAAGCATTTCTTTTTAAACACATGTTGTATTCACTAAATTTATTATATCACTACCTCATTCAATAAAAAAGGTGTTATAGATTAATTCTTTAAGTAATTATAATGCTTATAGTTTATTAATTAATTTACATAAAAAAAGAGTGATTTAGTTCAACTAATTCACTCTTTTAGTTTTATTCAATTTGATTACTCTGGTTCCCCTTCAATTGTTACATTAACAAATGTAAGAACGGAATCTCCCAGTAATTCTAGTATTACTTCATCACCAACTTCAGTTAATGATAAATATGAACTGATTCTATATCTAGCAATATAGAGAACATCATCTATTAATATCTCGTATTGACTAGTTCCATCAACTACAGACATACTTATTCTTTGGACATCACCTCTAATAGTGGTTAAGTCCTCCTCATCATAGAAGATAGTGTGTTCATCATCTAGTTTTTCACCATAATCAGCGTAAGCCGAATCAATCGAATCACCAATTCCTACAATCGCAAAATCTGATACATTAACAAAGGCGTATTGTTTTATTAGGCCTTTGTTATCTTTAAGCGTAATAAAGAAAGTTGGCTCATTATAAACATTCATTGGGATTGGGAAGGTTGCATAATATCCATAGTTTTGAACAATACCTTCAGCTGAATCCATAGCCGCAGTTTCTGTGGCTCCTGACATGTTATATCTTACTACTTCTTTTGTTCTTGTGTTAACAAAGATAAATCCTACTGTCGCTTCATCTGAACTAGCACTTGTCAAACCTGTGTAATGATATACTCTATCATCGTTATAGACTCTTCTAGTTCCTGATGTTGTTTGGATTACATTCTTTTGAGCTAAGATTGAGTTAAACCAACCATCAGCTAAACCACCCCAGTAGTTTAGTTGATTGATAACGAATTCTTTAGGGAATACTGTATCTACCCATAAAGGTGCGTTTTCTGGAGTATAAAAGTTTATCTCACCATTAACAGGATTAACAATATAAATCCCCGCTACTTGTTTACCGCCTGAAAAACCAATTGTTGGGTGTAATGCACTTACAACCCAATAAGGATTTAAGTCATCATCTAATTCAAGTGCAAAATCAATTAATTCGTATTTCTTAGCGTTATCTCCGTGTTTATATAGATATCTATGTAAATCTTGTCCAAAGTAAGCTGTAGGCATATATTCCATTTCTAAGCCCGTTATTACCTCTACGTCTCCTGTAGTTTTATTTACAACTACATATCCTGGAGAACCTTGTCTATTATTCAACCATTTAAAGAATCCATTAAACTCTAAAGGTGCGACAGCTACTAAATCTCCATCAACACTTAAGTCATGGAACTCTCCTACATGAAATTCTGATCCTAAACTACCAAATTGTCCGAATTCTTTATCTCCAAGTTGAGCAGCTAAAGATGCGTCAACTACTGGTAGATTTGATTCTGTATCCACAGCATCAAAGTCATTTGTAAACTCGATAGCTTCAGGTACATCACCAATTAAGTTATAATATCTTTCAGCATTAAATACAGATGTACTGAAGAAAGATACGATTAAATAAAATAAGATTAATCCAGCACCGACTAAGATACTAATCGTTGAATGTTTAGATAGTTTTTTAGGTTCTCTATCATAACTTTTAGCAGCTTCTATATTAATCATTAACATTATAGAACCTGGTAATAATATCAATATTGCTACATAAAACCAGATTGAACCAAGTCTTAAATTATATGGTACTAATAAAAAATAGTTAAAAGCAAAAAATACAAGGACTAAAACTCCGAAGTTTATTCCTATTTTAATATATAAAGCTTTGTTTTTCATAATAATCACCTCGCTATAACATTATACCAAAACCATCAATAATAGTCAATAATTACAAATAATCAAAAATAATTGTATGGTTGTTACTTAACACTCATCTTGCTTAATTTGGAGAATTAAATAATAGTTTTGTTTGATTTAAAACACAAAAAGGAGTGAAATGACTACTCAATTCACTCTCGCTATTTAACTATATATAATTAATATAAAGCTACTTCTTCTAAAACAAATCTCCAATTAATAAAGCCAGTTCCATTTTCAGTTATTGAAATAACTGTTATAGTTACTTGCTCACCTTCAACAACAGGAACAAATAGAGGTACATCTCTTTCAGTAAAGTACGAAATATCATTATAAACTATCTCCAAAACAAAGGAACTACTTCCAAAGAAATATATGTATCCATCTTCAGGTGTGTAATTAATTAAAGTCACTTCTCTAATTTCATCGGGGTACATTGTACTAATTGGTCCACCATATGCGTAAGTAAAATCGTTAATCTCGCCTTTATCTATATAAAGGTTACCAACAGTCTTTTCATTGGTGTTATTCTCAATTTCTACATAATAAATTCCAGCTTCTTCAATATTATAGTATTTATCATCTTTATTGATTAAAGTCATTTCTTCATTATAGAGATTTATGCCTGTAAACATTACTCCGTTTTTAGCTAGGTGAATACTATGAATACCTTCTTCCAATTCCAATTTAACATAGGTATTTGAATTCCTGTTGATATTCATTTTGATATAGTTGCCTGCTTCATAAGCAATGTCACAGTTTTGATAATCACTAGGAAAAGAGTATGCTGGGAGAATTCTATATGCATCATCATAAAGGGCTTCGCGAATTAAAAATGTAAGCTCATATTCTAACTCAACATGTTCATCATATCTACCCTCAATATAGAATTCATTAATTTCTAGAACAAATTCAAATCGATTTTCCTCAGAAAAGTCAAATGATATAGTTGCTTCAGCATCAAGATTATTATTTATTTCTTCTTCAGTAAGTCTTAAAGTATCATAGATGAATCCATTGTCATTACTCATAATCTCACTTAAAGTAGTAGTTATTAATGTTTTGTTATTTAAATCAACAGAATAAGATCCATAGTTCGGGAAAGTATATCCATACATTTTCACTTGTTGTTCAAAATTAGAACGTGTGTTTTCACTTTCTAATTCAATGATGTCAGCTTCATCATCTATAAAGAATGTTTTTAGAAGTTGATTTTCTCTACCTTCTATTACTTCACCTTTATAAGAATCAAAGCGATCAATATAAAAGAAACCATAATTATCCTGGCAATCAATATATCCTGAAGCTACCGAATTATCATAACTGCTTATATGAACTTGATTATTGTAGTGATCTCTGTAATAAAATCGCAAAGAGCCAAAGATAACTAAATCTAGGCCTTCTTCAGCCGTTAATTCATAACCTTCAAGTTCATCATATAGAAGTTGTTGTTCGGCATTCAAAGACATTGTTGTTGTTTCCTCTAATGTATTTTCTCCTGTATTATCATCAGTACAAGCAACAATACCGAACATTAAAATAAATGCTAAAAATATAGTGTATAGTTTTTTCATAACTTCCTCCGTATAATCTGTTTCGCCATCATTTTGAATTGTATATGTAGCTGAAACCTTTAACTTTCATAATCCATACTCTACTTCATCTAATTAGAATAGAAAGTAGTTTCAGTAATATATGCTTCGTCAAGTAAAGTAAACAATAATTCATTTCCTGGTGTTGTTATCCACGAGAGATAAAGTGATTAAATTATTTTAATAATGGAATTATATACTTATTCAACAATTAAACTTCTTCACAAAAATAATTTATTCAACGAATTCTTTACCTACAAGTTCAGAGAATTTCCTTATTTCATACTTAGGCACATATAATGAATAGTTGTTTTGACCATGCAAAATCATTACTTCATAATAAGGTTTTGACATCACCATACCAAACTGATTTACTTTCAGTTTGAATTCTTTATAAACAGCACTTTTAGGTCCATCTTCTTTATTCCAGTTATTAGTCGCAATTATTTTATTAATTTTGATTATACTTGTAATCTCAGATAAAGGTATCGAATATACAGCACTTGAATCAGCTAAACACAATGTTCCATTTTCCACATATCCTTTTTTATGAAGTGCTATCGATGTCGTAAGCCCTTTTGGTCTAAATTTTATTTCATCATTCTTAACAGCGTACCTAAAAGCAATGAAATCCATCTGAATAGCTGTATTTGGTATATTAAGTTCGTTTTCAACTGTTTCGACTAGCGCATCAATTCTTTCTTCAAGATGATTAGATTCAACATATTCCTCTCTAGCTTTTATTTTCTTTTTACTTATATAAGCTGTTACTAACCAAGTTACTAAAAAGAAAGGGAGTATATAAAAAATTATTGGTGCATTACTGTACATTTCAGGTAAAGGTGTGTTGATACTTCCAAAAACAACTAATGAACCTATCACTATCGTGAAATACTGAGTTAGATTTTTAATTAAATATAACGGTTTACCTAATACGTCTATTTGTTTATTACTATCTACTTCTTTAGATATATCATTTACTTGGTTTTTTATGAAACCATCTACTTCTCTAGTTATGAATTCTCTTCCTTCTTCATCTAAATTCTTTTTATTGTTTGTTACATCAATACAAAATAGTGCTTTTTTCATTTGTCTTTTTCTCCTAGTGATATATTCGTTTTCTTGAATATTGATGGTTTGTTTGTATTATTGATCCTGAAAATAAATAGTAGCTATTATTACTACTGTATTAATTTCACGATCTTCGTCAAGAGAGAATACATAATAATAATCTCCTGGTTCTAGATCAACATATCTATGATCGCAGTCTCCGCTTAAAATCGTTCCGTCAGCGTAATATAAATTGACTATCACGTCAGCACCACCAAAATTATAAAAATCTATGTTCACGCGATATTCGCCTGCTTCAGTTACTGTAAAGTTAACTCTCGATTCATTAACCTCAGGAGTTAATATTACATCAGGAAAATCATTTAAGTCAATCATATCTTGCGATGGCATAGTGCCAGTATCGGTCGGTAGGTCTATATACTCATAATCAAATGATATTTCTCCGAAATAATATCCGCCTACAGTTATCTTTAATTCTTCATTAGCTGGAATAATAAAGTAAATATTCATTGAATCGCCCCAATAATCTTTTCCGTATGTAGCACCATTTAAGAATTTTTCACAACTGAAGAATAATGGGTCTTCTATATTTTCATTATCAGGCAATGCTATTTTAATAAGTCTATCAGTACTAGCACTAGGGACATTTAAATAATAGTCGTTTGCACCTTCTTCTAAAATGATTTCTATATATCCATCTTGTCCGGTTAAATCAAACTCATAAGCTGTTCTATCTGGTCTTTCTTGTAGTATAAAGTTTGTAGAACCACTGTTTCCATCATACAATTCAAAATAATACGTTCCCGCTTCTTCTATTATTAGATATTGATTGATATCTATTTCATTGTTTTGATCATCATATACAGTGTACAAGTTATCTTTAAATAAATCATAATATCCTGGTTCTAGTTCCATTCTGATCCAATAAGATTTTTTAAAACCATAATTTATATTATAAGATTCATTAACTTCAAAAGTAAATATGATATCTTCTTTTAAAGTAGGTAGAACCAATGAAGGCGCCATGTCTAGTGGGTCTGCTTTTTCAAAAGTCTCAGCTTTTACTTGAGTAACCGTATTAACACTAATAGTTATATTAGAATCTTCTTCAAGATACAATCCGGTTAAATCTAATTCTATAGTATATCCCGAGTAATCCTCAGCAAATACAATAGTCGCAACTGTAGAAGATTCCGAAAATCCACCGATTCCTTGTTGCAAGAAAACCTCATTCATATTAACACCAGTACCATAGAATGAATTATCTAATACTAGTTCAAATGTATAATCATCTGTTTTTTCTACACTTATCACAAAGTTTTCTATTCCTGAGGCTCCTCCCTCATTAAGATAATTTAGAAATTCGGTTTCTGTTACAGTCGGGGAATAAATTGTATACCTAACTATCGCTAATGCTTCTGTGGAAAACTCTACTAGTTTCCCGTCATAAGGACATAAGATTACATGTTGTGGCATAAAGTTATTTCCATAAATTCCCGAATAATAGTATAGTTCGTTATAATCTATATTAGTGTTTAGATAGAGTACAGATGTAATAGTTTCAGAACCATTTACAATTGAAGTAGTTTCTATAGAAGAACTAGTTATTTGGCCAATCTCTAGAAGACTAGTTCCAAACATTGAAGTTGCTTCATTAAACTCAGAAACATCCCCAGTAGTTTCAATTGGATCTGTTTCTTCCCCTGTTAATATCTCTTTTATATCTTCATCTAAATAATTAAATAATTCAGAACTTTTATCCTGATTAAATAAGTTCATACCCTTTATATTAAAATCTGATTTTATGTCATCTAAATCAGTTATTTGAATTGAGTGTAAATATTCCAAACCAGCTTTTTCATCATCTAAATACATTCCATAATTACTAAGATTAAGTTCTCCTTCATCTAAATCATTGATTGAGATATTTCTTCTTAATTGAGCGGTTACGTAGTTATCTGTTAAATAAGCGATTATTGAGCCAGAATATAATTCAGTATCATTTTCACTAAATATTCCTGAAGCTTGAATTATTTCGTCACTCACTTCATGTTGAGACCCGATTAGGTAATCCCAACCTGTAGCTTCAATGAAGTTTGAGTTAATATATATTGAATCATCAGATTTATCATAATCTGAATAAGTATATAAATACCCATTGTCATTATATACATGGTAGCATTCAGATAATACTTCCTCATCTGTAGTTGTTACTATATATTCATATTGAGAATCTCCGTTATAATAAGATAAGATATAACCAGGAACTTCAAACCCTTCTACAATGTTTGAGTCATATGATAATGATATTTGTTCGTTATCAGGAATCGAAGTATAGTTATAACTCCCTCTGGTTCCTAATGAGTTGATATAGAAACTACTAACATCTTCAGTAAATTCAAAATAGTTGAATCTAACACAATCTTCTACTTTTGATAAATCTCCAGATAAATCAAAAGAATAGTTTATACTTTCATAATGTAACAAGTCTTCTGAAAAACCTATTTTAATATATTTGTTTTCATACTCACTGTTCTTTTGAATCATTATATAATCATCAGTTGTAAGAACAAACTTATAAAACTCACCAGTATTAGCTGGATTTGGATAGTAACATTCTCCTAAAATAATACCATCATTATCTTCAACGAAATCTAAGATTTCTTCGATAAAGTTTCCTGTGTGCTCTACTTCTCCGTAATACAATTCAAAATCATATGAATTACCTACTTCTAAGTATTTGTTTAAGATATCTTCACGGTAGTATTTTGAAGTACCCTCGGGCAAGGATGTATCCGATAATTTTACATTACTCATTTCTTCAACTCCTTCTCCAGAGGAGTTTTCAGCTAATATCAGATTAATTCTTTCGTATACCTGTAATAAATCTTGGTAAATATCACCTACTGATAGAACTTCTCCAGATGTTTCTGAAGTTGTTTCAGTAGTCGTTGTTTGTGTGGCTTCATCTGTTTCATCGCTATTACAACCTATAAAACTAAATGCAAGCAAAAAAACAAAAATAATAGATAATATCGTTTTTGTGTTAAATAGTCTTCTCATTAAATTTCTCCCGTTCTCACAATCTAAAAACATCAGTAATCTTTTATTAAGATGTTCGTTTTTATATAAACATATATTTTTTCATTAAAGCTATTATAACACTCAGGCATAATAATTAAAAGGTCTTAATAAACATTTACTTAAATTGATTTGGCTTCTCATTATAGACACAAAAGTAACCCCACAAAAATGGGGTTACTTTTTAAAATAGAAGGATTAAATTCATTATATTAGTATACCAGATGGGGAGATATCTGATATTTATAAATATGTTAATTAATGTTTTTTTCTATATAGTTGACTATTTTAGTAATCATTTCTTTGAAATTAGCACTTGTATCAAAGAATGGAATATTATTCTTTAAACACTGGTTATACATTTTTTTGTTTTCTTCAGTGAATGCGGTAATAGCTTCTATCATTTCATCATCGTCTATTCTTCTCGTCCAGTCATTAATTCGAGCGTATTTTTTAATGATCTCCAACTTCTCTTTTGGTGATTGTTTTGGATAACCCATATACACAATCACAAAATTAGAGATATCAATATATTTTAAAAGATCATTTGGATATAGTTGATATAAATCAAAGACATAGTTTATATCTTCGTAATCAAGATGTTTTATAAACTCACAGATAAACTTGGCTATTTTTGGACTCATATCTATATTGTCATCTAGGTGCTTTATCTCAATTTCTGGATATAGATTTTCTATAGTTGAAACAATCGCATCAAAAGGCATGTATACCATATTGTGCTTTTTACACAATTGCTTAGCAACAGTTGATTTTCCTGACCTTGAAGCTCCTACTATTATTACATTTTTCATTGAAAGATTACTTCTAACTTATCTGGAACATGCCCAGATAACTCAAAACTATTTTTATCCCACTCAATTGAATAATCGTAGTCATCATTTAGAACTCTTGATTTTCCTTTACTACCGTATAGGAAAATATGAAGATTTTCTTCTTCTAAGCTATTAGTAGCTTTGGAGAATAAACTGTCATTGTTTAGAATCAAAGCATTGCCTTCTTTGATAAATACAAACATATCGTACTCAGCAGCTGCGAAAATATATTGTTTCTTACCCTCTAATAATTCATTAGTAAAGATGTTATACCAATTACCTTCAGGTAGATATACTTCGACTTCTTCTTGATTCTCATTTAAAACAGGCACTACCATTAGATCTCCAAAGAGATGTTGGTTATTTATGTGTTTAGCTAAATCATCTTTTGGATAATCAACTATAAGATGTTTCATTACAGTTGATTTAGCTTCAATAGCTTTTAATGTTTCACTATAGATATACGGTAACAGATTCATTCTTAACCAATATAACTTCTTTATATTAGGTAAGATATCTTGTCTATTATAATAGTTAGCTATATTCCAAGGTGTTCTTTCGTTGTTCATAACTTCTGAAGGGTCCAATAAAGCAAATTGGCCACCAATAGGTTCTGAGTGCAATTGCATTACCGGTGTAAACACCGCTAATTGAGTAGCCTTTAGATATAATTCAACTGAAGGTAAATCACCAGCGAAACCGCCAATATCAAAACTCCATAAATGTTGTCCTGATAAACTAGCTGATAACCCAGCGGAATACTGACTTCTAAATTCTTCCCAAGTTGATTTTTGATCTCCCACCCAATGTATTGTGTTACTTTGTTGACCAGTGTAACCAGCTCTTGAGAATAATACTTGATTATCGTTTAAGTTATTCTTGTATGATTCTATAAAGCGTCGTGAATAATCATTTAGCATTTCATATCCGGTTTCACCGTTATGAAATGTTGTATTTGATTTATGAATAAATTCACCACCATCAGTTTTGAATCCATCAATACCGATATCTGTTAAATACTTTCTATTTCCAAACCACCATTTAACAGTTTCTGGATTAGTAAAGTCAGGCACCATCGAACCAGGGAACCAATTACCTTTAGGTATTTGATATGGTTTATCTCCTTCTTTTACTACTAAGTTATTCTTAACAACATACTCTCTATCGATAGTGTGTTGTTTATTTTCTATTTCATGTGGTTCAAGTTCTTTAACCATTGGTGCTTGCCATAAAAGAACTTTTAATCCTGCCTCGTGAATATCTTTAATCATTTGCTTAGGATTAGGCCATAGAGAACTTTCATCAAAGCTATAATCCTCATATGATAAAGGTCCTACTTTTGGTTCATACTTCGCTTGATTAAAGGTATAAAATGTAGCTTCATCACTCCATTGTTCTATAACTAAAGAAGTCATAGGTATTTCTAGCTGTTCAAGCGTTTGTAATTGCTCCATAATTAGTTTTTGTGAATTCCATCTATGTCCGCTCATCCAAGGCCCAAAAATCCATTTAGGAGGATTTAGAGCTTCTCCTGTTATTGATATGAAATCAGAAATTATCTCTTTGTATGTTCCATCAAGAATATAAACTTCAACATTCTCTTCTAACATAGATATTTCTATTAATTCGGATGTAAGCTTATATTCAAAAACTTTCTTTGTATTAATGTAGAAACCAAGGTTGTTTTCAAGGAAGAAAAAGGGTAGTGGAAAATATGTTCTATCTCCTTGATTACAGAATTGTTCTGTCACCTTGTTTTCTACATTCAAACCTAATTGATTAACCTGATTAAATCTTTCTCCAAGACCATAGACAAAGGAAGTATTTCCCTTGATTGTTAAAATACTATCTTTATAAGAAATCACACTGTTATTCAGTGTTATTTCTTTTTTATTTAGTTCTTTTAATAATAGTCCCTTATAAATCATTTAATCTTCCTTAATTTCTTTAATATGTTACTGTAAGCCGCCACACAGACTTCTGCGTTTGCCCACATTAATGGATTGATAAATGGTGTATTTTCTTGTTTTGCATCTATTGCTTCTGGACTCATGCCAAAACCATTTTGATGGTTTGTAAGCCAGTCCATAATGTTATTATAATTCACTTCATCATCTAAAAGATAAGCCACTTCAGCTGCGGCACTGGTATTAAATGTCCAAGGTCCATCATGGTATTCTTGTTCAGAGTAACCAAACCCATAATTATAATACGTTGCATTATCGAATAATGTATAAAATGACTTTTTGAAATTATTCGATAATGGATAGCCTAATGATCCAGATAATAGTTGTGGAATATCGTATCTGTTAACAATATCATCATGATATGTAACATATCCATAAGGATAGTAATTGTAATTTGAAAATACAGATTCTATTGCATTATGTAAGTTATTATATATAGCACTCCATTTTGATTCCAAGACTGTTTGATTATGTAGTTTCGCTAAATGGACAGCTCCAGATAATCCTCCGGCTATAAACATATTACTAGAGATTATAAAGGCTGGTCCATAAACTCCTTCATTCACTCCGCCTTCGGGTCCATATAAACCGTTTTTTTGGTTTGTTTGTAATAATATATTAATTATTCTTTCTAAAGTATTAAAAGAACAAATCATTTTCTTAGTTAATAAGTAGTAATCCGTAATTACTCTTGTAAAGTATCCAATAAAGTCAATCTGTGTAAAGACATTATTATTGGCTCCTTCATCTTTAATTTTATCAAAGCGATATCTTTGATAAAATTCACCACTTTCTTTTGTTTCACAATCTAAGAAGAAATTGATAATCGACTCAAAGTCTTTATATAGACCAGCATAGAGAAAAGCACGAGAACCCATTAAAGCATCTCTTGAATAAAAGCTAACTTCTCCATTCGCAAAATAATGACCAGTTAAGTCAGCCGGTAGTAATCCATCTAATAAAGCTCCTTTAAGCGCTACTAGTCTTGTCTTAGCTGTTTCTTTATATGCGTCTACAGGTAAATGTATATCTTTTAAATAACTCTTCCAGTAGGCTTTAATTTCATTAAAGTCTTCTGTAAAAGTGAAGTCTTTATAAGAGTCAAATTTATCAATATAGATAATCCATTCAAAAATATAACTTTCGTTTGGTTTTAATTCTTTTGTATAAGCTAATGAAGCTGATACAGGATAAGTAGATAAAATAGTTTTTTCAGTTTCTATATTCTTATCAAAAAGCAAATCATCTACACCTCTATACATAAATCCACTAGGTGCGTCTAATGATAGATGTGTTCTATCTGATTCTTTTGCGAATACTGTTAGTCTTTTACTTTCAAACTCATAGTTTAATACATCTTTGTTTAAATCAACTGTTAAATTGTTTTCTGGTTTAGTTATCACTAGAGAAGAAAACTTAAATTCTTTATTAGATTTAGATGTGTTTTTAACTACTGTTTTAAATCTAATATAGAATTCATGAGCACCTACATAATCTGTTTTAGTAAAATCATCATAGATGAATTCATCTACTAATACACAGTTATCCATTACATAACTCTTATTTGATTTATGTCTTTTAGGATGACCAACTTTAGGTTTTATTCTATCTGCATAATATAGTAACTCATCAACTCTTACAGTTGAACAAGCCGTATAGATTAAATCTGTTTCATAGTTATCGATATATAAGTGTTGTAGTCCCGTGGCTTTCTGATCGATTATTGTATCGTTTTGACCATAAAGAGCACTAAAATGATTTGAGCCTATGTAAGTCATAGCTGGGTATATCATTTTATTCCTCCTTCTTGTATTCCTCTGATGAAATATTTTTGTGCAAACATATAAACAATGAGAATTGGGGTCATTGAAACTAGAGACCCAGCCATCAAAGTATTATATTCAGTATCGTATTGTGTGTTTAATTTACTTAGCAATACAGGTAAAGTAGATTTATCTGGATCAGTAAGTATAATTAAAGGCCAGAAGTAATCATTCCAATAGTTCATAAAGTTAATAACAAATAATGTAGTTAAAGGAACAATACTCATAGGTATAACTATCTTAAGGAATACTTGGAATATATTCGCTCCATCCATATAAGCAGCCTCAATAAAGTCATTTGAGATATTTCTCATATACTGGCGTAATAAGAATATCGCAAATACATTATAAACAGAAGGTAAGATAACTCCAGCAAATGAGTTATTTAACCCTAGTTTGGTTAAAATAATAAAGATTGGGATACCTGTAACTTGTAAAGGTATCATCATACTTGTTAGGAAAAGTATAAATAGTGCGTTTTTAAATTTGAAATCATACTTAGCAAAGATAAAAGCAGCTAAACTACTTGAAGCTAAGGTTAAGAATGTAGAACTAAAAGTAACAATAGCACTATTTAAAGTAGATTTTAAGAATGGTAATTCAGTTAACACTCTAATATATGAAGCCCAAGATACTTCTTCTGGTATCCATTCAATTGGAATACTCATTAAAGCTTGTGCATCTTTTAAAGAAGTTGATATCATCCAGAAGAATGGAACTAGGCTAAATAGTGTGATTCCAAATAGAATGGCTATAACTGTCACACTGCGTAGTTTTATTTTTTTCTTATTCATAGAACACCCACTTCTTCTGTAGTAACATTTGCATTAATGTTACAAAGACGATGATAGCTAATAATATAACTGCATAAGCAGATGCATATCCCATTCTGAAATATCTAAATCCATAAATATAGATTCTTTCAACTAACACTTGGGTTGATCCAAGTGGTCCACCACCAGTCATTACCATAACTTGCGGGAATAGTTGGAAGGAATTAATTATCGTTGTTATTAAAACAAAGAATAGTGTTGGACTAACTAATGGTAGTGTAATCTTTCTCATCATTTGGAATCTGTTAGCTCCATCAATTTGAGCAGCTTCATAGTAAGTCTTATCGATACCTCTTAAACCACCAAAGATGATCAATGAGAAGAATCCAATATCTTTCCATAATGAAACCATAACAATAGATACCATACTCCAAGAGGTATCAGTTAACCATCCTGGTCCATCGATACCTATTAGAGATAATAAGTTATTAACAATACCATATTGACCATTCAAAGCGCTTCGCCAAATAATTGAACCCGCAACCCATGAAGTTAATACTGGTATAAATAATAATACTCTAAAACCACCAACACCTTTAACTTTTGAGTTAAATAAGTTAGCTACTAAGAATGACATAAACATAATAGATGGAATATATAAACCAATAAACTTAAAAGTATTTAGTAAAACTCTGGAGAACTCTTTATCAGTAAAGATATCCACATAGTTTTTAATGCCAATAAGGTCAGGTGTGCCACCAATTATATCCCAGTCAGTAAAGCTTAAGTATAAAGCAGAAAACATAGGAAGTAGGCTAAAAACGACGTAACCTAATATACAAGGTACTAAGAATAAAATTATATAGAACCCTATATTCTTTTGTAATTTATTCATCGTCTCACCTACTTCCTATTGTTTTATTTTAAATGTTTAATACTTTTATCAGTCGATATATTTATCTTGAATATAAGCTTGTGCTTGGTCTAATGCTTCTTGTGCAGTTAAAGTGCCAGCAATTGCTTGATCTACAAATGATTGTAAATCATCAGCTACTTCTCCAAATCTTTCTAATGATGGAGGCATAACTAAGTAATCTAATGAACTAAATACTGCTTCTTTGTTTTCTGGAGGTGTAATTGCTGTATAAGCATCTCTTACATCATCAGTTAAAGCAACTGGTAAGTCCCAGTTCGCATTAGCTCTTAATAACGCTGCTTCTTCACTACCTGAAATAAACGCTGCGAATTTAGCCGCTGCTTCTTGTACTTCAGATGATTCAGATATTACTAATGCATCACTGAAGAAGTGAGTTGCTTTTTGTGTGATACCAGGTTCAACACAGATATCCCATTCGAAAGTTGCATTTTCTGCAAAATGGTTAAATGCCCAGATACCAGTAACGATCATTCCTAATCTTCCAGCTAAGAATAAATCCCAGTCTCCCATTCCACCCATTTGTTCTGTAGTAGGTGTAACGTTAGTATCGTTAACTCTTGCGATCATCATTTCTAAAGCTTCTACATTTTCATCTGAATTTAGTGTGAAAGCTGTTTGATCAGCATTCATCATAGCACCACCATTTTGAGCTACTGTTTTGTAGAATTCCCATGTTTGGATTGGTCTAAATACACCAAAGATATCGCTGCCTAAAGCACTAATTGCTTGTGCAGCAACTAATTCATCATCCCAAGTCCATGTATCAGTTGGATAAGCAATACTTGCGTCATCAAATAAGTCTTTATTATAGATTAACACAACATTAGAGAATTTTGTAGGTAATCCGTATTGATCCCCATCAATTTGGAAAGCTGATAAAGTAGTTTCATGAACATTAGTTAAATCTAAGTCAGAAGTATCGATTTCTGCGATAGCTCCTTTGTCAGCATAAGCTCTAAAGTTTTCGATGTTTAATTCGAATACATCAGGTGCTTGATTCCCAGCTACTCTAATAGCTAGTTGTGTGAAGTAATCATCGTATCCTAAAGTTTCCACATTAATTTGAATATTAGGATTTTCAGTTTCAAATGCATCAACCATTGCGTCTAATGTATCTTCTTGACCCCCATTAGATGAATAGTTTAAAAATTCGACTTCTACGATTCCTTCTGTAGTAGTAACATCTACCGTTGTTTCTTCTTGACAAGCCACTAGTGTAAAAGTAGCTAGTACTGCGATTAGTAAAACAAATAATTTTTTCATTTCTCTCTCCTCTTTTATTTTTTATATCTTAACTATCTTCCTTATAAGTTACCGCTTACTTGTAAAACGATAGATTCATAGGCTCTTAGTTTTGAAATCTTAGTTTCTTTTATTGGATAATTGCTGATGATTATTGATTGATAATCAAAGGCATTATCCAATACTAGTTCTTCTTCATAAAAGTTACAAAGAACTAATATTTTTTGGTTTTCATACTTTCTATAGTAAGCAAAGATGTTTGGGTTATCCTTATAAATCATATTAAAGGTCCCATTCTTTATCACTTCACTATATTCACTACTTCTCCTAAGTTTAATAAGGTTTTTGTAGTGTTCTAGTATTGAGTCTTCTTTTCCTATTTGTGATTGAACATTAATATCTTGAAAGTTCTTGTTAGTTTCAATCCACGGTTTAGAAGAACTAAACCCAGCATTTGAAGAATCATTCCATTGCATAGGCGTTCTTGCGTTATCTCTACCTTTGGTTTCAATGGATTTATTAATCTGATCCATTGTAAAGCCTCTAGATAATCTATCTTCTATCATATTAAGTGTTTCTATATCTCGATAGTCTTCGATAGATTCAAACTTATTATTAGTCATTCCTATTTCTTCACCTTGATAGATGTAAGGTGTTCCTTGCATCAGGTGAAGCAATGTAGCTAACATCTTAGCTGACTCAACTCTATATTTAGAATCCGACCCCCATCTAGATACGATTCTAGGTAAGTCGTGGTTATTCCAAAATAGCGAATTCCAACCTTGATTGTAGAGATTAGTTTGTTGGTCATTAAATAGTTCTTTTAGATCTAATAGATTAAGTTTCTTTAAGTCCCACTTTTCTTTACCTGGTTCGTTATCCAGTAAAGAATGTTGGAAATTAAAGATCATTGAGAATTCTGATTGATCTGGGTTTGAGTATAGTTTAGCTTTTTCGGTTGTCGCTCCCCAAGTTTCACCCACTGTAATAAGATCAGCTTTCTTTAATACTTTTGAAGATATCTCTTTAATATAGGTATGAAGTAATGGTCCATCTCCGATTATGTCATTATCTAAGTCTTTAGCTATCAGGTCAATTACATCAAACCTAAAGCCTTTAACACCTAAATCTATCCAATACTGTAGCATTTGATAGATTTCATCTCTTACTGGTTTATGATGCCAGTTAAGGTCAGGTTGATCTTTATCAAACATATGGAGATAGTATTCGTTAGTTTCTTTATTTAACTCCCAAGCTGAGTTTAAGAATATTGATTGAAGGTCGCTTGGTTTATTTCCTTCATTGTCTTTAAACACATAATAATTGTGGTATTTGTTATCTTTAGATTTAATTGCTTCTTTAAACCAGCTGTAATCACTTGATGTATGGTTAGCAACAATATCCATCATGATGTTAATACCTTTTTGTTTTGCTTTAAAGATAAGAACTTTTATATCATCCAGAGTCCCAAACTCTGGATTGATACCATAGTAATCACTTATATCATATCCATTGTCTTTATTAGGGGTTGGGTATACTGGACAAATCCAGATAACATTAACTCCTAGGTATTCTAGGTAATCTAGTTTTTCAATTACCCCTTTGATATCACCAATACCATCGTTATATCAAAGGG
>Ga0209345_10002197_pt1 | contig 21908 bp, 29 predicted proteins | sample Cruoilmetagenom7_FD_187294 | JGI IMG/M metagenome (GOLD analysis project Ga0209345, IMG submission 187294) | Oil polluted marine microbial communities from Coal Oil Point, Santa Barbara, California, USA - Sample 7 (SPAdes) (version 2) | ecosystem: Environmental > Aquatic > Marine > Oil seeps ... | reverse complement strand
ACCCGTCCTTCGTGATGTCCGCCTCCTTTACCAACCAAGTGTTGGCGCAGATCGAACTGTGGGAAAACACCGACAAATACGGCAACGACGTTTATATCCTGCCCAAGCATTTGGATGAGAAAGTCGCCCGCCTGCACTTGGATCGGATCGGCGTGAAGCTCTCAAAACTGAACCCCGAACAGGCCGCCTATATCGGTGTAACGCCTGAAGGCCCGTTCAAGCCCGAGCATTACCGCTACTGATTGGGCCGTTAATTGAGAATGTGAATATAGCACGGCTCGTATATGCAGTTCATATTTCCTGTTGGTTTCAGAAAGCAACTTTAAATGCGCTCCTTGAACGCAGGTCGGGCTACGAGTAAGCGCCCGAAAGAAGACGACAAAGATCAGCACCGTCGGGTAGGCGATGAACGGCAAGCAAGTGAACAATTAGGAAAATTGAGCAAATGATAGGTTTGATCCGAAAGCTACTGTCGAAAAATAGATACGCCTACGCGCTAGTAGCAAAGGTTTATCACGAACTGCGCTACTTTTTTCAAAAATGTTTTTACCAAATCTTCCAAGGAGTACCCGTTCTTAGAATAAGCGATCTTGACAGAACTAAGTATAAATCTCAGTTTGGACAAGACTTCTTAATTGATACACTTTTCCTACCAAATACCAGCGGTGGTTTCTTTGTCGAGATTGGTGCAAATGATCCAATTCGGAACTCAAATACCTACTATCTAGAGAAGTATGGAGGATATTCGGGCTTGTCTTTCGACGCGATAGATTTTTGCGAGGGCTATAAGAAACATCGGCCCAATACGGAGTTTCGGAACATCGTAATTAGCAGCTCTGAGGAAGAGGTTGTTTTCAATTTCGTAGAATCTCAGAATGGGTGGGAAGATCAGCTGTCAGGCATTGATTCAGATAAGCTTTCCGGAAAAAATCTTAAGATTAAACAAAAGAAAGTTCCTGCCGCTAGGCTTGAGGCATTCTTATCCCCCAAGCAAAAAATTGACGTAATGATCATTGATGTGGAAGGTCACGAAATTGAAGTTATGAACAGCTTTGACCTTGAAGGTCTTAGACCAAAGTTAGTAATATGTGAAAACTCTGGGCCACTTAAAGAGCACCGCAATTTGCAGAACTTTATGAGCGACAGGGGTTATGTTCTCCAAGCTCGAATTTGGACCGCGGATGACGTTTATGTCCCAAATGGGACGGTCTAGAAATGACCGCAGCGTCAGTATGACTTGGCTTAATAAGTCAGAAACTAACGACATAACAATTCCTGATGGAGAGTAGATAGCGTGTCCGCCAATCATGATTATACTAGATACTATAACCATTTCCATCGTCAGGATCGATGGCAAAGACAAACTTCAAAAAGGTCCTATTTTCCCTATATACGCTCCCTAGATATCCCGAAGTCAGCCAGAATACTAGATATTGGCTGCGGACAAGGCTTCTTCGTCGAAGCTATGAAAGATCTTGGGTATAGTGATGTTTCAGGGGTCGATACCTCAAGCGAACAAATAAGAATTGCTAGTTCGAATGTTGCCGATTGCTTTCATATCGAGGATCTTCAAAGTTGGGCGAAGTCGGGCGTCACTTACGATTTCATTTTTCTGTTCGACGTCTTAGAACATGTACCCATCAACGATCAGGTTGAGTTCTTGACTTGCGTGAAGGGGTGCCTGGCTCAAAATGGTATGCTTTTCGTTCGAGTGCCAAATGCAAATGCCGCCTTCGCTTCTAGGTTTAGGTGGGGCGATTGGACTCATCACTGTAGTTTCACTGAGCACAGCATTGATTATGTTCTTTTCGCTGCCGGGTTTAGTAACATTAAAGTGCTTGAGGACCATTTTGGCAGATTGCCTATCTGGGTCCCGCGGCCGAGCTTGGCTTCCATCCTCCGCTGGATTGCAAGAGCGTTTCGAAGGTTAGTTGCGATGGGCGAACTAGGCACACAGGTCGGCTGGACAATTCCGTTAACACCAAATCTTGTAGCCAAAGTAGCTCCGGACACCTCTTCTTGCTTAAGAAGCACCCCAATTGATTGAAAGCAGTAGCCAATTGACATCTACTACAAGTGCAGTCGTGCCGTGCCAACTTGTATCTTATGATATATTTGATACACTTGTAACTCGCAGATGTTTCAAGCCTACTGATCTATTCCTGTTTGTTCCAGAACGGGCATCTCGGAATGGGCTTCAGTCTGGACTTAGCGGCGGCGAATTTGAGCAGCTTCGCATAGATGCAGAACGCAACGCACGTAATCAGATGGTCGGCAAGGAAATTTCCTTGGAAGAGATCTATGCCAACTTTCCACCCAGCATATCAACTAGGCACTTGCACTCTCTCAGGATCGCTGAAGAGGAGCTTGAAATGGATATGGCGTCCCCGGTTGCAGAGAATGTCAAATCCCTTACTTCCATGCAGAAAATGGGTGTTCAGACCGTCTGTGTTAGTGACATGTATCTCAGTGTCGCAACTGTTCGAGGAATTCTCGATCGCTGCGCTATTGATGTTCCAGAGCTTTTTGTATCGAGTGACATCGGTGCTACGAAAAGAACCGGAGACCTCTTCGACTACGTAAGAAAGAATTATCGCCACTACACTTGGCGCCTACATACCGGCGATCATCCGCTGGCAGATATCAAGATGGCTCAACAATCCGGGATTCCCGCCGATTTTTATTCAAAGGGTCGCGAAACGGGTGTTGAAGTTGAAATTTACAACGCTTTGGTCGATGATAGAGCAGTTTCTTCGTTGGTTGCAGGGTCTCTGAGAAGCTCACGATTGGCAAGGGCGGTAGGGGAAAATCATCCAACGTTCAATGAAACAGTCGCCCCATTAGCGGCCACCGCCGGTGCCGGTTTCGTCCATTGGCAGTGCAAATCCTTCCAGGAGGATGCTGTTGATAGAGTCTTCTTCTTAGCACGGGATGGGTATATACCGTATCGAGCATATCAAAGAATGGGGGAAATCTACCCAGATTTGCCGCCTGCGAGTTATCTCAGGGTTTCAAGAGCTTCACTTCGGCTAGCCTCCCTTTCGTTGGAAAACGCTGCGGAGGAATCGTTTTTAGATTCACTCTTAGATCTTGCACCGAACAACATGAATTTACGTTCTTGGCTGGACTTAACGGATGAAGAAAATTCAGAATTAGAAGATATTCAGAAAGGTTCAAGCCGCGAAACATCCGCGAAGGAAGTCATCAAGGCGTTATTACAAGCCCAGCCGAAAACAGTTAAATACACCTTGGCGCTTTTGAGAGCCGTTCTGGCGCGGCAAACAACTAACCTACTTCGGTATTTAGCCTCAGAAGGTTTTTTTTCTGTCGAAAGGGTTGGTATCGTCGATTTAGGGTGGAATGGGAGTCTTCAACGCGACCTTGATAACTTCATACAATGCCATAAGAGTTACCATCAGACACGCAAGGGGCCGCAGCTTCTAGGCTATTATTGGGGGCTTCGGTCACGTCCGCCTGAAATTGCGCAGAACATGCGAGCATGGCTATTTGATCTTGAATCAGGGCGCGGTAGCTCGGTTTCCTTTCCGTTGCAAGTTATCGAGCTTATTTTTGGCGACTATCAACCAACGACGCTTTCTTATAAGGATGATGGGCACAAATCGATATCCCCGGTGCAGTCTCCTTCCGACGAAGGCTGCGTCGAATATCAGAGGTTAGAGGATCTCGAGGGTTTGATCGTAGGAATCCTCCAAGGCATCGCCCAGTTCGTGAACGCCGACCAGGGGCGGTACCCACTTTCGAAGCAGACAAGCTCTATCCGTCAAATTGTAGCAAGATTTTTGCATGCTCCCAAACCAGCGGAAGCGAGAAATTTTGAGGCGTCGGAGCTTCGATCAAAATCCAGCGACCCAGAAGCCATGATGTTAATGCCTCGTATCTCCGATTTAAGGGCTGCGCTGATTGGTCTCCATTTGATGAAATTACCTTCACCTAATTATTGGACCGCCGGCAGGCTGGCGTTGATAGATAAGTTCCCACTGAGAACGCTCCGTGCGATTAACTTTCTAAAATTTATCTGTAGAACGAGAAGATGAAAAGAATCTCAATTATCATTTGCTGTTTTAATTCGGCAGCGCGCTTGGGGCCTACTCTTAGCGCGATATTTGCAGCAGACCTAAGATATGTCCTTGAAGTTGTCGTTGTAGACAACGGTTCAACAGATCAAACAAAGTCGATCGCCGCGACTGCAGGCGAATTTGCGCCAGTTCCAGTCGTTTGCATTGAAGAAAAGAGATCTGGTCTAGCGTATGCAAGAGCGGCAGGAGTTAAGGCTAGTAAAGGCGAAATTATTTCGTTCCTTGATGATGACAACGAAGTAACCATCAATTGGTTCGAGCGCGTGAACGCTGGATTTGAGGGGGACCTGGGAATTGGAGCCATAGGAGGCCGGGTGTTGCCGCCTAATTCCGACACATTGCCGAAATGGTTCGATTCTGTTGCCGGAAATTTTGCGGTTGGTGAGCAGGCTCCTGGTTCAGGGTATGTAACCACGGATCGTATGCTTCTCTGGGGAGCCGGACTGTCCGTTAGAAGGTCGGCGGTTGGTAACTTCTATGATAATCCGGACGGAATTCTGCTGATCGGACGACGCGGGCAGGACCTTTTGGCAGGTGACGATACCGAATTATGCTATTGGATTATCCTAAGTGGCTACGAGCTTTTCTACGACAAAGAAATGATCCTACGTCACAATTTAGATATATCTCGAATATCGTGGCGCCATGTATTGCAGCTAAATATAGGGTTCGGTCGGGCCCGGTTCAGGCTCTTTCCATATCACGTCCGGCTTAAGAAAGGGCGTTTGTCCCGCTACCGCTTTTTTCATTCCCAACTAATAGTCTTATTGCTTGCGTGCGCCGACCTCTTCTTAGCAGCATTAAGAATGCCCTTCTCACCGAGCTTGCCGAAGTTGGCCCGCGTAGCAAATTGCTACGGATATCTGTTAGAAAACGCAGCACATATAGCGAGACCTGCTCGCGGGTTTCTTAAATCTCGGCTTGGCCGGTAACCGATTACCATGTTCTACGTTATTGAGAAAATCGTCCGCGCGACTTTTCAAGCCTTGTCCTTCATTTTCATGGCGCGTTTCCTTTCACCTGAGTTCCTTGGTTACATTGCCGTTGTATCTAGTATAATAGCGTTGCTGTCTCTTGTTTCGGTTTTTGGGCTCGACCAAATGGTGATCCGTGCAACTGCCAAATCATTCGCTTCTGGGCGAGGCGCTGCATTCCGCGGAGCTTTCTTGTCCATATCTATTGGATCGATACTAGCATCCAGCCTTCTATGTGTGGCGCTCTTCACGGCGCCTTCATTCGAGCGAGATGCGATTATACTGCTTTCAGTGTCTATACCGATGGCTTCAGCAGCGATCATCCAAGCTTATCTAATGGCCTCCCGCCGCAACAAGTGGCTATCGTTTGTGTTGTTGTTTGAAGTTGGGGTTATTTCTGCGACCCGAATTCTTTTGTCTCTCTACGGCGCGGATCCGTTCGCATTTATTGCCCTGATTTTTGTTGATAACCTTCTTGTTTTTGCCATATCGATCGGTGCTTTTTGCCGGAATCTTAATAAGCCGTTTCGGGCCCGGGGCGGAAAAAAGCTATATAGGGTGATGCTTACTTCGAGCGCCCCTCTCGCTCTCAGCGTTGTGGTTGCATTTGTTTATATGCGCGTAGATCAGATTATGGTCCGGTTTCTGGACGGAGCTGAGACAGTCGGTACTTATTTGGTGGCGTTGAGAGTAATTGATATCCTAAGCCTAATAGTCACCACAGTACTACGAAACTACTCTGCTAGCGTATTGAAGCTCTTTAGCAGCGATCCCGAGGAGTTCTACTTCCGCTTAGAAAGATTATTATCGTTGGTGATTGGGGCGACTATTCTCACCTACCTTCTGGTATATTTTAAGGGGGACGAGGCGATAACCGCCATTTTCGGTCCTGATTACTTAGGGGCTAGCGATATCCTTCAAATTCTGATCTTGACGATGCCGGCGATACTCATTGGTCAGTTTTCTTTTCTTACTTCTATTTCGGGCGGTTCATTCTCAATGCCGTTAATAAGAAGTATTTTGGGATTGCTAGTTAATATTGGTGCAAACTGGTTGTTGATACCGATCTTTGGTGGCGTTGGCGCGGCAGTTGGAACCTTGATTGCGTTCTGGTGTTCGGCGGTGTTATCGCTAGCATTTAGGCGGGAAGATCGCCGAATTTTTTTGACGGTTCTTAGGTCTACCGCCTGCACATGGGCCTATCGTTAAGCGCGGCCAGCTGCTTGGGCTTAATTGATTAACCTCGCAAGAATTAATGGAGACACGACAATTTGCCTATTTTTCTGAACACTATGCCAAAATCGGGTTCCAATCTGGTTTCGAAACTGTTCGATATTTTTGGGGTGCCCTATGGAAAAGTAGGTATCGCGCCTACTTTATTGTTAGGCGATAAGTATTACCTTAAGCAGGTTGCTAGACGTTCATTCCTTGAGAGAAGCCCCAGTATAGTTGGACTGGATGTACAAGTCCCTGTCCGCAAGGCTTGGCTACTTAGAAAGCTTCGGTCTGTCAGCCGCGATGCTTATATTACCGGGCACCTTAACTGGACCCCAGTGATTCAGAAAGCCCTAGACGAGAATAACTTCAAATCAGTTCTCGTAATCCGCGATCCGCTTGATACCTTGGTCTCATACTGCCACTATATTGGCGGCTCGCAAGAGCACTTCCTGCATCCTTACTTCCGCGGGCTTTCTCTGCGCGATAGCGTATCTCTGGCCTTAGAACCTGGAAGCCTTGGCAATTACGATTATTTGGGTTTCGGCCATATGCTAGATCAAATCTCAGTCTGGGCTGGGAAGTCATCGGTTCATGTTGTGAAGTTTGAGGACATTGTTGGTGAAGCTGGCGGGGGCTCCCGCGGCGCTCAAGAGCGAGCGTTGGCCGAATTGGGCGCTTGGGTCGGATTGAATTTCGACCAAGATATCGTGGAAGATCAACTTTTTGGGGGGACAAAGACATTCAGGCAAGGAAAAATAGGGTCGGCTTCTCTTGAGCTCGATCCCGAACTCAGAGCCAAGGCTGAAGATATACTTCAGAAATACATCTATCAGCTAGGATATTGTAAGAACAACAGGTAGCATTCATGCGACCGGCGGCTATATGCATAGGTCTGATTGCTCGAACAATCTCCTGAATTATGTTCTTTTCGGAGCGAACTGGCATGACCTTGGCGAGGCACCTAATTTGCATAAAGACTTTGCTCTGTGTCATAGAGGATTAGGAATACCTGGAGAGGCCTCACGTCCAGAGCTCAATTTTAATATCCTACTGTAGCAAAACTTCATTTCCCACATGCTCAGACATTGCGGATGTCGCTGGCCTCAACCGATAGACGCGCCGCGGTGCCAATCACTCCTCTCGCTCTGCTATGGCTCTAACTGAAAAGGTATTACGCAAGTGACTCCAACAAATAACTGGATAGTAAGCACTTACATTTACCTAATCGGCTTCTTTTATTGCATTTTTCGACTCGATATTCCTGAACTAATAGCAAAGGGCGATATCTATAGCTATTTCGGTGTGTATGGTGGCGTTAAGATGGAAAACCTTACAGACTGGTTTTCAATTGAAGTATTGCTCCCGTTTTTCTATACCGTACTTAGGCCTCTTCTAGGCAGAATCAATATCGAGGAGTTCGCCGAGTTTCAATTATTTCTTGTTTATTCAATCTTGGGATATGCTCTGCTTAAGTCAAGTAAAGGGGCTGCGCAGTATGCTGTTCTTATCCTAATGCTCGACATTCCCGCGTTGCCCCATCTCGCAAGGCAATTTGTTTCTGCAGCATTTGTGCTACTGGCGTTGGTCGAGACGTACTCCAAGAGACGTCTCGGAGTTACTGCCATATTAATTGGTATTTCTGCATTATCCCACCTGACAGGCCCACTATTCTTCTTGATGGCAATTATATTCACGAAATTGCAGTCCTACCACCTCCGGTTAATGTTGCTCGGTGCGGCCCTCCTCGCTTTAACCGGCACAGTGGTCAATAGTATCACCCTTCTCAACCAGCTTCATGGTGTTCCAGTTTTCGGTAAAGCTTTTTTCGCCCTGGAGGTATACCTGAGTTCAGGAGGCAGCAATCCAAGGTTTTTCTCAGTAGTAGGTGCCTTCATTATGGTTTTATTTCCGGCAAGGGATTGGCAGGAAAAAGTGACTGCTGGGTTTCTAGCTTTAACAATAGCAGTTTACCAGCTCCCAATTTTGAATGCGCGCGTCGGTCTCATAGGCAGCTCAGTACTGATCGGCCTACCTTTTTTCCTTTTATCTAGATATCTAGTCGCTTTCCTCGCGGTGAGTGCAAAACCCAGGTCAGTCCCCAAATGAATTGGTTTTCGAATCCACCAAACGCGGGATTCCGATTGAGATATAGTCGAGTTCTTTGATAGGCGGTTTGTTATTGCCTCGTTATTGAGATTGCCTTAAGGAAGCTTTTCGTTAACGATCGCAGCTGAAGCCTTTGGTCGCGTATAGGAGAGATTTACCAGCATGCTTACAGAGCCTAGCTTTCCAAAATGTTTAACTATCATCACAGTTACACTGAACGATCCCGACGGCCTTAAAAAGACACTTGAAAACGTGGCCCAGCTGCTCGCCAAAGATGCGACGATAGAGCATGTTATTATTGATGGAGCATCGTCGTATGACGTAGGAGCTCTGGTGTCTGAAATGTCCCCAAAATCGCTCCTTGTCAGCGAGCCGGACGAAGGAATTTATGACGCTATGAATAAGGGCGTTAAATTAGCGAAGGGGCGGTATTTTAACTTCATAAATTCAGGTGATCTATTTATTTGGGAGCGTCTGTTTGACGCGGTGCCTCTGTTCGAGGAGAAGTATGATTTTATTTACGGCGATGCGCATGAGATAGATGCGGATTGCTGCTTGTTCAAAAAGGCAAATCATCATTCTTGCGTCGCTGGGGGCATGTTCACTCACCATCAGGCAATGCTGTTCAACCGCCGGTTCGTTGTGAGCGCGGGTTTGAAGCACGACGTGCAGCTGAGAATTGCGGGTGACTGGGATTTTGTTATTAAGTTTATGAAGTTGAAGCCTAGAGTGCTATACCTACCGATTTCCCTCTGTATTTTTAATGATGGAGGTATTTCAAAGAGGCATATTGAGATGAGCCGGGACGAAGTACTTGCAGTTCGGTTAGCGCATTTTGGCGAACGAAGCGCAAAATGGCGACGGTTTGTCCAAGATTCTGCGAGTTTCTTACGTCGCTTATCGCCTAGAACCTATTTCTTTTTTCGGCAAGCCTATGTGAACCTTCAGCACAAGTATAATGGGTAGGTTGTGATATTTCCGAGTATTTCCTTGGCATGAATTCTGAGGTATTCATCGGATCGAATATCGGCTGCGCTGACGTGGATGCCGTCGCGAAGAATAGTAGCTTTTTATTAACTCCTCCAGGAGGAAGGGATTTGTGAGACGACACAATGTATTTGGCGGACAGATGCGCGGAACAAGTGGCGAGATTTGCCCGATGCGGCCCTGAATGTTAGATAGCGTGTAATGGGTTTGCGTTCGGTGAGGCAGAATACTTAGCAGAGCGAGGGTCCTATCCGGTAAGGATTGCGACTTGGTAGGCAACCTGTGAGTGGGTTGGGACTATACGCGTTGGGTTAATTGCGATGTAAGTAGAGAAACGGGTGATAGATTTGGAATGCGAGTTTGTCCGTGATGGCTGCGCGGCTTATCGGGGTGGAAACTACCTTGGGGGACTGAGTGGCGTATCACCAGCACCCCCCGTCAGACTTAGGTTGGACTAGTTTACGCAGCCATCACCGCCGATGTTGGGCGCGCCAAGGTCAAGCTAAATATCAGCGGTCGCGCGATGGGTCGCTAGTTTAGGGGAGGCCAAATTTACGCCAACCAGCGCCGCGTCACATCCAGAACCCGCGAACGAATTGAGCCCGGCGTAGCTTTACCGGAAGCCTATAATCTAATAGAATTTACTGATCTACAACCCAGCCAAGCCGCTCCAAAGGTGGCTGACTTGATTGCCGAACTGACGGCTAGAAGTATCCGGATACATGCTTAGTCCCCTGCGAGCTTGATAATTACTAATCCAGTAGAACCCCATTGATGTTAAGGACCGTACATGACTCTTGCGACCGTCATCCTTACAAAGAACGAGGCACGGCATATAGGTCGAGCCATCTCGAGCGTAAATAGTATTGCGGACCGCGTACTCGTGGTCGATTCCGGATCGACCGATGAGACCGTAAGTATTGCCGAGCGCCTCGGAGCAAAGGTCATCCAAAACCCTTGGCGCAATTATGCTTCCCAATTCAATCTTGCGCTCGAAAATTTACCCGAACAGACCGACTGGGTGCTGCGCCTGGATGCAGATGAAATCGTGACGCCGGGTCTGGCGGCTGAAATCCGAGAGGGTCTCGCTGCGCTCCCCCCCGAGACGCAGGGCGTATATGTCTCACGCCGTATGCACTTTCTGGGGCGGCGCATTTCTTGGGGTGGGGTCTTTCCGGTCCGCGTGTTGCGGCTCTTCCGCCATGGGCACGGCCATTGCGAAAACCGCTGGATGGACGAGCACATCATAGTCGATGGTGACACCACTGAGTTCTCGGGTGAGATCATCGACGACAATTTGAATTCACTAACATGGTGGACTGAGAAGCACAATTCCTACGCGAGCAGGGAAGTGGTCGATATCCTCAACCAGCAATACAAATTTATGCCACAAGAAAGCGTCGCTAGGTTGCGTGGTGGTCAGCAGGCAGGGATCAAGCGTTGGATAAAAGAAAATTTGTATGCACGACTTCCTGGTGGGCTGAGGGCCCTTGCCTATTTCATTTATAGGTTTTTCCTTCGGCTGGGGTTTCTGGATGGCAAAGAAGGCACCGCATTCCACGTGCTACAGGGTTTCTGGTATCGATACCTTGTCGACATGAAGCTACATGAAGTGAAGTCCTATTTAACCAGCAACAGTGTGGATGTCGAAACAGCCATCAAAGATGTTCTTGGAGTTGACGTACGTTCATAGCCTAATACCGGGTGATAGCATTGCTGGGACCCCCAGCTGCCTCACGTTGGATATCCGGCGTTATTGAAACGCCAGATATTCGTTCTTATCGAAGCTTTGAGTTGGGGATGCCATTGCTGTTCCGGTAAAACCTCTACAGAAAGACGGTAGTGCAGGGCAGGGGTCACGGTCTTGCAACGCATCACTCCATATTCGAAACGGCTCTTAAAAAATGAAAATTTCAATCGTGACGGCCGTCTTTAACCGTGTTGACACAATTCCTGATGCGTTATGCAGCGTAAAGACCCAGAGCTACCAGAACGTCGAGCATATCATTCAAGATGGCGGGTCAGGGGACGGCACGCTGGATGTAATTCGGCAATTCGGGGCTTCCCCGTCTCAGCTGGTTTCTGAGCCGGACAGTGGGATATATGATGCCATAAATAAGGGAATTTCCCGAGCCAGTGGGGACATCATTGGCCTTATGCATTCAGACGATTTCTTCGCTAATGATCTGGTTCTGCAAAAGATCGCCGAGGCATTTAGGGATCCAGAAATCGATGGCATCTATGGTGATCTAGATTACGTATCCGCTAGCGATACCGGCAAGATTGTGCGGCGGTGGCGGTCGGGACCCTATCGTTCAGACCGGTTAAAGCGCGGATGGATGCCGCCACACCCAACCCTCTACCTGCGCCGAGAAGTTTTTGATCGCTGGGGTCTCTACGATACGTCGATGAGTATCGCCGCTGATTACGAGGCCATGTTGCGTTATCTTGTTAGGGGCGAAATCCGTCTTGCCTATATTCCCGAAGTACTGGTGAAAATGCGGGTCGGGGGCGAAAGCAACCGTTCGCTATCCCGTATCTTGCTAAAAAGCCGTGAAGATTTTATCGCGTTGCGGCGCCATGGGGTTGGTGGCATCAACACGCTCCTGGCAAAAAATTTCTTGAAGCTTGAACAATTTCTCCCTCGAAAAGGAAACCCGAAATGACCAAACGTGCCCTTATTTCTGGCGTTACCGGCCAAGATGGTTCCTATCTGGCGGAGTTCTTGCTCGACAAGGGCTATGAAGTGCATGGCATTAAGCGCCGTGCCTCTTCCTTCAACACCCAACGGGTCGATCACATCTATGAAGATCCACATATGGACCATGCCCGCTTCAAGCTGCACTATGGCGACCTTACCGACACGTCGAACCTAACCCGGATTCTGAGCGAAGTACGCCCTGACGAGGTCTATAACCTTGGCGCGCAGTCCCACGTAGCTGTAAGCTTCGAAGCGCCAGAATATACCGCAGATGTCGACGCCATTGGCACTCTGAGACTGCTTGAGGCGATCCGTTTTTTGGGGATGGAGAAGACCACTCGGTTCTATCAAGCTTCCACATCCGAGCTTTACGGCCTCGTGCAAGAAACCCCCCAGACCGAAACCACGCCGTTCCATCCGCGCAGCCCTTACGCGGTGGCCAAGATGTATGCCTATTGGATTGCAGTAAATTATAGGGAAGCCTACGGCATGTTTGCCTGTAACGGCATTCTGTTCAACCATGAATCCCCGCGCCGCGGCGAGACTTTTGTGACCCGCAAGATCACCCGGGGTCTGGCCAATATTGCGCAAGGCCTCGAAGAGTGCATCTATATGGGCAATATCGACAGCCTGCGCGATTGGGGTCATGCTAAGGACTATGTCCGCATGCAATGGATGATGCTGCAAGAAGACACGCCAGAAGATTTTGTGATCGCCACCGGGGTGCAATATTCCGTACGTGAGTTCATCACATGGACAGCCAAAGAACTAGGTGTGACGCTGGCATTCACCGGGGAGGGCGTCGATGAAATCGCAACTGTTACCGCGACTGAAGGTGCAAAGGCGCCCGGGTTAAAAGAAGGCGACGTCGTAATGCGGATCGACCCGCGCTACTTCCGTCCGGCAGAGGTGGAAACGCTTTTGGGCGACCCGGCCAAAGCCAAGAAGGTGCTCGGCTGGACACCAGAAATCACAGCACAGGAAATGTGCGCTGAGATGGTCGAGGCCGATCTGCGCACCGCGCGGCGTCATGCGCTGCTGAAAGAGCACGGCTATGAACTGCCAATCAGCATCGAGCAGGCATAACATGCAGAAAATCTACATCGCAGGTCATCGCGGCATGGTTGGGGGCGCGATACTGCGCCAACTCGAGGCCTGCAAGGCGTCTGGTGAGGATTTAACTCTGATCACTCGCACCCACGCGGAACTCGACCTCACCAACCAAGCTGCAGTACGGGAGTTCATGCAGACCGAACAGCCCGACGTCGTGATCCTTGCAGCCGCGCGGGTGGGGGGCATCCATGCCAATAAAACTTACCCAGCCGATTTCATCTATGAAAACCTAATGATCGAATGCAATGTCATCCATCAGGCCTTTGGTGCTGGTGTCACTAGGCTGCTGCAATTGGGCTCGTCCTGCATCTACCCACGCGCGGTGGCGCAGCCAATGAAGGAGGATGCACTGCTCACGGGTGTGTTGGAGCCTACCAACGAGCCTTATGCGGTGGCCAAAATCGCTGGGATCAAACTTTGCGAAAGCTACAATCGCCAGTATGGCACGGATTACCGCTCCGTCATGCCGACGAACCTTTACGGGCCCGGCGACAATTTCCACCCTGAGAACTCTCATGTGCTGCCTGCCCTGATCCGACGCTTTCACGAGGCGGCACAGGCAGGCGACGATGAGGTGCAAATCTGGGGGTCGGGTAAGCCGCGCCGCGAGTTTCTGCATGTAGATGATATGGCAGAGGCTAGCCTCTTTGTGCTCGATCTCGACCGCGAGACCTATGACGCGAACACCCAGCCGATGCTCAGTCACATCAACGTCGGCACCGGGGCTGATGTCTCGATCATGGAACTGGCGCAGATGGTAGCCAAGGTCACGGGTTTTGAGGGGCGGATCACCAATGACCCCAGTAAACCTGACGGCACCCTGCGCAAATTAATGGATGTGAGCCGTTTGGCCGATATGGGATGGCGCGCCTCAGTTGACCTCGAAAAGGGGCTGCAGAAAACTTACGACTGGTTTATCGACAATCAGGACGCCATCCGCCACTGACCTTTTCCCGACAGGATAATTTCGATGACCCATATTGTTAACCCGATCCTCCTGGCCGGCGGTTCCGGCACAATATAAGGCGCCCCCCTCGTATGTGGCGCTCCCTAAGAGCTTGTCGTAAGTAACATCAGAAAAGGTCAGATTATTAAGATGGCCAGTTTTAAAACGGCTCCGCTCGATCCTCAGCACCGCCGGTTGGTCCCGTTTCAATATCAAGATCACTCCCACACATTGTGCTCCGCATGAGCAAGGTAGCGCGAGACGACGTTGATCGAAGTCCAGCCGCCCGCACGCATGATGGCAGCGGTGTCGAAGCCTCGCCGCAAAAGATCCTGCGCCGCCCCCACGCGCATTGAGTGGCCGGAGAACTCTCGCGCCTCCACCGGGTCGAAATCGGCCAGCTCGGCACCTTCTTTGACGAGCCGCTTTACGGTGTCGGGCGAAAGCACGCGATCAATTGGCTGGCAATGATAGATCGGACAGAATAGGGGCGCGATCTCCGGGCCGCGCCAGGCGAGCCAGTTCGCCACCAGCGAAGCCGTGCGTGCAGAGGTAAAAGCGATACGCCCTTCGCCGAAGGGGTCGTTCTTGGCGCGGCGGATCAGTATGCGCAACGTACCATCTTCGCGTTCTTCAAGATCACGCACGCGAATAGCTACGAGTTCGGAGCGCCGGGTCAGAAGCTCGTAGCCCAGACTCAGCATGGCCCGGTTCCGCAGCCCAGAGGCGTGTCCGGCTGACCCGCAAGGAAGCGGTCGAGATAGGCTCGCGTCATGCCTTTTGCCTGTTTGGGGCGGCCCGGTTTTGCGCGGCGGACGCGGCGCAACGCAAGATTGATTTCTTCATCATACGTCGGATCTTCGTAAGCGTTGGCCCGGGGTCACGTTGTAGGGTGTGATCCGGGCTGCGAGAACGAACCCATCTTATGATGGGGAGTGCGTTTCGCAATGTGCGCTACAAATTCGTTTCTCAGATCGCTTGGCGTTGAGATTTATGCGTCCGGCCACCGCCGTTGGTCGGATACCGCAAAGGCACAGGCGGTGGCGGACACGCTTGAGGTCGGTGCAACGGTGAACGCTGTCGCTGAGCGATATGGCATCCTTCCGAACCAGCTATCGGCGTGGCGTCGTCTGGCCAAGCAAGGAAAGCTGTTGCTGCCGGCGCCGGAGGCCGCTGAGCCGCTCTTCGCTCCACCGGTGGTTTCTGCTGGGCCGGAAGAGCCCACAGAAGCTCTGACTGTTCCGAATGAGGCGATCAGATTGATCTTTGGAGAGTTCGCCATCGAGCTGCCGCTGCAGACATCTGCCTCTCGGATTGCAGAGATCGCCCATGCGCTTGAAGCTTCTTCATGCTGATGCCATCGCAAGGCGTTCGGATATTGGTTGCGACGCGGCCGGTGGACTTCCGTAAAGGACACGATGGATTGGCTTAGATGGTGCAGTCGGCATTGGCCCAAGACCCCTTTACCGGAACAGTCTTTGTATTCCGCGCCAAACGGGTCGACAGGATGAAGATTTTGTTCTGGAACGGCAGCGGGCTTGTGATGACCTACAAACGACTTGAGGAGAACAGCTTCATTTGGCCCGCCATTCGAGATGGCGTGATCACCCTGAACCGTCCTCAATTCGAGGCGCTTTTTGCAGGGTTGGACTGGCGCCGGGTGCGCTCTTTAGAATCCCGCAGACCGGCTGCGGCAGAGTGACTCGGGTGCGCAAAAGACCTGCCCATTTGGGCGTAAATCAAGCTATAATCCGGGCATATCCGACCTGCCACCCATCGATATATCCGCCATCCCCGAGAGCCAGCGTGAAGCTGTCTTGGCGGTGCTGCGCGAGAACAAATCGCTGAAGCAAGAGACGACCGGGCTGCAAACCAAAGCATCTGAGCTGGAGGTTTTGGTTAAGCGTTTGGAGCACCTCATTGCCGAACTCAAGAACGCCACACATGGCAAGCGCTCGGAGAAGTTAAGCGAGGAAGAGCGGCAGTTGGCTTTTGAAGGCCTTGAGGTGGCCGTCGCTGAAGTTGAGACTCAGCAAGCTGAGCAGACCTCCTCAGAGGCAAGGCCTCGCAAAGCGGCCCGGCGCAACCGTGGCAATCTTCCTGCAGACCTTCCACGGGTTGAGCGGGTGGTCGAGCCTCAGAGTTTGAGCTGTCCCTGCGGATGCGGCGAGATGCACCGTATTGGCGAAGAATGAAAGATGAAAAAGTCAGGCCAACTAACTGAAGATAAAACAGATTTATGAATAATATTTTATTCGAAATCCAATTAGGACAACGCGTTGAATGTGCTTTTGAAGCTTGGGGCGCGGGCCAAACGCCCGATAACGCCTCGAACAAGGTCTTTACCCGTGATCTTTTTGGCTCTGATTGATCCAGCTGAGCGGTCTTGTGGAAGTGGGTCACTCGCAACTATCGAAAGCGGCTGCCTCACGGCACATTTCAAGCATCAGTTATGAACATGGCAATTCGGTCAACGCTTAGTGTGTCGAGCTAGAAGCTATAGCCAGACGTTACACTCCGCGTTCTCCAAATATCGAGTGAGGACGTTAATCGACTTCCAACCTCCAGCGCGCATGATCGCAGCGGTATCGTGACCTGCTTTTAACAAATCTTGCGCTGCGCCAACGCGCATCGAATGCCCGCTGAAATCGTTCGCTTCGCATGGATCCAGGCCAGCACCCTTAGCGGCTGACTTAATAAGATGCTTTACGGACGTATCGCTTAAGTGGCGATCCACTACATGACCGTGGTAGATCGGGTTGAACAGCGGCTGAAAATCTTGGCTCCGCCAATCAAGCCAATCGGTCATAAGCTGGCCCGTTCGTTTTGACGTGAACGCAACGCGGCCATAGCCTTCAGGATCTGTTTTGCTGCGTCGGATCAGAACACGCAGCGTTCCATCACCAAGGAACTCAACGTCGTTAACAGTGAGGGCAACCAACTCGGACCGCCGAGCGAGAAGGTCATAGCCCAGTGAAAGCATGGCCTTGTTTCTCAAGCCCCAAGGGGTATCGGGTTGAACAGCAAGGAACTTATCAAGATAGTTCTTTGTCATTCCCTTCGCCTGCCGCGGCCGTGACGCTTTGCTACGGCGGATGCGGCGAAAGGTAAGGTTGATGTCCTCGTCATGCGTTGGATCGGGCAAACACAACAGATGGTGAACTTTCCGGATGGCGTATACACGTCGGCGAACTGTTGAGGGGGTAAACTCCGGCCCCTGATCTACTAGAAATGCGCAGACTGTATCCACGCTGCCGGGAAAGGGCGTCCGTTCGGTTTGTGCGCACCAGCGGGTGTAAGGCTCGATATCTGCGTAATAGGCACGCATGGTCGAGGGCGCATACGCACCTTCAAGGCGCTTGAATTCTTGCCGCCATTTGTGTTGGGTTTGATCTAACATGCGAAAAAAATACTATACTGCGTAAAATACGCAAGCTATATCTTGAGGTGAAAGTGATTATTGCTTCCCAGATACGAAGCGCGCGGGGCGCGCTCGGTTGGTCAGCCTCTCAACTCGGAGAGAACGCTGGTTTGTCATTAAGAACCATCCAGACTGCAGAGACTGAAGGCGGTGAGCTAAAAATAAGAAAGAGCTCATTGCTAGCTGTGAAGTCGGTACTCGAAGCTGCTGGTATTGAATTCATCGGCACGCCAGCCGACGGCCCTGGCATTCGCATTCACCCCCCGAAACGATAGACTGTGTCTACGTTTCGCGCGATTGCCTTCGGCAGAAAGCGCCGTCGAGCGATTGCGATATGGCTTACAGTTGGCCTAGCGCTTTGTATCGGCGCGCTAACTCTCATTCCCCTAAGCGCCCCCTCCGCTGTTCCAGGAACTGATAAGGCCCATCATGTTCTGGCCTTTGCGATTTTAACCATGCCGTGTGCGGCTTTTTATCCAAAAGGGCTTTTTCGGGTTGTGTTTGCCTCTGCAGTTTATGGGGGCTTGATAGAAGCCATTCAGCCCTACGTAGGGCTGAATGGCGAGACGGGGGACGTACTCGCAGATTTGCTAGGCGTTGGCATTGGGGCGGCGTTTGGCCTTCTCCTGCACTTAATTTTTAAATGTCGCATTGCACGAAGGGCGGCGAGTTCTTCAAATTGTTTTTTCTTGCCGCTACGTTAATCCTGGCTTACAGGAGCTAAACGGCGCGAACAGGCTACGGTATGGGCTGAGCGGCGACCGAACTTTCTGCCGCTTTACTGCTGCCGAAGTGCGACACGGCTAAAATTTCTGGATAAGTTCTTTGCCGCTCCGTAACAACTCGCGCACATGTTTTCTGAGCGCCGATGCTTCCTTGGTATAGAGACCATGTTTCAGCGCGTTCTGATTGCCTTTCGGGGCGCCTGAGCCTGCTGCGCCGCCGTGCATGCGGCAGCGGGCCTTACCGGAGAGGGCAGGGGCCTGACACGGTGTTCCCTTGCGGGTCTTCGCGCCGCAGCGCGGGCTTGTTCGCATGGGGCGGGTATTCCGTTGGTGTGTCTTTGCCGCCTAATCTCGCCGCTTACTGTTGGTCGGCTTCCGCTGCTTAGCGGTGGAAGAAGAAACGCTTTGCGCATTTTCGATGGCGTCCGTCTTACTTAAAGCTTGTCCATTGCGCTTTCCCATCTCCACATTCCCGACGACAGCTTGGCCACCTGCATGAACATTGACATGCTCAACGGTGACCTTCTGCTGGCCCTTGCCGCGATGTTTGTTTAATGCCGCCATCTGCTGAGTGTAGAGCGCCATGAGTTTCTGCGCATGCTTGAGGTTCATGTCCCGGCCCGCGAAAGTCTGTCCCGGAACTGCCGCCATGCGAAGGCATTCAAGCGCGGCATGGTGCGTACCAACCATCTGCGCTGCAAGCATGCCTTCCAGACCGTCTGTAGGGGCTAGGCTTTCATAGAGATCAAGGGCTCTAGCGAGTCGGGCGTTTTTGTGCTGCTTTTGACAGGCCATCTGGCAGGCGGACCAGTTGAACAATCTCGTTCATTTTCTGGGTTTCGAGATCTACCTCGTTTATGTCCAAATAGGCCCGCACCGGCAATACCTCGTGGGAAGGCAGTGCCGCTGAGTCGTTTTTGGAGGGTGTCTTTGCCATATCGCCTTCGACCGGTTGCCACATTAAGGATGAGCCTATCACATCTAAAGCTCGGAGTGGGGCATAAAACGTACGGATATTCTACTGTGCATGGGGTTGAATTAAAATTTCGTTTCCAGCCCTCCTCCCCCCCCAGCACGAACGCTTGATAACGTGCAACATCAGCAGCGCGCGGGCCGATCCGCCTAACGAATTTCAAAGATAGGGCGCGGAAAGCGTCCCTTATGCAGCCAGCCGGGGCATTCGCGCCAGTATGGAGGTGACCCCAGTCCCATTGCACTACACACCATTTATGTGTATCCTTCATGTGACGCAGGAGAGCGATATGCAGACGACTGTTGAAAAGCAGCGCACAAACATCACCCTGACAGTAGAAAATCTTGCTGCTGCCCGGGAGCTGGGTTTGAATGTCTCCGCGATCAGCGATGCTGCCGTCGGAGAAGCGGTGCGTGCAGCACGGGCCGCGGCTTGGGCGTCAGACAATGCGGCGGCAATCTCAGAGCGCCGCGCTTGGATTGAGGCCAATGGGATGCCGTTGGCGGACTTGCAGGTGCTGCGGCTCGGCTGATGGCGCAGTTCCAAGTCTACCAAGTATCTGGCGGGCGGTTTGTGCTCGACCTCCAGACGGATCTTATCGACACCGGTTCCCGTGTCGTCGCTCCTTTGATCCTAATTGCAGGCGGGCCGGGCGTCATAGGACGTCTGGAGCCGGTGTTCGAAATTTACGGCGATGCCTATGCCCTGCACGCTGCCGAGCTGGCGGCGGTCCCCTCTGCCTTGCTCAAAGGTCCTCCCATCGCCGATCTTTCCGCATCTGACTATGAGATTCGCGGTGCGCTCGATATGGTCTTTTCCGGGTTCTGAGTAGGCCGAGCTGGCTGTCTCCTTTCGCCGCGCGCGGTCGTTTTGGATCGGCCACCCCGGGAGTACTAACGCACAAAACCGGGGCGGTTAACGCGTAAGTAAACCGATCTTCATGGATGACCCGTCAGAAAGACGGATTATATATGCTTTTTCCCCAAACGGTTGATGATAAGCATATACATTACGGCAGTCCGTTCACTCCAAGTGAAAGCAGCTCCGCGATGGAACTGCAACGGTAATCTTTATTCAATCTGGCTCTATTTCCGCCGTACGTCTTGCGCGATAAGCTGTTAGGTGGTTATCGCGTGATATTTTCAACATGCTCTCAAAGGCGCGCCAGTTTTTGGTAGACATACCCCAGCGTGTGATGGTTCTTACCTCATCCCCAATGCTCGCTAACTCAGATAGAAGTGGCGTAGCCTTTTCAGTTACTTGAACCATTCTGACGCGACGGTCATTTGGGTTTATGCTTCGACATACCAACCCTGCTTTTTCAAGATTTCCCAGCACCCTGGTAACGCTCATCGCACCAAAGCCACTTATGTCGGCTAATTCGTTCTGACTCAGAGGCCCGAAGCGAGCAATATTCGCCAATGTTCGTGCCTCGCCTGGAGTAATGCCTAGCGCCGCATCGTTCACCTTGTACTCAAACTCTGCGCGGATCAAACGACCGATATCGAGAAGTAAGAAGAACGAGGTATCGGAGTCTATAGGTTGATGCATTTGCCCCTCTTACATTCTTTGAGAATGCTCATAATAAACAAAGTTTAATAATGCAAGTTGTTGGCTTCGCGGATACTTTGGAAGGCAACCTGGGTGTTGCGCTGCGGCACGGACGGCCGGCCGTTCATCGGGGAGAGGTGGCTCTGCTTGCCAGAACAGTTTCGAGCCGTTTCTTAAGTGCATTTTTTTGCTAGGCTACGCCGCGACCGGGATTGGTTGCGGTTTGATATAATATGCCTGATTGGGCGTTCGCTCGTCCAGGAATGAATGTGGTCTCCTTATTTTGTAGAATGTCAGATACCGGGCGGTGCCGCTGCGTGCGGCCGACACGGTGTCATAGGCATGCATGTGACAGTGGCCTTTGCGGGCTACCTTACTAAATCCATTGGGTATAGCCTGCGGATCGCCGCGGAAACTGGCGGAGCTGGGATGACTTCGGCAAAGGCCCCGCTGTAGTATTATCACATAATTCATACTATAAGCGATCTTTCTGTAGCTGGGGCGCGCGCTACCCCCAAGTGCGACTCTTGTTAGAAAACAGTAGTTTATCTAATGAGAGGAATCGGTATGGGAACCGTTTACGACCAGCTGAGTATCACAGAACGCCGCAAGATAGAACGCTGGAGACACGCGAAGGTCCCAGTCGACGAGATGGCGCGCGTTCTGAAGCGCTAATGAAGTCTCTCAAAGACCTCCTCCTCGTCGCCCGACGGTCCATCACTTTTGATCGCGGAACCGAGTTTGTCAGTTGGCCCCACCTACAAGCCGAGATCGGAACCCAAACGTAGTTTTGTGACCCCTCCAGCCCCTGGCAGAAAGGCACAGTCGAAAACACAAATCGACGCCTTCGAAGGTGGTTGCCCCGCAAACGCGACATCCGGCAATGCACAGATCACGATATGAAGGTGATCTGTGATCGCCTCAACAACACGCCGCGCAAATGTCTTGGATGGAAGACGCCAGCCGAGGTCTTCCGTGAAAAGATATTGGAGGAAATGCGATGACGCCCCTACCCTGAGCTCGACAAGAGTCGCGGTTCAGGTATCGCGCACACGGCTGGCTGATGTGCTGTGCTGGTGGGAGAACCGTTATGTTG
>Ga0209345_10002196_pt1 | contig 21912 bp, 20 predicted proteins | sample Cruoilmetagenom7_FD_187294 | JGI IMG/M metagenome (GOLD analysis project Ga0209345, IMG submission 187294) | Oil polluted marine microbial communities from Coal Oil Point, Santa Barbara, California, USA - Sample 7 (SPAdes) (version 2) | ecosystem: Environmental > Aquatic > Marine > Oil seeps ... | reverse complement strand
CAGAGTGCAATCTTCTTATCCAGCCTTTCCTGCTTAGGAAGTTTCTTTGCAGGTACCAGTGACCATTCAAGCCAGCCTTTTTTAGGTTCAAGACCCTTTGGTATGTCAGCCTCGTCTGTCATGAATTGTTCAATGCAGTACAAGATATCTCTGTTGTGCGATAAGTCAGGTGGGATGTAGCAACCGATACGAATGCGCATACCTCGCTTCAGCTTCCCTTCTTTGTCATAAACTTTACCTGGGCGATAAAGGCTAACAATCAGTGGACCACCCAACTGCTCCAAGCTGGCTGAAGAACTCTTACATTCTGGCTGTAATTGATCAAGCCGAGCAGCATAGAATCGAAACCACTGTCTTGTAAAAATAAGGCCATTCTTTCGGTCTACTTGAATAGGAGCACCGGCTGGCCAGAATAAAATTAACAACCATGGCAGTGCTGTAATTGCCATGCTTCCGTAGATGAAAGCAAAGTCGCTGTAAAATCGTTTGGACATATTATTAAAATAAGTTTCATAATTAGGCATTACATGTCCACGAAAATCATATCCTGCCCGCATATCTTCATAACTTTTCTTAATTACATCACTATAATTAAAAACGTTTGTCCTTTTATCCATAAATTCTTCATCCATAAAGTTATACCAAAAGGAGGGAATAAGTAGACAAACGCCAATGATATAAAGATTAAGCTTTTGAAATAGAACTGCAAAGCGCTTTAACTCAAAACTACTTTCATTGTAGCGTTTGATGGATTTTGCTATTAGTTTTAAATAATTCATTTTTAATCTTATTGACTGGATGTGAGTGGGGTGCTTGACAGCTTTTTAGAGGTGCCGTATGGATCTCGATACTCTACTGAAACAGACAGCCCTAAGTTTTTATTTCTGACCAGATGCGAGATATCCACTAAAGCTATAGGCTCATGGGCAGACATACGAAACGGGATATTAGAATAGTTATTGTATCTGAAGCCTGGACTATAATTACCTGGCGTTCCTTGGTACCTCTCACTTACAGAGATGTTAACCTCAGGCGAATTACCCTCTTCATGAAATCTGGGTAAAAATAGCTGAAAAGATTTACCCTTATTATCCACACGCACGAGCCTTGGCTTAAGAAACAGGTCTTCAAAAGCACGCATTTCACTTTCTAGTAATTTTTTAGTTTTTGAAAAGTCCGGATCTTCTGGATTTGAAAGAGCCGTAGATATTTTTATCAACTCGGTAATTTCTCTTCGAGGGTTCTCCTCGCCCCAATAATAATCAGACTTGCCCCAGAAGCTTTTATAAGCCCACTCCTCTACCGGGTTGAGTGCTCCAAACCATTCAGTAATTAAACCTGCAGCAATAAATAAAAGAGCAATACCAACACCAATAGGTCCAATAAGAGCTCCTGCCATCAGTAACGCCGAGCCAAATGCTGCCATGCTGCTACCATAGCCTTGAGCTTTATTGCCTGTCTTAAAGCCTTCATAGGCTGTGAACGCGGTGAGTACCACACCTATTCCGCCCAAAGCTTTACCTGCTAGCTGAGACACTCGTGGTCCAGATATGGCTCCTATTTTAATCTTCGAAGTAAAGTTACCGACCTGCTTTAAGGTTTGGTTCTTCCCAAGCTTGGAGTAAAGCTTATTTGCAAGGCTTCTAGATGATGTTCTAACAAAGTTGCCGTTCGCATAGGTTTGTCTACACTCATAAATATCATTGATAAGCGACCCAGTTAAAACAATGGAATTAAGAACAGTGTTTTGAGCAATTTTCCCAAGTGTTGTTTTGGCATCATTATTTTTATGATTCTCAACCAAAAAGAACAGGCCCGAGAAATTAAGAAACGCGGATAATCCAGTCATGCTGACTCTGGTATCAACCTGAGAAAGTGCTTTCTCTTGAAAACCAGTTGATGGATAAAACTCACCTTCTATTGTCACGTATTGAAGATCAATAGTATTCGTGCTGGCAGTGTTGTTAACAGTTTTACCAAGACTCTGCTGATATTCAATCCTATTAGAACTTTGTTGGGATATATTCGTTTGCCCAGCATCGAAATTATTATTCGTTGATAACTGACCAAAGCTTCCGGACTTGATAACCTCTTCAACCTCATCAATCTTAACTGGGCGCTGCGCTATGTCATCAATACCATAGAGTTTATTCAGGATATCCATAAACTTTGGATTGCTATACTGAAATTGCAGTTTACCAAGCTCAGAACCATTTACTTTCAAAAATGAATCAAAAGACTCCGCTGCCGCCAAAGACAGTTTAAGATTTTGCTGGACGCCAGACTTTACGGTTCTAGCTATTTTCCACCATATATTCAAATAGTCATCTATTGTTCTAGAGAGTAATGGATTGCCTCCGGCACCTGACAAGGTGTTCATTTGATACTCTGAACCAGAAACAGTATTTCCAACTCCTAAAAAGAGCTGATTTAAAATATTAGAGGCGTAAGTGATCAGCTCACAATCATGTTCTTCAGAAGAACCCGTTATCAATGACAAAGCTTTATCCATTTGGTGGTGTATAGAATAGTCGCCCTCAAAGGCAACAAGATCTTGGTGCGCTGCCAATAAATTTTCAGTGATTGAATCAAACATCTTCTCACTTTCGAACAGTTCTTCCCAAATTGTATCTTCAACGATGATATCGTCATAAATGAAGTCTTTGATCCAGTTAGCATCATCAATGGTATCTTTGATCTTGGTAATTGCTTTTGCAGTACTCAATGGATATTGATGAGCAAGACTGAAAGCTGTGCTCTCATTATCATTCTTATGAATGCGCTCATTAATATCTAACACGCGACCTATTGGGTCATGTAGCGCTACGATGCGTGCGCACTCCAGTTCTTTAACACCACTGAGAACATCATCCGAGTCTTGTGGAAAAATGCCGGTGTGCGCGTCTGCATAATCAGGCAGGAATGAGATGTCTGAGAACAAATCTTTTTTAAAGTCGATCACATGATTTTCCAGCTCTGACATTGGCATGGAGAAGTCGGTTTGTTGTGGCGCTAAATCAATCGGCACCATCAATGTCTTGCGAAAACTTGCGTCGACTTCGGCTTTTTCAAAAAACTTGGCTGGCCAACGATGCTCGCTGTAGGCAATTTCGATTTTAGTGACCTGTTTAGGCACATAAACATAAGGATAGATCTTGGAATCATTAAAGCCCCATCGCCCTGCTGCATAACCGTCTACCCAACTGTACTGACGGAACGAATAATCAAGCCCCACATAAGGATCCGTGTCAGGGTTGCGGATTGAGAACGGAATCGAGCTGTAATCTTCCAAGACATGAGAATTAAAATCATTGAGCTGAGTTTGATAGCGAAATACCATCCAGTAACCATTGCCGCTTTCGGTTCGGCTGGCTTCGTCTTCAATTTGGTTCGGCACAAAAATATAGACGTAGCCCTGACGGATTCGGCGAAGCTCGTGATCGCCGGTATTCGTAATACAGCTTTCCTGGCTGATAGGTCGCGGAGACTTAGAAAGTTCGTTCAGCACACTAGGCTTTATGGCAAAACGCGCTGGGAATATCGGTCGAATACCTTTTTCACAAGGCAGTATTGGATCAGTTGCAGATTGCGTCGCAGAGAATTGTTCACGTCCCATGTTGATTATTCTTCCTCTTGGTTCATGCGATAGGTATTGATGGCTTTGAGTAAAATTTGGTGTAGCTCTTTGGCTTTTTCTACATCTGAATCGTCTTTGGCAGCCAGATAGTCATTAACCTCAGCCAAATCCAGTTCAAAGTGATGCGCCAGTGCATGGCTATAAGCGTAATCATAAATGGCTCTTTCTGTAGTGTAATCATGGCGTAATGCTTCTTCACACCAGCCTCCTACCAAGTTTCGCTCCAGCTTGTTCAAGTTGAAAGGCTCTTCGAATAGTTCTTGTTGCAGAGATTGATAGATTGCTCTTTTGGTGCGCTGCCAGCGACTTTGTTGCATCCAGCCAAGTTCAACCTCTGTCAGACCAATCGAACTATGATCATTAAGCTGCTCATAATTCTTTGCTTCTATCCGTGTAAAGATCTGCCCTTCTTCGCCCTCAAAAATGAGTGACTGAATCAGCGGCTTACCCTGCTTGATACCAAACCATTTTGCAATTCGTGTGCTATCATTTTGCATCCAGCGGAAATAATCCTGCGCCACGCGAGGGTCGTAAAACCGAAAGAAATACCATTGGTCCTTTTCATCTTTTAACTTTATAAACTTTTTGCAGTGGCGTGCGACAGTACTTAAGTCCGCATAACTGTGCAGAAAGATGCCGCAGTGTTTGCCCCAGTAACGGACAAAAATATTGCGGTAGAAGCTCGGGATATCGCCGTCTTCTAACTGCTGTTGCGACAGAGTCAGGTTGATTAGATAGGGGGCATAATCTTTAAGGTTTTTTTGAGCCTCGCCTCCAAGCAAACATTGCACACCCAAGTCTTCGGCTTTGGCTAAACTAAAAACACCTTCGAGCGCAGTCACCTGAGCGGCATCGAGCAATAAGTAGGTGTTTAGTTGATGGTTTGGTGACTCGTCATCCGAGGAAACTTTGAATAAAGTGTCTTTTAAGAGAGGATCAATCCAGGGCTTGCTCCAGCTAGGGCCTTTGGATTCTTCTACTGCTATTTGGCTTAACGCTTGAGTTTCAATGCTCAAAGTTGCTGTCTGATTATCACTATCCTGTGAAACAGCAGTATCACTTATGTCATTGATTAAACAGGTAGAACATCCTTGTTTCATAAAATCCTTTCTAGCTGGGTAGGCTTAACAAAAATAAGGCGCATTCTATAGATTTAGCGTTCTATAGGTAAGGTAAATCAGGCTTGGATAGTTCGCAGTGCGAACTGATTCTCATAATTTTTAGATATATCTTAGAGTTTCATTATGATGGGGAGTTTGAGTAAGGACAACTCATGAGTTGTCCCTACAGTTAATACGATCTTCAATCAGGAACTCAATACCCCGCTGCTTCGGCGTTTGGTCTGCGCGGATCGGCAGAACCGTAAATATAGTCTTCCACCTGTATGGATTGAGTGCTGCCCATGGTACTTGAGTCATACAACTCGTAGCCTTTGGCTTTCAAAAGGTCTCGCGTATCTGGGTTTATTGCAGGCTCGACAAACAAACGATCCGGCAGCCATTGATGATGGAAACGTGCGGTATGGGTCGCTTCAGCAACATTCATCTCATGATCGACGACGTTAACGACCATTTGCAGCACAGTCGTAATGATTCGACTTCCGCCTGGACTGCCGGTAACCAGCTTCACTTTGCCGTCTTTGAAAACCATGGTTGGCGTCATCGAGCTTAAGGGGCGCTTTTTAGGCTCAATGGCATTGGCTTCACCACCAATCAAACCATAGGCATTCGGCGTACCGGGCTTGGAGGAAAAATCATCCATTTCGTTGTTAAGTAATATCCCGGTGCCTTCAGCAACAATCCCTGAGCCATAGGAAAAGTTCAGGGTATAGGTATTGGAAACTGCATTGCCCCATTTATCCACCACCGAAAAATGCGTGGTGTCTGGGCTTTCGTATTTTGGTTTTGTACCAGCACTAATCTCGCTGGATGGCGTCACCTTATCCATTTCAATGGTCTTGGCCAGCTTCTTGGCATACTCTTTGCTGGTTAGCCATTCTAAGGGCACGTCATAAAAATCGGTATCGCCAAGGTGCTTGCTGCGATCAGCATAAGCACGCTTCATGCTTTCGGTCATGACGTGGATAGAATTGGCAGAATTGACGCCCATCTCTTTAATCGAGAAATGCTCAAGAATGTTGAGCATTTGAATCAGGTGCACACCACCGGAGCTGGATGGAGGCATGGTTACAATCTGGTGCCCACGATAATCGCCGGTTAATGGCTTGCGAACCACAGGCTTATAATTAGCAAGGTCTTCCAGCGTAATCAGGCCGCCATGCTTTGCCATATCCGCAACCAGTCGCTTGGCAATCTCACCTTCATAAAAAGCTTTGGATCCGTGTTTCTGAAGTTGCTTTAGCGACCAGGCCAAATCAGGTTGCTTAAAAATTTCGCCAGCCTGATAGGTAGAACCATCCTCTTTATAAAAAGCCTTACGAGTCGCTTCATTGAGCATGCGACTACGGCGGCGCTCAAGGTTATTCGACAAGTCCCAAGTCACCTCAAATCCATTCTCCGCCAAATCAATGGCCGGCTGAATAACCTCTTCCCACTCCAAGGTTCCGTATTGCTCCAAGGCTAACTCCATGCCCGCAACGGTTCCCGGCACCCCTGCCGACAAATGGCTAAAGCGCGCTTTAATCGGATTCACACTGCCATCAGCATTCAGAAACAGATTGCGATGCGCTTTAGCAGGTGCCATTTCACGATAATCAATCGCCACCGTCTCGCCTTTCTCGGCCAGGTGAACCAGCATAAAACCGCCACCACCCAAGTTACCAGCGCGTGGCAGAACCACTGCCAAGGCTAACGACGTCGCCACCGCAGCGTCAACCGCATTACCACCTTTGCGCAAAATATCACGACCTACGCGGCTGGCAATATATTGCTGCGACACCACCATGCCGTTTTCGGCCACCACCGGATGATGAATACTCTGATAATCAATAATCGCTGGCGCTTCTTTGCTCTCAGAGCTTGCATTGGCAGCAAAGCTCAGCATAAGAGTCAGCAGTAAGCTGGCAAGGGTATAGATAACTGGACGAATCATAGTCATAACAAAATTAAGTCATTCAAAGATGCGGTCAGTGTAAACCATATCGGTATAAAGTCGAAGACTCAGTCCCATAGGTTAAAAAATCACGAGGAGGTGCCAATTATAGGATGGGTTAGCTCTTTGAGCGTAACCCATCGACTGCTTTCTTGATGGGTTACGGCCAACGCCGGGCCTCCCCCTTGGGTATAACCCATCAAATAAGAGCAGATCCTGAATCTAGTTCAGGATGACAAGAATAATAGGCTTTTGCCAAAGATTGACCCTAGCAGACTTCTTAGAACACCTTTAAGGAATGACGCTTGCCCACAGAGAGCATAACCTCAAGGAATGTCATTTGACCCACAGGGATGTGGGGAATGTACCAAAGGCATTCCTTTTAGCCACAAGCAATTCCTGGAGAGTTGCCTGTCCAAACTGTGACCCAAGGGAGTATCTTTAGGTACCGCGGGATGACAAGTATAACGTACGGACAACTCATGAGTACCCAGTGGGGCAGACCCTTGTCCCTACAGAACTCCACAACTCACTCTCAAAAACATCCCCTCTTGTTTGATTCACATCAAGGGCTTTGCCATAGGCTAGCCATAGAATGTGTTCATTGCTCAGATCTGCAAAACTAGGTCTGCAAAGAAAAGTATACGAAGAAAGATATGCAAACTGTTTTGCATAAGTGCTATGGAGAACGAAACCATGATGCCGCTTGATCATTTACGCTCACAAATCGATACCATTGATGAGCAGCTTTTAACGCTGCTGAAACAACGCTCAGAAGTAATTGACCAGATCTCGGTTCTAAAAGGTGAGCTTGGCTTGCCATTACACTGCCCCGAGCGCGAACGACAGATCATAAATAATATCTGTTCACGCAATCCAACGCACTATCACCAATTGGATCTGGTCTGCATTTTCCGTGCCGTTTTTAATGCCAGTTTAAATCTACAACTTCTAAAAAACACCAAACAAGCAGGTTAAATCAATTCATGGAATTAGTATGTCCAGCGGGCAATTACCCGTCATTAGTCAAAGCGGTTGATCAGGGCGCAGACGCGGTCTACATCGGTTTCAAAAATGCCACCAATGCGCGTCATTTTTCAGGTCTGAACTTTAGCGAAAAACATTTGCACAAAGGTATCGAATACGCGCACCAAAATAACTGCAAAGTCTATTGCGCGATCAATACCTATCCAAGACAGGATGGATGGAAAACATGGACTTCCAGTGTCGATATGGCGCTGGATATTGGCATCGACAGCCTGATCGTTGCTGACAGCGGCATCATGGACTATATCCGTTCGCGTTCAGATGATTTCCCCATTCATTTATCAGTGCAGGCCTCGGCAACTAATCTTGAAGCACTGAACTTTTATCATCAGAATTTTGGTATCAAGCGCGCTGTTTTACCACGCGTTTTATCGCTAAAGCAAGTTACTCAATTAGCGCAAAAGTCACCAGTAGAAATTGAGGTGTTTGGCTTTGGCAGTCTCTGCATCATGGCCGAAGGTCGCTGCTATTTGTCTTCTTACTTAACCGGCGAATCGCCGAATACTCAAGGCGTTTGCTCGCCCTCCTCTCATGTGCGCTGGGAAGAAAATGATGGCGTGCTCAAGAGTCGATTAAACAACCTACTCATTGATCAATTCGAAGAAGGTGAAAACGCGGGCTACCCGACTCTTTGCAAGGGCCGCTTCGAAGTGGAAGGCAGTATCGAATACGCACTGGAGGAGCCGACCAGTTTGAATACTATGGACATTCTGCCTGAACTGCATCAGGCCGGTGTGGTAGCGATCAAAATTGAAGGTCGCCAGCGCAGTCCTGCCTACATTGAAACAGTGGCTAATGTCTGGCGCAAAGCAATAAACGCAGTCCTTAAAGACTCAGAGCAACCTACCGAACAGGATAAACAAAAACTCACTGCACTCTCAGAAGGTCGCCAAACGACTATTGGCGCCTATGAACGCAGCTGGCAATAACCACTATGAAAACATCACTCGCAGCCGTCCCTTATTTCTGGACCAAACAGGTCTATCAGGACTTTTACCAGCAAGTTACTGATACCGATATTGATACCGTCTATCTAGGCGAAACCGTTTGCTCAAAACGTCGCAGCATGACTCTGCAAGACTGGATGGAGATTGGCAACCTGTTAGCCAACAAAGGCAAACAGGTGGTTCTTTCAACCATGACCTTGCTCGAAGCAGAATCAGAATTGAACTATTTGAAAAAAATTGTCCAGCAAGGTGATTTCCTGATCGAAGCCAATGACATGTCAGCGATACAAGTCTCCAATCAGGCTAGCAGACCATTTGTCGCCGGTAATGCCATCAATATCTATAACAACCAGTCGCTAAATCTGTTCAACAAATTAGGCATGACCCGCTGGAACATTCCAGTGGAACTTGGCCAGGAAGATCTCAAGCCCGTCATCCCAAAAGCACAGGAGCTTGGCGTAGAATTTGAATATCAGGTTTATGGGCGAATGCCGCTGGCCTATTCGGCTCGTTGTTTCACCGCACGCCATCATGATCTGCCCAAGGATCGCTGTCAGTTTAAGTGCAAAGATGATGTGGAAGGCATTGCGGTTACAACCCGCGAAGGCGATAGCTTTGCCCAGATTAATGGCATCCAGACTCAATCAGGAAAAGTCAGCAATTTACTCAATCACTGGCAGAAACTAGAAGCCACTGGAATTGATTATGCGCGGATTGTGCCCGTAGCGCCTGAAACGACATTAGAGGTTATTCGTGCGCTGACTGATGCCATTAACAATAACCAGGCAACCGTCGATTTTACAGACAACACACGCGAATATTGCAACGGTTACTGGTTTCAGATGGCAGGCCTGGAAATGATAGCCTGATAGTGCTGCAACAGAATCAGCACCATTTTCGGGATAGCCTCAGGGTCTAGCGTATCCAACGTATTTTTAACATGGTGCGCCAACTCTGTATCGCCACCAATGGTTAACTTTCGCTGGAAAAACAACGTATCCGGATCAACCTTCTGCTGCACCATATCAATCGCATCAACCGTCATCACCGACAAATGAGCATTCGCCTCACACGCCTGGCGCACAACCTCACGACACACAAACTGACCATTACGAAAACCAAGCGTCACAAACAACTGCGCATCCCTTATTTCAACCTGCAACCACTTACCCGTCAGATAATCAAAATCACCATCCGCAACCTGCTCCTGCAACACACGATTCAACACCGACTCAATTACCTTTCGATTAATCAGCTGCGGCACCAAACGCACACAAAAACCCAAATTTTTCGGAGCAAGCCAAGAAGCAAATGTAGGCAGCAAAGCAGACTTCAGATTATCAGCAAAAGGAAAGTTCAGAACACCAGAGGATTCAGCCATAACGATTAATCAATTATTGAAATTGACTCATTATAAGAATTGTCCCATCAATAAAGCATGACCTTGATCATGAGCCTCCTTATTCGTAGGGTGGCTTTATCGTACAGACTAAAGACTTTCCTCTAGGTAAATTCATGAATTTACCTACATAACCTTAACGTAGGGGCGATTCACGAATCGCCCAATAACAAATAGTTATTAAACAAATATCCCATTATTTGAAATCTATATCTAATTTTGATTAGATTAGTTAGAAGGAGCTTTAGATGGACAATTACAAAGGACGCAAATCCATACGATTACAGCAATATGATTACTCAACTCCCGGTTATTATTTCATCACCATCTGTGTTCAAAATCGTGCCTGTCTTTTTGGGAAAATTTTGGACGGTAAGATGCTTCGGAATGAACTTGGAGACATTTTAGATCATGAATGGTGTCAAACCCTAAGCTCATACCCCAACATTAAAACAGACAAGTGGATAGTCATGCCCAACCATTTCCATGGTTTGGTCCAGATATTAGATTTTCCACAGCGAAATTAAGGACATATAAATGCTAGCAATCTGCAAGAATATGAACGCAGAAAAATGTTGATACCTAAAGTTGTAGGAAAATTTAAAATGCAAACGGCAAAATTAATAAATCAGGCTCGTAACAAAATAGGCCGTCCACTTTGGATGCGTGGATATTGGGATAGAGTAGTAAGAAATGAAGCAGAACTTAGCAGGATTAGGGAGTACATAGTAAACAACCCATTAAAGTGGGAATTAGACAAGTTGAATCCCACCCATAATCCTTAAGCTACACCAATATTCATAAGGGCGATTCATGAATCGCCCCTACAAAGAATTTTTTGCCCCCATACGTACGGGCGATTCACGAATCGCCTTTGAAAATGATATCAACAACATCCCAATCCTTTTGATCCAGGTCATTTCCCCTAATGTTTCTGTGGTTGTTTAGAAACCGGCTATCCCTCATAATATGCAGTCTTTCGATGGCAAGATTTACTCATTGCCGCTTTCGTTCCACTCCGTCGCGAAAATTGCGCAAAAACAAGGTGTTATCAGCTGATGGGCGAGTATCTGCTACTCTTTATCGGTACCGTTTTGGTCAATAATTTTGTTCTGGTGAAGTTCCTTGGGCTTTGTCCGTTTATGGGCGTGTCTGGAAAACTGGAAACGGCCATAGGTATGTCAGTGGCAACCACTTTTGTTTTAACACTTGCTTCTGCGCTGAGCTACATCGTCAACACCTTCATTCTCGCCCCATTGGGCATGGAGTATTTGCAAACGCTTTCCTTCATTTTGGTGATTGCGGTTATGGTGCAGTTGACGGAAATGATTATTCATAAGACCAGCCCTATTCTGTATCGCTTGCTGGGCATTTTCCTGCCTTTAATTACCACCAACTGCGCGGTGCTTGGCGTCGCTTTGCTTAATGTTAATGAGGCTCATAACTTCGTACAATCGGTGATTTATGGTTTCGGTGCAGCGGTAGGGTTTTCATTAGTGTTAGTCTTATTTGCAGCGATGCGCGAACGCTTGGCCGCGGCGGACGTACCACTCCCTTTCAAGGGCGCTTCGATTGCAATGATTACTGCCGGCCTGATGTCACTCGCCTTTATGGGCTTCTCCGGCCTCGTTAAGCTATAAGGTTGCCCATGGATTTACTGGTAGCAGTTATTATTCTTGCTGTGCTTGGCCTGATTTTCGGCGCCATTCTGGGCTTCGCTTCGGTGAAGTTTAAAGTCGAAGGCGATCCAATCGTTGATCAGATCAATGAGGTTTTACCGCAAACCCAGTGCGGCCAGTGTGGTTACCCGGGTTGCAAACCCTACGCTGAAGCAATCGCTAATGGCGATGCCATCAATAAGTGCCCTCCAGGTGGTGAAGCAGGCGTAAAGGCGTTAGCTGATTTATTAGGTCGAGAAGTCATTCCATTGGACGAAGAGCGCGGTGAAGAACAGCCACCACGTGTCGCCTATATCCGCGAAGACGAATGTATCGGTTGTACCAAATGCATTCAGGCATGCCCTGTCGACGCCATTTTAGGCGCACCGAAATTGATGCATACGGTCATTATTGACGAATGTACCGGCTGCGATTTATGCGTTGAGCCCTGCCCGGTTGATTGCATCGACATGCTCGAAATTCCGCAGACTGTTGCAACCTGGAAATGGCAACAGCCGGAACAAATGGAATTAAACCAAATCCCCATCAAGCAGGTTTTTAGTAAGGAGACCCATTAATGGAACGCTCCAACTATAAATCCGAAATCCCTATTTTCGAGTTTCCTGGTGGCATTCATCCCAAGGAACATAAGGTCGAATCGAATCAGACGCCGATTCGGGATATTCCATTACCGAAACAATTAGTCATCAACCTTAAGGGTCAGGCCGGCAATCGCTCGCTACCGGTTGTGAATGTTGGTGACACGGTATTAAAGGGCCAAGTCATAGCTGAGAGTGATGGTATTTTCAGCACCCATCAACACGCCCCTAGTTCTGGTACTGTTGTGGCGATTGAAAAACGCCCCATTGCGCACCCTTCCGGTCTTGATGATGTATGCGTGGTTATTGAAACTGATGGTAAGGATCAGTGGTGCGATTTAAGTCCCAAGCCCAATACTCATAATTTACAACGTGCGGAAATCCTGGCCCATATTTGCGAGAGCGGTATTGTCGGCTTAGGCGGAGCTTCATTCCCGACCCATATCAAACTGAAACGCGAATCAGGGATTCATACCCTGATTATCAACGCCGCCGAGTGTGAACCTTATATCACCTGCGATGATCGCTTGCTGCAAGAACATGCGCTAGAAGTTTTAAAAGGTGCACAAATCATCAGCCAGCTTTATCAAGACTTAACAATCATTATCGGAATTGAAGACAATAAACCTGATGCGATTGATGCTTTAGTATCGGCTCGAAAAGAACTAGGGCTGGATGGCGCTAAAATTGCCGTAATACCAACCAAGTATCCAAGTGGTGGCGAAAAGCAGCTCATCCAACTTATCACCGGAAAAGAAGTTCCGCATGGTGGCTTACCGGCTGATTTAGGTTTGGTTATGCACAATGTAGCAACCTGCTTCGCGATCTTTGAAGCCTTCGAGTACGGCAAGCCGTTGGTGTCACGTGTCGTAACGTTGACCGGTGAAGCCTGCCAGAAAGCCGGTAACTATCAGGTGCCATTTGGTACCCCGGTTGAACACCTGATGAAGATTAGTGAGGCTTCAAATCCAGGCGTATTAGTCATGGGTGGCCCCATGATGGGCTTTGAATTGCCGAACTCTAAGGTCGGCATCGTTAAAGCCACTAATTGCATCATCATGGCGGCGCCAAAAGAGTTGAAACATGACCACTTGGCCCTGCCCTGTATCCGTTGCGGTGCCTGTATGGATGCCTGCCCAGCGTCTCTGTTACCACAGCAGCTCTATTGGCACGCTAAGTCTGACGAGTTTGAAAAAGCCGAAGAGTATGATTTGTTTGATTGCATCGAGTGCGGTGCCTGCGCTTATGTTTGCCCCAGCGATATCCCGCTGGTGCAATACTATCGCTACGCCAAATCCACAATCCGCAATCAGAAAGTTGAAAAAACCAAAGCTGACAAGGCACGTCTTCGTCATGAAGCTCGCCAGGAACGATTGGAACGGGTGAAACGTGAAAAAGCTGAGAAACACCGCAAGGCAGCGGAAGCAAGACGCAAAGCGGCCGAAGCAGCAGGTGATGATGATACCAAAAAATCAGCAGTTGCCGCAGCACTGGCACGCGTAAAAGCTAAAAAGGCAGAGCAAGATGAAGATTCTGCAACTGGCTCTTCAAATGAAACTGAAAACCAAGAGACAGACAACAAAGGGAATGATGCATGAGTCTAATATCGTCACCATTTACTAAAAATCCCACCTCAGTCAGTGCGCTGATGTTGTGGGTTATTGGTGCCACATTGCCAGGCTTATTCGCGCTGGTCTATTTCTTCGGGTTCGGCGTCATTATTAATATCATTATTGCCAGCGTTACCGCTCTGGTTACCGAAGCTCTTATTCTAAAAACTCGCCGGCGCCCTGTGCTGCCGATCTTATTTGATGGCAGCGCTCTGGTAACCGCCTGGTTATTGGCACTGGCTATTCCGCCGCTACTACCCTGGTGGATGACGGTTATCGGTGTTTCATTCGCCATTGTATTTGCTAAACATGTCTATGGGGGCTTAGGTAATAACCTGTTCAATCCCGCCATGGTTGGCTACGTACTACTGCTGATCTCCTTCCCGCTGGAAATGACCTCATGGCTTCCCCCAGCTGAACTGGCGCAAAATCCTGTCAGTTTTATGGATGCACTCTCTTATATCTTTACCGGTACTGGTTTTGATAACCAGTCAATTGCTTCAACACGTATTGGAGTTGATGGCTTTACCATGGCAACGCCACTGGACCACGTCAAAACCGAGCTGTCCCAAGGGTATCGCCTGGCTGAAATTGAAACTCACGCAGTGATTAATGGCTTATCCGGTTCTGGCTGGCAATGGGTTAACTTAGGTTTCCTTGCGGGCGGTCTAGTACTGATGTTTCGTAAAGTCATCGGCTGGCAAATTCCGGCAGGCCTTTTATTAGGTATGGTCGCCATGTCGTTCGTATTATTTGCCAGCAACAGCGATCACTATCTGTCACCAAGCTTTCACTTGTTTGCTGGCGCCACCATGCTCGGTGCTTTCTTCATCGCTACGGATCCTGTTACCGCCTCCACCACGCCGAAAGGTCGCTGGATATTTGGTTTAGGCATTGGCATCATCACCGTTCTTATCAGAACCTTTGGCGGCTACCCGGACGCTATCGCTTTTGCCGTTTTGCTCATGAACATGACAGTGCCGATGCTCGATTACTACACCAAGCCGAAAACATACGGTCATAAAGCAAAACGAGCCACAGGAGACTCCGATGCTGACTAAAATGATTGGAAAGAACGGAATAATTTTGGCCATTTTTGCAGCCGTTTGTGTGGGACTGATTGCTATAACCTATTACGTCACCCGCGACACTATTGCTGGCGAGATGGAAGCAGCACTGGCGCGTACCTTGAACCAGCTGGTCGCGCAAGAGGAATACAACAATGATGTTTATCATGACTGTACTCTGATAGCCGATGCCAGCGATCTGGGTTCGGATAAACCTTTGAAGGCTTATCGTATGCGTCAGGATGGCCAGCCTGTTGCCGTGGTTATGGAGTCAATAGCTCCGAATGGATACAGCGGCAAAATCGCCATGGTAGTCGGTATTTATAAAGATGGCACAGTCGCTGGTGTGCGCGTGACCGATCACAAAGAAACACCAGGACTTGGCGATAAAGTTGACGCCAAGAAAAGTGACTGGATATTAAACTTTGCAGGAAAGTCACTGAGCAATCCAGAGAGCGAAGGCTGGGCAGTTAGCAAAGACGGCGGCCAGTTTGACGCTTTTACCGGGGCAACTATTACACCAAGAGCGGTTATCCAGCAGGTGGCAAAAACATTGGTCTTCTTCGAAAACAACAAACAACAGCTGTTCGAAGGGCCGCAAAACTGTGGAGGAACGAATGATTAATTCCGAACACAAAACCATTATCAAAAACGGTCTCTGGGACAATAACCCGGCGCTGGTTCAATTACTTGGCCTGTGCCCATTGCTGGCCGTCAGCAATACTTTCATTAACGGTCTTGCACTAGGACTTGCTACCACCTGGGTATTGGCAGGCTCGAACGGCTCGGTGTCCTTGGTTCGCAACTATATCCCCAAAGAAATTCGCATTCCGATTTTCGTGATGATGATTGCCAGCTTTGTGACCAATGTTGGGCTTATCATGAATGCCTTTACTTACGATCTGTATTTGACGCTCGGTATCTTCATTCCGCTGATCGTCACCAACTGCGCCATCATTGGTCGCGCTGAAGCTTTCGCCTCTAAGAATAAGTTTTTCCCATCGCTGCTTGATGGCGTCATGCAAGGCTTAGGTTTTACTGCGGTATTGTGTACGCTTGGTGCGCTACGCGAAATGATTGGTCAGGGCACCCTCTTCTCAGGCGCCGAACAATTGTTTGGTGAATGGGCCAATGACTTGACGATTTCGTTCTACCTGACAGACTCAACATTCTTGTTCGCCATCTTGCCGCCGGGTGCTTTCGTTGGGCTGGGGATTCTGATCGCTATCAAAAACGGCATTGATCACAAACGCGCAGAACAAGCTAAAGCAACTAAAGCAGCACCCGTTCAAAGTGGAGAAGCTTTGAGTCATGAATAAAGCCAAGCGACAGGAAATATTCGAGCGACTGCGCGAGCATAATCCCAATCCGGAAACTGAACTGGAATACAGCTCCACTTTCGAATTGCTCATCGCTGTCATTTTATCAGCGCAAGCAACCGATGTTGGCGTTAACAAAGCAACCCGTAAACTCTACCCGGTAGCCAATACACCAGAAGCAATTTATGCCTTGGGCGAAGAAGGACTCAAGGAATACATCAAAACCATCGGCCTGTTTAACAGCAAAGCCAAAAACGTCATTTCATGCTGTAAGGACCTGATCGAAAAACATAATTCTATCGTTCCAGACAATCGCAAAGACCTCGAAGCATTGGCTGGGGTTGGTCGTAAAACCGCCAATGTGGTTCTCAACACCGCTTTCAGACAACCGGCCATGGCAGTGGATACCCACATCTTCCGCGTATCTAACCGTACCAAAATCGCGCCCGGAAAAAACGTCCGCCAGGTCGAAGAAAAGCTACTTAAGTTTGTACCTGAAGAATTCCTGCTTGATGCTCACCATTGGCTAATCCTGCACGGCCGTTACACCTGTCTTGCCAGAAAACCCCGCTGTGGCAGCTGCATAATTGAAGATCTGTGTGAGTTTAAAGATAAAACCAGCGATTGATCGTGTTAAATCTGTACTGACAACACAGTCAGCTCACTGTGCGGACAACTTATTCATCTTCACGTACGGACAACTCATGAGTTGTCCCTACAAAACCACCCATCCCGTACCAATAATACCTAACGCTGTACGGACAACTCACGAGTTGTCCCAAGATCAGAAAATATAAACCGCCCTATAACTAATAGCTATTTGTTCTCACGTTATAAATTTGTTTTTATTGTTCCTAAGAGAGTTAAACTGCTAGGGACAGCATGAAACAAAGGAAAGCCAATCGACTACGCGACTACAACTATTCTCAACCAGGCTCGTACTTCGTAACAATATGCACAAAGGAGCAAAAATGCCTATTTGGTCGAGTTTCAGGCTCAGAAAGGCAGCTTAACGCACTCGGTCAAATAGTTATTAATACATGGCTTGAAGTTATTGAAAGTAGCTCCAACGCAACATCTGATTACTCCATAGTAATGCCCAATCATTTCCACGCCATTCTCAATATAGAAAATAATGAGCTAGAAAAGAATCTGCTTATATCTGATAAAGAATCAGAACAAAGACGTAAAACAATGTTGCTCTCAAAAGTCGTTGGTCGTTTCAAGATGCAATCTGCAAAAAGGGTAAATCAAGCTCGAAATCTATCGGGAGAAGCTCTATGGATGAGAAGCTACTGGGATCGGGTCATCAGAAATGAAGAAGAGCTAATGAAAATAAGGGAATATATTCAAAACAATCCTCTGAAATGGGAATTAGATAAACTTAATCCACGGAATAAGTGAGCTCAGTTAATAGACGTCCTGTTACTCATAAGTATTCTTACGGACAACTCATGAGTTGTCCCTACACAAGCATGGGGATTTATGGCAGGCACAAAAAATGCCGCATTAAGCGGCATTCTTTTGAATTTGGTAGTCGCGAGTGGACTCGAACCACCGACCCCCACCATGTCAAGGTGGTGCTCTAACCAGCTGAGCTACGCGACTATTTTAAGAGCGGGAATTCTACCATAATCCTTTTTCGGTTCAAGCAATTATTTTAGGAGATGAAGCCATTATTTCGTAAATAATCCAAAACTTGATTAGCAAGCTCGTCAATTGAGCGCTCACCGCTTTTAAGGTGGACATCTGGGCTTAACGGAGCTTCGTAGGGTGAGTCCAACCCGGTAAAGTTCTTGATATCTCCTGCTCGCGCCTTTTTGTATAAGCCTTTAGGATCTCTTTGCTCACAGACTTCTAAAGGTGTATCAACGAACACCTCAATAAAATCACCCTTATCATGCAAATCACGGACCTGTTGACGATCAGCTTTAAAAGGAGAGATGAAAGCTGACAATACGATCAGTCCTGAGTCAGCAAAAAGCTTTGTAACCTCTCCAATACGACGGATGTTCTCTACCCGGTCTTCTTCACTAAAGGATAAGTCTTGATTCAACCCATGGCGAATATTGTCTCCATCAAGCAAGTAACTATGATTTCCATTCTTAAAAAGAAGTGTTTCTACAGCATTGGCCACTGTCGACTTACCGGAACCTGAAAGTCCAGTAAACCAAAGTACACATGGCTTTTGATTTTTCTGCTGGCAACGGTCTTCATGAGTCACGTTATGATGGTGCCACACGATATTTTCTGTCATGAAAGCTAACTCCTGGTTTTAGGAAAATGGAAACACAATAGGGATCATTAACAAGGCAACAATAGTGAAGCAAAGGGAAACCAACCACCCCACCTTAGCAAAGTCTTTAAAGCTGTAGCCACCGGCATTCATGACCATCAGGTTAGTTTGATACCCATAAGGACTGATAAAACTGGCCGAGGCACCGTAGGCCACAGCCATCACATATGGCATATAGTTGACGCCTATTGATTCAGCCAGTCCAAATGCTATTGGGAACATCAAAGCGGCGGCGGCATTGTTTGTCACCATCTCTGTGATAACCCAGGTTAGCAAATAAATGCTGATGAATGATAGATAGATGCCTGTGATGTCATTGCTACTTTCAATATGGAACAATCCAGTCACACCACTCGCTATCAAGTTAGCCACTCCTACCTGATTAAAAACATCTGCGATGGCAAGTGCAGAAGCAATGACCAGCCAAATATCAAGCGGCAGGCGTCGACGCACTTCTGTAGCGCTAATAACTTTTGTCGCAAATATTAATATCAGGTATGTGATAAGGGCAGTCAGCAAATCGACGAAGCCAAGAGCGGCCGATGCAACCGCAAGAAAGAACCCTGTAAAGGTGATGATTTCCTGCGAGATTTTTAAAGGTGGGTGCAACTGTACTTTGTCCAAAAAGATAAAGTTACGATCAATATTGGGACGCTTATAAAAATCACGGCCGGTTGCAATGACCAGTTTATCACCGGCCCTTATTTCGACTTCGCCCAAGGCACCTGATAGTCGCCCTCCATTTCTCCCAATAGCCACCACAGCGGCATCAAAATGAGCACGAAAACTGCTTTGTTTCAATGTTCGCCCTATTAAAGTTGACATAGGACTTACGATGACTTCTTTAAGGTGCTTATCTAGTAACCCTGAATCCTCAGCAAAAACACTTAAGCCTTTTATGCTGGCAAGTTGCTTTGCTAGCTTAACGTCACCACAGTAGATAAGCTGGTCGCCCTCCGCCAATTCAAGGTCATGCTCAACTGATGCAATCACTTGGTCTTTACGAACGACTTCAACCAAATCGAGGCCTGTAATTGTAATAAGCCCAGCCTGATAAAGGGTTTTACCAATCAGCGTACTGTCACTATCAATTTTTGCTTCAAGGAAATACTCGCGAGTTACCGTATCAGCAATGTTATCCTTTGGCAGCCAATAACTGACAATTATAACGGCGATACCACAGACTAATAGAATGACCAAACCCACAGGTAAAAAGTCAAAGAAATTAAAGCCCGCTTTACCATAATCCACAAGAAAGCTATTAACGACCAGGTTAGTCGAAGTACCAATCAAGGTTAAGGTGCCACCTAAAATGGCAAAATAGGACAAAGGAATTAGCAGGCGCTTAGCAGATTGGCTGGAATTATTTCGCACCGCTCCCATCAAAGAAGCAACAATCGCGGTGTTATTTAAGAATGCTGAACTGGCAGCCACTAAGCCACCCATCTTAGTCAAAGTGACAAACTGACTTTTACTGAATAATTGTTTACTAACCCAAGCTAACGCACGAGTTCGCTCCAGCGCGATAGAGCAAACCAGCAATAACACTAAAGTTAATACCGCTGGATTGACCGCATGACTGAAGAAGCGCTCAGCAGGAACGAAGCCCGGGAAGTACAGGGCTAATGCTGCTAACGAAAAAAGCCATGCAGGGCGGGCAAGGTTAAAAACCAGCCCAACCAACATGGCTAGGATAACGCTAAAAACGTAGGCTTGCTCTAGTAGCATACCGCTTTCAACAGTTGCTATTTAGTATTCGAAATATCTTTGGCACCCCAGTGTGGGAAGTGCTTTCTGACAAATTGATTAAGCTCCAATTCAAACGCACTCACATCGACTGGAGCACTTGGCTCTTCAGAATCCGAGAGAGGCTCTTCAATCATGCCTGCGCCCACTGTCACGTTACTCAATCGGTCGATGATGATAAAGGCGCCGGTTTTATGATTTGAACGATAGTCGTCAAACATCACTTTTTCGCCCACCTCAAGATCAACCAAACCAATTTCATTTAGCTCTAATTGACCCGCGGGATGTTCAGCCATGGTATTGACATCAATACGATGATGTATTTTATCAAACTCACCTGAAGTCAATTTGCTGTTAAACTTAATATAGTATTCTTTATGTTCCGTCATTGGTTGTTCATGCATCCAGACAACTTTTGCACGCATCCGAGAAGAAACGTGTGGCAAGTTATCCTTTTTCACGATCATATCACCACGACTAATATCGATTTCATCATTCAATGTTAGGGTAACAGCCATTGGCGCAGTTGCTTCTTCAAGCTCGCCTTCGAAAGTGACTATTGATTTGATCGTATTCAACTTGCCAGAAGGTAATGCGCGAACCGTATCACCGACTCGAATAGTGCCCGATGTAATGCTACCGGCATAGCCGCGGAAATTCAGGTTAGGTCGATTCACATACTGAACGGGGAATCGGAAATCTTCTAAATTGATATCATGAGCTATTTCAGTAATCTCAAGGTAGTGCATCAAAGGCGAACCACGGAACCATTTCATGTTCTCGCTTGGGTTAACCACATTATCACCATCCAGTGCGGAAATCGGTACAAAGCGAATATCAGGAATATCCAAAGTACCGGCTAATTTCAAATAATCAGCCTGAATTGATTTATAAACGTCCTGGGAGTAATCAACCAAATCCATTTTATTCACTGCCACGATGACATGTTTAATGCCTAACAAAGAGCAGATAAAACTATGACGACGGGTTTGTGTTTGCACACCATAACGAGCATCAATCAGGATAATCGCAAGATCCGAGGTTGAAGCACCGGTTGCCATATTACGTGTATATTGTTCATGCCCTGGAGTGTCGGCGATAATGAACTTGCGTTTGTCGGTCGAAAAATAACGATAGGCTACATCAATGGTAATGCCCTGCTCACGTTCAGATTGCAAACCATCGACCAGCAATGCCAAATCAACCTTATCACCAGTTGTTCCTGACTTTTTACTGTCCTCAGTAATGGCCGCCAACTGATCTTCAAAGATCATTTTGCTGTCGTGTAACAAGCGACCAATTAGCGTACTTTTACCATCATCAACGCTACCGCAGGTTATAAAGCGCAGTAACTCTTTGTTTTCATGCTGCTCAAGGTAAGAAAGAATGTCATTTTCAATTAATGGTGATGCGTGACTCATATCAATTCCAGTTCATAGTTTCGAGTTTCGAGTTTCGAGTTTCGAGTTTCGAGTTTCGAGTTTCGAGTTTCGAGTTTCGAGTTTCGAGTTTCGAGTTTCGAGTTTCGAGTTTCGA
>Ga0209345_10002195_pt1 | contig 21913 bp, 23 predicted proteins | sample Cruoilmetagenom7_FD_187294 | JGI IMG/M metagenome (GOLD analysis project Ga0209345, IMG submission 187294) | Oil polluted marine microbial communities from Coal Oil Point, Santa Barbara, California, USA - Sample 7 (SPAdes) (version 2) | ecosystem: Environmental > Aquatic > Marine > Oil seeps ... | reverse complement strand
AAGTCATCTATTGCGTGCTAAAGGAATAAAACTAGCAATAGATGACTTTGGTACAGGTTACTCATCACTTGCTTATTTAAAGAAGTTTCCAATAGATGTTTTAAAAATCGATAAAAGTTTTATAGATGATTTACCATATGGAAGAGATGATATAGCAATAGTAACTGCTATTATAGAGATGGGAAAAGCTCTTGGTTATCAAGTCTTAGCTGAGGGAACAGAGAATAAAGAGCAAATAGAGTTTTTAAAAGATAAGGGATGCGAACTTTATCAAGGTTATTATAAAAGTAAACCCTTACCAGCTAAAGAGTTTGAGCAAATGCTTTCACATGCCATGGCATGTGGAAATTAGTCTTCTTTTTTATACTCCAATACACTTGCACGTGATTCTTTATCACTTATTAAAGCTTCAATCTGTTGTTTAACCTTATCGTAACGATATTGTTCTTTAAAGCCCATAATCCTACCACCAGCAGCATTAGGATGTCCACCACCATTTGCCCACTCTTTTGAGATTTGAGCAACACTAACTTTAAAGTTGGCTCTTAAACTCATCGCACCTCTATAACTTACATCTACGATAAAATCATATTCAGGGTATGCTACTAAGAAACCATTTCCTACTATTGAAGTATTTCCTACCGCATAACTTAGATAACCACGATAACCTTTATAATAAATTGTATTTGTATCTCTCTTATCACCTAAAAGTTTAACAATATAGTTAGTTGATAGGTTATCAAGTGTATTATTTTCATCTATTTTAAAAAACTCTTTTTTTATAGAATGAATTTTCTCATCAAGTAGTATAGGAGCATCTTTTTTACCTATGTATTTAGTAGCTTCTTTTAAAAGTGAAAGTTTATAATTATTGTCTTGGTTTGCAAACATAACACGGTTAAGTTCCCTTGTTTCATTTACAAGTCTCATACAAACTTTTCCATATTCAAAGTTTTCAACTTCATCAAGTTTCCATAAATCAACAGCATCAACAACATTTACAAATTTTTCCATCCATTCTGGCTCATCAAATTCAAAGTGTTCTTTTACATAGTCATAAGTAATTTTTGTTGCACATCTACTTTCATCTAAAAAATACCATTCAAATTTTTTGGCACTTTCTGCACCACTGCCATGATGATCAAGTAGGGTTATTTTAATATTTAACTTAGCATCATTCATTTTCCGAACTTCATTGTTAAGCCATCTAGATTCATCCGCAGTAAGATTTAAGTCTGTTATTAAAATTAAAGCACTTTTTTTAGAGTTTTTGATATTTTCTAAAATAAGGTCTAGTTTAGACTTAACTTCAGCTCCATAGTTAGCATTATAATTGTATATTTCATATGGCGTATATTTCATAATAAATTGACAACTATAACCGTCTAAATCTATATGAGACAGATGGTGAATTGTTTCTTGCATTCTTATCCTTGTTTAATTAGTTTATGCTATTGTGATTGAGCCCATAACCTCAAATGTTGCACTTGAGTCTATTTCGGCATGTGAAAGTGTTACAACATCAAGAGAAAATCTCTCAAATATTTCAGCAACACCACGACGTAGCTGAGGGTCAACAATAACTACAACAGGTGATACACCTTTTTGTAATAGTTCTGCTGCTTTTGTACTTGTAGCTTGAATAAGTGCATTTATCTCACCAACATTAAGCATTAAGTTTCTTACACCGTCATGCTCTTGAGATTTTTCTAACATCATCTGTTCTGACGTTGTATCAAAAGTAAGGAGTCGTATAACTCCATCCTCACCTGAATACATTTGTGTAATTATACGAGATAGTTTTGCTCTTACTTGCTCACTAATAATATCTACATTTTTAGTGTATTCAGCTACATCAGCAACAGTTTCTAAAATACTGAGCATATCTTTTAGTGGAATTTTTTCATGTAAAAGAGATTTTAAAATTCTTTGAATAAGTCCAATACTAGCAACTTTTAATACATCATTAACAATAACAGGAAAGTCATTTTTAATTTTATCAACAAGAGTTTGCACCTCTTGACGAGTAAGTAAATCTTCTGCATTTCTTTTTATTAACTCACTCATATGGGTTGATATAACTGTTGCAGGATCAACAACTGTATATCCATTCTCAATTGCAAATTCTTTTTCTTCAGCAAATATCCACATAGCATCTAGACCAAAAGCTGGTTCTTTTGTAGGCTCTCCAGAAATTTCTCCAGTAGCCATTCCGCTATCCATAGCAAGGAATTTATCAGGCATAATATCACCCTCGCCAATGGAGATACCTTTTAGTAGAATTTGATACTGTTGAGGTTGAAGATGTAAGTTATCTCTTATACGAACCTGAGGCATTAAAAATCCAAAGTCACTAGCAATTTTTCTTCTCATAGAACGGATTCTCTCTAGTAAATCACCACCTTGATTATTATCAGCTAGACGAATTAGTTGATAACCAAGGGTTAACTCAAGCATCTCAACTTTGAGTATATCTTCTAGTGCATTTTCTTCCTCTTTTGCTATCTCTTCATTTGATTTTTTAGGTTTGATGGCTTCACGCTCTTTATCTTGAATATCTCTTTCTTTTTTGCTTAAAATATTATCAACATCAAGTATAGAGAGTTCACCTTTTTCGTACTTATATACTGACCAACCAAGAACAGCAAATATTATCCCTACAAGTCCCATTGAAGCAGTAGGAAGACCAGGAACAAGGGCAAACATAATCATGATTAAACCAACAATCATCATGATTTTTGCATTTCCCATCATCTGGTTGATAGTACCCTCTGCAAAGTTATCACCATCTCCAGAAGAACGAGTAATCATAATACCTGTAGCAGTAGAGATAATAAGGGCAGGAATTTGTCCAACTAATCCATCACCGATAGTAAGTAATGTAAAAGTTGAAGCACTATCACTAACACTCATATCGTGTTGAAAAACACCAATAAGAAAGCCACCAATAATATTGATAAGTGTAATAACAATACCAGCGACAGCATCACCCTTAACAAACTTTGAAGAACCATCCATCGCTCCATAAAAGTTTGCATCTTGAAGAATCTCTGCACGACGTGTTTTTGCTTCATTATCATCAATAAGTCCAGCGTTAAGGTCAGCATCAACAGCCATCTGTTTACCAGGCATAGAATCTAGTGTAAAACGAGCAGCAACCTCTGCAACCCTTGTAGAACCTTTTGTAATAACCATAAAGTTAATTAAAACAAGGATAGAAAAAACAATAATACCAATAACAAAGTTACCACCAACAACAAAGTCTCCAAATGAAGTAATAATGCTACTTACATTTTCACTTCCTTGGTGACCATTACTTAAAATCATTCTAGTAGTAGCAATATTTAGTGATAATCTAAAGAGTGTTAAAATAAGTATAAGTGTTGGGAATGTTGATAAATCTGTAGGTTTTGGAACATATAAAGAGATTAGTAAAATTAAAACAGCTAAAGCCATTGAAACGGTTAGTAAAACATCTAACAATGCAGATGGAAGAGGAACAATAATAATAGCTAAAATACCCATTACAAATAGAACAACACTTATATCTTTTTGTCCTAAAAGAAAGTTTAGTCCTGTCCCAACTTGTTGCTTAAGTGTTAGTTTTTTTGCCAAGTTACTACTCTAAAATATCTGCAAGTGTAAGGTCTGCTAAAAATAAATCGATTTTACCTTGAAGTTTATTTAAAAATGGCCAAATAGAACATATCTGTGCTCTGTCAGATGGGCAATCTTCCCTTGAGGGTGCACATTCAAATACCGCAGGTGCTTTTCCCTCGACAGCTGACATGACCTCTAACATACTTATATCTTTAGCTTCTCTTTGAAGAACAAAACCACCATTTACACCTTTAAAAGATTTTAAAATATCTTTTTTTGCAAGAGCTTGAAGTATTTTTGCTAAAAAGCTTTTAGGTATTGATAATTCTTTTGATAGTGTTTCGCTATCCATAGGAGAAGAGGCTTTTGATAAAACTATTAAAGAGAGTATTGCATATTCACTTGCGCGAGTTATTAACATATATTTTACTTTGTATTTATTTAAAGGAGATTATAGCTAAAGAAGTTTAAATTTATCAATCCTATAAAAAATAAAATTATTTTAAATAAAGAAAAATAAAGAAATATTTGGTTAAAATTCCACTTCAGCTTTTATGTAAATGTACATAAATGTTAGATTATTATACCATTCAGGAGGCTATTATGGCTTTAGATTCGGCTAAAAAACAAGAAATAGTTACAAAATTCGGTCGCACAGAAAATGACACTGGTTCAAGTGAAGTTCAAATTGCACTTTTAACAGAAAGAATTTCAGAACTTACTGAACACCTTAAAGTTTATAAAAAAGATCACGCTTCAAGACTAGGACTACTTAAACTAGTTGGACAACGTCGTCGTTTAATGAAGTATTTCAAAAGAACACAAAAAGATGCTTACAATAAGTTAGTTGATGATTTAGATATCAGAGATAATATCTAGTTTTAAAACTTTTCTTACTTTTACAATAATCAAATCTTAGTTTTAAGATTTGATTACCCTTTTTTTTTATACCAAATCCATCTATCGAGACAAAGTAACAAAACTACACCTTTTAAAGTAATCTGTAAAGTTTATTAATGTTGATACTTTTATGAGACTTCATAATTGTACAATTGTTGTTATCTCATTTTTTAAGGATTAAGTAGTGAAAAAGATACTCATTGTTGATGATTCTGCATTAGTCCTGAAACAGATTATAAAAATAATAGAGATACTTGATTTTAAAATTGATACAGCAAAAAATACTAAAGAGGCGGTTGATAAAGCTAGTATTAGCCAGTATGATTTAATTATAATAGGTATAAATAGTGCTGATGTTATTAAACAAATTATGCATATAAAACCAGCAGCAATTTTAATGATGACTACTCTTAGTTCAGAAGATACAATAGCTACAATGGATGCTTTAGAATTTGGTGCCCTTGATTATATAGCAAAACCTGGAACTATGATTGCTGATAAGATAGATAATAGTAACGATATCTTAACAAAGGTTAAATATCTTTCAGAAATATCTCCAAAGAGATTAAAAAGAACTATTGTCATTAATCCAACAAAATCACAAACACTTACAAATAGTGATTTAAGTAGTTTAGATATTAAAAAGGTAATACTTATTGGTTCTTCAACTGGTGGAGTAAAATTAATAGAGAAAATTTGTAGTGGATTACCAGTAAATTACAAATATCCTGTATGTATAGTTCAGCATATGCCAGAATATTTTACATCAGTTTTCACTAAAAGATTAGATGAAGTTAGTTGTTTGAATGTTTATGAGAGTGCTCAAAACATGGAACTGTTACCAGGCAATATATATATTGCCCGTGGTGGAGTTCATATGAATTTTACTAAAACAAAATCTGGCAAAATATTTATAAGTGAAAATAGGATTAAGGGTGATGTTTTTTTTAGACCTAGTATTAACGAAATGATGAATAGTGCTTTAACAGTTTTTAAAGCAAATCAGTTAGTTGGAGTTATACTATCAGGTATTGGAAATGATGGTGCGGATGCTATGGCAAGACTAAAGAGAGATGGTGCTTATACCATGTGTGAAAGCAAAGATAGTGCATCAATTTATGAAATGCCTTGCGAATCATATCTAAGAGATGGTGTTGTTGAGCAATTAGATTTTGATGATATACTAAATAAAATAATAACGCTTTAGTAAAAGGAAAATGTAGATATGCCATATTTGTTATCAACTGAAGATTTTGCAAAAATCGGTACATTTATTTATAGAAATAGCGGTATTTATTTAGAAGAAGATAAGCATTATATAAAAATTGCTAAATATATTGATTCTCGTATAAAATATTTAGATATAAATAGTTTTAAAGAGTATTTTTTTAAGCTTCGTTTTGATGATAAAGATGGTGAAGAATTTCAACTACTTATTAATGATATAACAGTAAATGAAACGTACTTTTTTAGAGAAAAAAAGCAATTTGAAATTTTAGTAAATAAAATTTTACCAGAATTAAATGATAAAACTCCTAAAAATAGACCCATTAGAATACTATCATCACCATGTTCAACGGGGGAAGAAGCGTACTCTATTATAGTTCATATTGTTGAAAATTTAGATATCAAAAATAGAGAGATAGAAGTAGTTGGTATTGACATTGATTCTAATGTAATAAAAAAAGCAAAAGATGCTAAGTACTGTGATAAATCAGTTCATGCTGTTCCTAAAGATATTTTATCTAAATGGTTTAAGGAAAAATCACTAGAATATAGTTTATCAGAGGATATAAAAGGAAGTGTTGATTTTCATATAGTAAATGTTTTTGAAAAAACACAAATGGATAAACTAGGCAAGTTTGATGTTATTTTTTCAAGAAATATGCTTATATACTTTGATGATGAATCTAGAAAAGAAGTTGTAATGACATTTTATGATATGCTAAATAAAGATGGATATATTTTTTTAGGGGATTCTGAAAACATGAGCAGAATTGTTCCTATATTTAATACCAAAAAAGTCGATAATACTTTGATTTATCAGAAGTAGGGGAAGAGATGGATTTATTGATAAAACAAGTTGATGATGCAACAAGCATTATTAATCAATCACTTAAAACTTTAAATGGTGTAAGTTCTAAGAAGATTAATTTTCAAAATTCAATGATAGATGAAAGCTTTTATCTGAATGAAAATTTATATGCAGTTGTCTTTGATATAGATAAGTCATCTATATTAGATGGAAATGATCCCATGAAAACTTTGTCTCTTTTAGAAGATAAAGTTTTAGGTATCTACTCATGCATGGAAGACGAGGATTCTATATCTGTAATAAGTGGCACAGAAGATGAAAGTGGTTTAATTCTAAGAACATATATAGTCGCATATATATATGCGAGATATGAAGATATAAAAGCTTCCCTAAACAACTTTATTGATGAGCTTAAATTTTTACCTTTAGATATAGAAACTTTACTTGGTGTTAGTATTGGAAGTCGTTGTGAGCAAGTAGGTGTATTAAAAAAATTGGCCGACACAGTAAAAGATTTAAATCTTGATTTGATGTCTGAAGAAGTAGATATAGTTATGGAATCTATAGAAGTTGATACCCTTGCATATTTACAGCTTCAAAGATTTTTAGATATTGCAGGTTTAATAGATGAAAATGATACAAGTAAATTAACGAATTTTTTTACTAATCTTTACAAAGGTGAAGTTTATGTCAAAATAAATAAGCCAGAAATTAATCAAGAGTTAATCGAGAGTTTAACTAATATATTTAATGAACTGATAGATTCTAGAAATTCGCTTATAAACCTGGCAGATAGTGTTACAGATATGACACCAAATACCCTAAAGAAAGAGATTACAGAAAAATATACCGATATTAACAGTATTAGTAAAGAGTTAGAAGATTTAATAAAAGGGAATAGTTAATGTCAATAACGTATGAAGGTAATGTAGCAACATTTGTATCCATAATCAATGAAGATGAAATAATTCCTTTTAGAGATTTTTTGCAAGAAAAAGCTGGTGAAGAAGTTCATCTGAATTTTGTAGATTGCAAAGAGATACATTTTGCTTTAATTCAACTTGCAATGGCATATAAAAAGAACTATAATGTAACTTATGAGTTTGGTGAAACCAAAAAACTTTTTCAAACAGTTTTAGAAGGTTTTAATAGTAATGATAGCAGTTGTAATAATTAACTGAATTTTTAAAAATGGAGTTTTAGTGAAGTATTTTAAATTTTTATCGATAAGTCTTTTAGTCTTATCATTTTTGGCATGTGAAAAAGAGTCAAAGTCAGGTGTATCAGCTGTACATTGGGACAGAGATATGTGTGCTAGGTGTGTAATGGTTGTTAGTGATAGACAAAACACAGTTCAGATACAACATCCTAAAAGCGGTAAAAGCTATATGTTTGATGATATAGGTTGTATGGCATTGTGGTTTAAAGAAGAAAATATATCTTGGAGTAAAGAAGCTATTGTTTGGATAACAGATGTAAAAAGTGGCGACTGGATAGATGCAAGAACTGCTTTTTATGATGCAGATAATGTAACTCCAATGGCGTATGGATTTTCAGCACATAAAACAAAAGATAGTATTAAGGCTGGTAAAGAGGTTATCAACTATGATGAAGTTTTAAAAAGAGTTTTAAGTAAAGGCTAATATGAATAAAGAGGTTAGTCTAAGTATTAAACCAGAGTTTGCACAAGAGTATCGTGATGGGTATCCGCTTATATCTCAAGAGGCTATTTCTGATTGGACAAAAGTTAGTGATGAAGGTACTATAATCAACCTTCAAGATTCAAAAAATAAGTTTATAGCTAAAGGGTACTACGGTAAGCAAAACAAAGGTTTTGGCTGGATACTTTCATCGAAAAAAGATGAGAAAATAGATGTTGACTTTTTTGTATCAAAAATAAAATCTGCTATAAAATATAGAGAAGATTTTTACTCAAATAAATCAACTACCGCTTTTAGGGTCTTTAACGGTGAAGGTGATGGAGTTGGTGGTTTAACTATTGATTTTTATAATGGATATTATTTATTTACTTGGTATAGTATTGGAATCTATGAGTTAAAAGAAGATATTTTAGAAGCTCTAAAATCTAGTGTTGAGTACAAAGGTATTTATCAAAAAAAGAGATTTGATGCTAAGGGGATGTACCTTGGGGATTCTGAGGATTTTCTTTTTGGAGAGAGGGCACCAGAGCCTTTAATAGTAAAAGAAAATGATGTAAATTTTGCGATTTACTTAGATGATGGCGCTATGGTTGGTGTGTTTTTAGACCAAAAAGATGTTAGAAAAACTATAAGAGATAAGTATGCAAAAGGTAAAACTGTTTTAAATACTTTCTCTTACACAGGTGCTTTTTCAGTTTTTGCGGCATGTGGGAATTCTAAAAAAACTACAAGCGTTGATTTAGCCAAAAGAAGTTTGCCTAAAACAAAAGAGCAGTTTGAAGTAAATAATATTGATGCAGATTCCCAAGATATCATAGTTGAAGATGTTTTTAACTACTTCAAATATGCAGTTCGAAAAAAGTTATTATTTGATATGGTTGTTCTTGATCCACCTAGTTTTGCAAGAAGTAAAAAACATACTTTTTCAGCTTCAAAAGATTATGTAAAGCTTTTAAAAGAGGCTATACAAATCACAAATAATGGCGGAGTTATTGTAGCCTCAACTAACTCTGCAAATTTTTCTATGATGACTTTTAGAGATTTTATAAAAAAAGCATTTAAAGAGTTAAAGGGAAAATATAAGGTAGAAGAGAGTTTCTCTCTTCCAAAGGATTTTAGAGTAAATCCTAAGTTTAAAGAGGGTGACTACCTAAAAGTCGTATTTATAAGAAAACTAAAATAAAAGGGATATTTCCACATGCCAGAAGAAAAAAAAATAGTAGAAAAAAAATACTATGATTTTATTAGTGTTGCAAAAAGAACAACTCAGAATGTTTATTTTGTTGCACAACATGATAAAAACAAAATGTTTGAACTTTTACTAAAAAGTAGTGATAAAAAACAAACAGTAGTTTTATGTAAAAGTAAGAAAAATGCTGATAGTTTAGCTGAGTTTTTAAAAGCAAAAGATATCAAAGCAATAGCGATACACGGAAATCATAGAGTAGAACAGATTAATGATGCAAGACTCTCGTTCAATGTAAAGCAGATAAACATTCTAATCACTACCGAGATGATTTTAAAGTCAATGGAGCTTACAAATATTGAGCGTATTATCAGTTATGATTTGCCTTTAGTAGCACAAGATTATTTTCCTCGTTTAAAACTAGTTGATGAGATAGGTGAGGCTATTTGTTTTGTATCTTCTGATGAAGAAGTAATGCTAGAGAGTATAGAGATTTTAATGAGATGTGAGATGAAAGAACTTGAATTAGAAGGATTCTCCCCAACTCCTGCCCCTAAAAAAGAAAAAAAGAATAAAAAACCTAGACATAGTAAAAAAAGAGTTACTAAAGAGGATAAGTCACTAGACGATAATTAAGTTATTTATTAAATACAGGCTTAGAATCCTCAAGTAGTAAGTTTGGCTCAACAAATGGAGCCAAATTTGCTAAAAAATTCATTAGTGTCATTATAGGGCTTGCATAGAAGAATTTTACTTTGTTATTATAGTGCCAAAGTTGATCTGCATACTGGTAGATTTTATGTGAAGTGTCTCCGATATTATCATTGTTTTTATCAAAGCCTGCATATCTATCCCAATAGTTATACTCTACTATATTTGATTTATGATAGTTCCCTTCTATATCTTTAACTATATCATCAATATTTCCAAATATTTTGTTATGAGCTATAGTATTGTCTTTTATAGTTGCATGAAAATGTATAGCCTCACCATTGTAAGAGATTTCATTATGCTTTATATATCTTTTCATCCCTTTTGCTTTTTCTTGACCATCTATATATAAGCCCTTAGCATTATAACTAAGAGTGTTTTTCTCAAATCTAAGGTTAGATACGCCTTTTATCATTACACCTATCCCAGCAGCTCCGTTTGAGCTTTTAATGGTGTTGTTTATTATCTTTGTATCTTTTGCACCCATTAGCATTATAGAGACTGAATTATACTTGTACGTATTGTTATCAAAAATATTTTTATGACTTTTGCTAATATGAGTTGAAAACCTATTGTTTAAAAAAGTATTAGTCTCAAATCTGTTGTTATTTGAGTAGTTCAGTGTTACATCTCTTGATTTTTCTATTTTATTATTTTTAATTAAATTATTGTTTGAGTAGTAAAGCTTCAAAGCATCAGCTCTAAAACCCATCTTTATATTTTTGGATGTTATATAGTTATTTGAAAAAATAGAGTTACTTACCATAAACATATCTATACCATAGAGACTGTCAATGATTCTACAGTCTATTATCTCGCAATTTTTCACCTTATTCATAGATATTCCAGAGTTAATTTTATCTGCTCTGTCTCCACTGCTCGAGATAGTTAAATTTTTAAGAGTTACGAATGAACTGTTGATTGTTATTACACTTGCCTTGGAATCACCTTTTATTATTACACCATCATCTTTACCAATAATAGTTATGGGTTTATTTATAGTAATATTTCCTAGATATGTTCCAGTTGATAGTTTTAATATGGCATGTGGATTTGCTTTGTCGATAGCGTCTTGCAGAGGATTTGCAAAACTGTAAGAGATAAAAATTAAAAGTAGTAAAAAAAACTTCATATCCTACCTCTTTTTCTCAAAAAGTAAACTTTTTGTAGCTTTAGGGGGTTGTAGGGACTTTAGTCCCTGCCATTAAAATGGGCTTTGCTCGTTTTAGTGCGTAGTATGAATAACCTAGTAAAACCTATGAATCTCTTCCATAATATTGGAAAAATTTACATCATCACCTTTTTCTTTTAAAAAGTTTACTAAAAATTTTTGACTTTCTTCAATACTCTGTGTTTTTTCTATCTCTAAAAGCTTGGAGTACAAATTTGCAATAATTTCTATTACATGTTTAGAAATTGCTTTTCTTGAAGCGTGATAACCAATTACTTCACCAGTATCTGTATCTTTTCTTATTTCAAATTCTGTAAATATCCAGTAGTGTCTTCCATCTTTGGCAAGATTTTTTACAACAGCATTAATATTTTTACCAGCAGAAATAGTTTCCCATAAAAGTTTAAAGACAACACGAGGCATATCAGGGTGTCTAACTATACTATGAGGCTGTCCTATAAGCTCCTCTTTTGAATAACCAGATACTTGTATAAAATAATCGTTACAAAAAGTGATTTTACCATTAGCATCGGTCTCACTCACTATATACCTTTTTGGATCTAACTCTATCTCTATATTTAGAGGGGTAGGTTTATCCATCTTAAATCCTTCCGTTTAGTAAGCGAATAAGAGGATCACTCACTTCTTTAAAACTAAGTATTCGTTTACCATTATGTTTTTTTACATACTCCTCGGCATCTTTATAAGAGTCAAATGGTGCCAAATCATCTCCTGCTGGAGAGGTGATATTCCCACCATATACATAAAAAGCACCTTTTGCATTTACAGGCATTTGAGTTTTAAAATCTGTTACAAGTATCTCTTTAAAATCTTTTTCATTTTTTACTCCAACATCAAACCATTTTCCAGGTCTAAAGTAAAATTCAAACATAGATTTTGGAGAAGAGAAATATACTTGCTTACCATTTTGAAGTTCTACTTTACTAACCCATCTAGGGTCTTTATATACTTTGAAATGTCTAACTAAACAGGTGGTTTCTTTGTCATACTCCATAGTGTATGACGATAAAAGACTCGATATTAAAACTAATGCTAAAACTATTTTTTTCATTTTTTCTCCTTAAACTAAATCTTTTTTCTCAAATATCTTGTAACCTAAAAATGCAAAAAGTAAACCAAGCAATATAGGGTAACCGATAGATATAAGAACAAACACCGTTTGACTCATAGAGTCAAGTATATAAAATGCAACTGGACCCATAACAGTAAGTTCAGGGTCAAACAAAGATATAGCAGCAACTCTAAACATCTCCATAGGGTTAACAAGAGCTATAAAGATAATAAGCTCTTCATTAAATCTTTGTTGCATCATAAGAGATATAAGAGCTATATCTATAAACGCAAGTAAAAATATCCAGATAAAAAAAGCAATACCAAGTGCAACTTCGCTTGATTTTACAAATGAAGATATAAAAAAAGCTATTCCAAGAAAGGCGCTACTCATGGCAAATAAAAGACCTGTATATAAAAAGAAGATATTCCATGGAATATCAGCTCCTTTAAATGCTCCATAAGCAACAGCAATAATCATTGCAAATATAACCGGTAAGTAAACAGTAATAAATCTGCCGATAATCTTACCCCAGTAGTATTGTTTTAAAGAGATTGGAAAAGAAAGCATATATTCTAGTATATGGTTATCTCTATCACCTGAGATTGAGCGAACTGTAGTGATGAGTATAAATATAGGAAGAATAACTATAGTGATTTGTATATACATAAGTAGAAGTCTGCTAAGACCGCTAAAGCCCATTACTTGAGACTCTGTAACACCTGCAATAAAAAATAGAGCAATAAGTCCACCAAATACAAGTGAATATACAACAAACCATTTAGCTCTAAGAGACTCTTTTAAATCCAAATATGCGATTAAATATAAGTTTTTCATCTAAACCTTCTCATCTGAAACAATTTTTCCTAAATCCATATAGATTTGTCTGTTTACTAAATCTTTTACTTCTTCAAGACGGTGAGTTACAAACAATAATACTTTTTCATCTTCATTTTGTTTTAAAAGTCTATAAAAATCATCTCTTGCTTTTGGATCAAGATTTGCAGTTGGTTCATCGTAGATAATAATATCACTTTTTTTAGCAAGCGAGATAGCAATTAACATTTTTTGCTTCATTCCTCCACTTAGTTTAAAAAATGATTTGTTAATGTTAGCACTTACATCAAGTTTCATCTCATTTGCATAGTGCATAATTAAGTCTCTATCAACTTTTGCACCTACACTAATATACTGCATTAATTCATCAAGACTTAGTTTAATTGGAGGTGGAAGTTGAGGAACAAAACTTATATTTTCTAAAACTTTTACACGCTCTTTTATGGGGTTGATACCATTGATAAGAACCTCACCCTCATTTGGATGATAATACCCAAGTATTGAGCGAATAAGTGTTGTTTTACCAGCACCGTTAGCACCCATTAGAGCTATGCTTTCATTTTTGTTAAATTCAGAGTTTACTTTATCTAAAGAGATATGAGCACCAAATTTTTTAGTTAGATTATTTATTTTTATCATATTTATACCAAGCTTTTTAGTCTAAAATCAAAGTTAAGTGCATCTGAATGACATACATCTATACATCGCCCACAAAGAGTACAATCAGCACCAGTTATATACTCTTTAGTAATCTCTTTTTCTTCTCTTTGTTTGTCATATTTTGCTTTTACAATTTCAAGAACCTGATTCTCAAAACAAACATCATGACATACCATACAATGGTCACAGTTATCATTCCACTCAATTCTAAGAGCTGATACCTTACCGATATAACCATAGGTTGTACCAATAGGGCAGATATAAGTACACCAAGCACGACGAGAGAAGAAAACTTCCATAGCAAATACAACTGCTACCCAGATAAGAGCTACACTCCAGCCATAAGCCATCATTCTACTTAGTATTCCTACAACATTAAATGTTTCAAATACTAAGTAACCACTTGTAAAAGATAGAATTAAAAATATAGCCCAAAAGATATGTCTAACTCTATGGTCAAACTTTCTACTTTTAATTATTTTTTTATTAACTAAAGTATTATGCCATTTTTCACCAATTTCACTAAGGATTCCATAAGGACATACCCAAGCACAGTAACTTCTACCACCTACTAGTAAATATACTATTACAATTGTTGTAGTACCAATTATCATATTAATTGGCATGTGGAAAGTTGCTAAGAACATCTCCATAGTCATAAAGGGGTCAATCATATGAAAACCTAGGAACCTAGATCCACTAAGTGTACCTTCTAACATTTGTAAATCTATAAAAAATGACAAGAAAAAGAAAAGGTGTATAGCAATAACTAAAATCCATCTTTTCATTCTGTAACTAAATTTAGATTTTCCATCTTTTGTTTTGTCAAAGAATGTTGAGAGAAAAGTCGTTTTACCTATGGTTTCTCGGTTGTTATACTTATCCATTATTATTATTCTTTTGCCTGTGCACGAGAAGGAAATTCTCCAATCTCATTGGCAATTCTTTTTAAATCTTCATCAGTAAGTTTTAGCAACAGACCTTTCATAATCATGTTTTCTTTTCTGCCATCTTTAAAGTCAATAAGAGTTTGATAAAGTTCCTCACTTGTTTGTCCAAATATTTTCGGTCCCATCATAGGACGTCCATTTTGAAAACCAGAACCATTTACCCCGTGACAAGAGGCACATTTACTTTTATACTCATTAGATACTTTAAATGCTCCTGCATTACCTGCCTTATCTCTAAGAGCACTTAGTTTGTCCATCTCTTTTGCTCTATCATCTTTTTCTTCTGGAGCAATAACAGTTGCTGTACTCATACTATCATCAAAATCCTCAATAACCTTAGCATGTTCACCACCATGATATGCTCCTCCATCAGAGGCTACCCATACCATTAGACCCACTATTAAAAGTGTGAAAAAGCCTACAATAATATTCTTCATTATTTATTCCTCATTTTATTAAGTTCTTGATTGAATTTGTAGATTTCATCTGCCATCTCTTTAATCTCTGCATCATTCATCATTTTGATTAGGTCATTCATAAGAGGGTTTGATTTTTTTCCACTTTTAAAGTCTGCTATTTTATTGAAAATATAATCAGCATCTTTATTAAGTAATGATGGACCGATTATTCCATTTGCATAATCATTGTGACAAGCTGAACATTTAACAATGAATTTTTTACTTAGCTTTCTTACCATAAGAGAAACTGCTAATTTTTCATAAGGACTTCTAACATGCATATTAGCATCAACTGTAGTTCTTGGTTTAACACGAACAGAAGCATCTTCATTTGCAGGTCTTGCATTCTCATCATAAGCACTTTTTATATTGTAACCTAGGTAGTATGATTTACTTTGAGATTTATCACTTTTCTTTTCTTCAACTTTTATCTCTCTGGCATTTTCATTTTGAATAACTTCAATCTTAGGTGCAGTCGTAGCTGTAGGTTTTTTTGAAGTTGTCTGTTCTTCAGAATTATCGCTACATCCACTAAAGATTGATATAAGTAAAAAGCTTGAAGCTAATAGTATTAATTTCATTTTATCCCCTGTTTTTATTTTCATAATATTCTTCGTAAGTTATTCTTGGTTTCACAACTATAGACGGTACTGAAGTTGGACAAACTTCTTGGCATACACCACAACCAGTACAACCATCATAAATCATTGGTTTTGTAATGCCAACACCTGTTGTTACCATCTCTATAGCACTTAGTGGATTTGGCATAGGACACATGTCTGCGCAAAGAGAGCAATCTTTACCCTCATATCCATCAAATTTTTCTAGTACTTTAGTTTCTAATGGATTTATATTTGTAACATTAGAGACAAAATTTTTCATCTTTTTATCATAACCCTCTGGAACTGGTTGATTTCTTACAGCTAGACAAGTTCTTGGATTTTCAAGTACTGCAATCCCCATTTTTATATCAGTGGCTTTTTCCGTATGGTGATCTAATGCCCCACTAGGACAAGCTAAAACACATGGAACAGCTTCACAGGCATAACACCCTCTAATATTTGCATCAATATATGGTGTTCCTACACCATGTCCCATACCTATATCTGTTAGTTCTATAGAGTGATATGGACAAACTTGAAGACATTGACCACACTTAATACATAATGCTAAAAACTCTTTTTCATCTACTGCCCCAGGTGGTCTTAACCTGTTTTCCGCTCGTAGAGGGTAGGGGCTGAAAATTACACCACCACCTAAAGCAAGTCCTAACATTCCAAGTGTAGAATATTTAACAAACTTTCTTCTATCTGTTTGTACTGTTGCCATTGTTATCCTTTATCATTATTCTCTGTCTCTTTTTTAAAGATGTGAAATCTTTCAAAATGCCTTTCACTTTTCTCCTAGAGGAGTTATGCAAATGAATTACTAAATAATTCATTGTAGAAGTCTCACTTTTGGTTTTTTGTCTTCAAGTAAAAAAAGCGGCTTTGTAAAGGGAGCTAGTTTTGCTAAAAAATTTAGTAATGAAATAACTGGAGAACCGTAAAAAAACTTGACATCTGGATTATAAACCCAAAGTTGGTCAGCATATTGATATACCTTATGAGAAGTATCTCCTATATTATCACCATCTCTGTCAAATCCTGCATAGTTATCCCAGTAGTTTTCTTCTATCTCATTTTCATTTGTTTTACTTCCTCTGCTATCATTTACAATATCTTCAATATTACCAAGAATTGTGTTATCTTTAATAATATTATTTTCACTTAGTGAGTGAAAGTGCATAGCTTCAGAGTTATAAAGAAGTTTGTTTGATTCTATCCAGTTATTTGTGTCAGGTTCAAAAGGGGAACGGTCAATATATAAGCCTTGTGCACAGTAGATTACAGTATTATTTTTTATGGTAAAGTTTGAAACATCTTTAAGACCAATTCCCATTCCAGTCGCACCCAAAGAACTTTTTACAATATTCCCAGTTGCAACAGTATCTTTTGAATACATAAAAAAGATACCTACTGAGTTGAACTTATAAGTATTATCTCTAACTATATTTTTTCCAGCATACATAAAGTGAAGTGAGTATCGGTTATGCTCTCCGTAGTTATTAGTTATTTCATTTCCGTGTGAGTACCAAATAACCATATCTCTTGATTTTATTAGTGAATTATTTTTAATTAAGTTGTCATTCGAATACCAAAGTCTTAATCCATCACCTCTTAAACCTAACTCAACATCTTTAGAGGTTATCTTATTGTTTGACATAATTGAATTATTAATCATTTGTGCATCAATTCCAAATAGAGAGTCTTTAATAGTACAGTTACTGACCTCGCATTGTTTACCTTTTTGCATTGATATAGCTGCATCAAGAGTGTGATGTCTTTCACCACTATTGATAATAGTAAGATTTTTAAGGGTAATAAATGAACCTATTGTTTTTATAACTGTTCCACTGCCTTCGCCATCAATAATTACACCATCTTCTTTACCAATTATTGTTAGTGGTTTATTTATTACAATACTACCTTTATATACTCCAGCTGGGAGTTTTAATATTGAGCCTTCAGGTGCATTGTCAATTGCATCTTGTAGAGCATTTGCACTAAGAAGAGTAGATATTGATAAAAATATAATAAATAAAAATTTAAACATTTATAACCTTGAAAAAATTATGATTGCATCTCTTTCATAGCTTTTTGTTTTGCAAAAAAAGCGAGAAGACTAAGTAAACCGATAGCAATAATCATGTAAAAACCAATAGTTGGGTATGAATGAGTCACAAATTGTGCAATTTTCCCATCTCCAAAAACAGTAGGCATGAAAGGTTTGATTTTGAATGCTCCCCAATTATGAAGATTATGTCCAAACCAGTAAAGCCAGTATGAATAATCAGCAATAAAAAGTATTGGTAAAGAAGCCGGAACCAACATAATATAATTTAAAATTTTATTGTTATACGCAATAAAATATATTATTCCTAGTGATAAAAGTAGTAGGGCATAAAGACCTATCTCTCTCTCAATAACACCACCAATCCACATGGGATCCATCCCTACATAGTGATTAATTGTGTTCATTTCATGAACTTCACCACTATACCCATCAAAATGAAAAAATACTGGAATCCCTTCTGGAAAAGCTTCTTTTGGATAGTTTGGAGCTTCAAGAGAAACAGCCCAGATAGGAAGTGAACCAGAACCTAGCTCTGCTTGTGTTTCTATCATCTTTTCTAGATTGTTATGTGCTTCTTTATCTGTTGAAACACTTTTGTATCTACCTTGTGAATAAAAATTCCAAACAGTTTTACTAAAAGATGATACTTCATTGCTTTTTCCATCTTCTATTTTATTTAAAACACCATCAAATGCAAGCATCGGAAAAGTAAAAGAGAGAGTCAAAATAATTAAAGCCAGTATTGCAAAAACTCTCGCTTTGATTAGACTAGGGTGCATATTTGTTCCTTGTAGAAAATTTTAAACTCAAAACTCAAGAAGTTCTTAGTTTAAAACTTATAATTATCATAGATTTTATTTATTATACAGAAATAGTACTATAAACAAGGATGACATATATCAAGCTATATAGTATTATACGAAAAAAAGGGAGAAAGAGCTTTAGCTCTTTCTCCCCTTTATAAAACTAAAGCACTTATTTATTTCTAGAATAAGTTAGCATTCTCATCAACCCATTTAAGGTATTCGATTATATCTTTAGTCTCTTTTTCAGTCATATGCTGGTTAGGCATTTTTAAGTTAAAGTAGTTAATCATACTTTTAACATATGGATCATCATACATTTTTTCAGGATCCATAATGAAATCTTTAACCCATTTCTCACCATTCTCATGTCTTTGTAGAGAACCTGTAAGGTCAGGACCAGAAGATACTTTACCAATTACGTGACATCCAGAACAACCACCTTCACCAAATGCTCGTTCACCAGCTTGTGCAGATGAAGATTGTTTAGTAGCGATTAGTCTTACTAGTGCATCTTTTGCTCTAATACCAACATCAGCAGTCTTAACCATTAGCTGCCAAATCATATTTTCAAAAAGGATAGCTTTTTCAATATCACCTTTTTTGAATTCTGCATCAGCTTTCTTTTTCTGTGCAGGAATTTGTCCATATTGGTCAAACGCATCAGTTACAAGAGCAGCAACAGTTGGGTGCTTGTCAAATTTGTTTTCTTTTAAGAAAGCAACAACTGATTGGATAACAGCATCTGTAGCATCATTTACAGCAACAGTTTTCTTGTATTCCGCAGTTAATTCAGTTTTAGACATAGATTTCATTTTAAGTTTTTGAGCACTAACATATTTTTTGTTAGGATCTTTAACCATCAAGTAACCCATCATCTCTAAGTGAAGTGCAGAACAGAACTCAGTACAATAGTAAGGGAAAACACCCTCGATATCAGCTTTAAATTTGATTTCAGCAGTTTCACCTGGTTCAAGTGAAGCGTGAATATTAAAGTTGTCAATTGTAAATCCGTGAGTCTCATCTTGAGCACGTTCAAGATTAGTCATGTACATAGTAACTTCATCACCTTTATTTACAGTAATTCTCTCAGGATTGATATGAGATCTTACAAATGTAGCATAAACAGTAACTTTATTACCTTTTCTTTCTATTCTTTCTTGACCTGCTAAAGTTTTACCTTTATGAATCTTACCAGTTTTAGAGTTTGTACCCATTTTGTATCTTACATGTGGGTGCAGTTTTTCAGCTCTAATTGCAACAGCTTGGTGAGGTTCACCTAACGGTAGAGGCATATCAACAAGTAAATCCATAGTCTTACCACTAATATCAATCAACTGGTGATTTTGTGGGTGAAGTGGACCAACATTTTGAAATCTATCAATTGCAAGTTTATTAAGAGCAATGATATATTTACCTTGAGGATCGGCAGATTTCCCTTCCATACCACAAAGGTGACCAATGTTATAGTGAACATTCTCTTTGTCTAAAACTTTTAAAGTTTTATAATTCCATTTAACAACCTGAGAATCAACATATAGTGAAGTATAAATCTCACCATCTACTGGAGAATACTGGTTATGTAAAGGCCCAAGACCTAGCTCAAGTTGCCCATGTAAAGATGATTTCATATCTAAGATAGGAATACCATATGGATCTTTACCAACATACTTTTTACTTTTGATAAGTTTTTTGATTTTGCTCCATTTAAAAACAGAAGCGTGAGTATCTAGCTTACCACAAACAGTAATGTATTCACCATCAGGAGAAACATCAACACCGTGAGGTGATTTTGGCTCTGGAATTAAAAATAGTGCATCATGTTTAACTGCTACTTCAATAGGAATAACTTTATGACCATTTATAACTTTTACATTTTTCTTGTTTTTAGCAAGTTTTGCTAATTTTTCCCAGTTATATACATGTAAAAAGTCAGTGTCATTTCGGCTCATTCCAGCTTCATTTGGCGGCATACCAACTTCGATTCCACCTGTGTACATTTCTGTATTAAATGAGTTTGTGAAACCCCAACCGTTAGAAACACCTTTACCAGAATCACTTAAATCCTGCATATAAGGAGGCATCTCAATAGTGAAAGAGTCTTTCTCAATAATTCTACCAATTTTATTGTCGAATTTCCAGATAGTAACACCACCACGGTAAGTCTCTTTGTACTCTTCAATTGGGTGATAGTTGTTATCAAATGGAGCAGCATATTGTGCAGCATCTAATATAAACTCAGAGTTTGGAGTAAAGAATGCTCCACCATGCGCTGATTTAAATACTTTGTTAACAACAATTTGCTTTGTCTCAAAGTCATGTAAATCAATAATAGCGATACGTGGATTAGCTTTATCATTAATAGCTAACCATCTACCGTCATATTTACCGTCTTTTTCAGAAATAGCTGGGTGGTGAGTATCACCCCAGTTTATTTCACGACCACGAATATTACCTTGTCTTAAAATTTTAAGACTGTCTTCATCATAACCATAACCTTGCCAAGGCTCAGGTGTAAATACAGCTATATATTTTAAGATTCTCATAGATGGAACACCGTAAACAATTACTTGTCCAGATTGACCACCAGAACTAAATACAACAAACTCATCTCTACCACCGGTAGGGTTATAAGTTTTTGCAGCACGAATAACATCGTTCTCAGTTAAGCCTCTTGCCTTCATTACTTTTTGTAGATCACCACCCGCAGCAGACGCAACTGTTGCAGCTAATGTTGTACCTAAAATAAGCGAAGATAGCTTGTTGAAATACTTGCTCATACTCTTCTCCTTAATATTCCTTTGAGCATATAAATATACTCAAATGATACGTAATATTATTACAAATTGTATATTGATAATTTGACTCAGGTCAAATTATTAAATTAATTTAAATATTTAATATTATTTTATATTTTGGTGGGAAATTAGGTTGTCTAAATCTACTTTTATGTTCTGTAGTTTTAGAGTAGATGATGTAAGTTCTTCTAATGATTGTATAAGGGTATCTTCTTTTTTCGTTAACTCTTTATCGATGTTATCATTATCTTCCATAGTATTAATCAATTCAAGCATAGCTTCAATATTACTCTCAACTAACTCTAAAGATTTGAAAGAATGTTCTATGGAGTTACTTGATTGTTCTATCGAGTTATTTATATTATCAACCAATAGATTAAAGTTATTTGCTGCCT
>Ga0209345_10002194_pt1 | contig 21915 bp, 20 predicted proteins | sample Cruoilmetagenom7_FD_187294 | JGI IMG/M metagenome (GOLD analysis project Ga0209345, IMG submission 187294) | Oil polluted marine microbial communities from Coal Oil Point, Santa Barbara, California, USA - Sample 7 (SPAdes) (version 2) | ecosystem: Environmental > Aquatic > Marine > Oil seeps ... | reverse complement strand
TTGAAATACCAGTCCATCCCACACTTGATAGTTGTCGATAAGCCCGAAAAACAGAGTTTCCTGCGTAACTGAGAGCTGAATCGCAAACGCAAGCACCATACCGATAATCTCGATGATCAGCGCCGCTTTCACGCCGGCTTTGGTGTCCAGCCAGCCGCCGAACAGTCCGCCCGCAAAGGCCCAAGCCGATGCGAATATCGCGTAGCTGATCATCTCGAGGAAACCCCATTCGAGGAACAGCGCGACATAAACCGCCGCCAGCGCCAGCAGCGCCGCCATCGCATCCGCATAGAACATCCGCGCGATGAGGAATTTGAACAGTTCGCGATACTTTGCCGCCTCGCGGACCGTGCGAACGACCGTTTTCGCACCATCGATCGCGGCCATCGTCCAGTTTGCGCCCTTAACCCCGGGATCTTTAGCGTTCAGGAAAAAGGGTATGGAAAACAACACAAGCCAAACCGCACATAGCGGTCCCGCGATGCGCATATGTTCGAACCGCTCCAGGTCGAACCCAAATTGCGGCTCCGCAAACGGCCATTGGATCGCGGCCGGCAACACAAACAGCCCCACCAATCCGATGAACATGATCGTTGCGGCAAGATTCCCTAATCCCAGCCCCATACCCGAGATCATCGGCAATGATTTCGGCGTACCGGCCGCAGTCAGCATCGAATTATGGGTGACCTCTGAATAGGTGAAGCTGACATATGCGACGACGAGCATGATCATCACGATGCCGGTCGGCAGGCCTTCTTCACCGGGGATCGCATACCAGAGCAGCCAGGACATCACCGCGATCGAACCGAGCATAACGGCCAAGATCGGTTTTCGCCGTCCCCCTCGATCAAGCGCTGCTCCCAAGAAGGGAGCCGTCAGCGCGGCAATCAACCCTGCCCATTTGGTAATCGATGCGATAGCCGCCTGGCCTTGGGCGTTGGCGGTCTGGGTTGCCGTTTCCGGATCAAGCCCTTCAAGCGCGCCGCTCGCCAAAATATCGGCCCCAACAATATCGCGCGCGAAATAGGGCGCGAAAATATAGATGACGATGAGGATATAATAGGGATTTCGCGCCCATTCGAAAATCGCCCAGGCTAGGCCGGTTTTTCCTAAAGCGCCGCCAACACCAGCATATGGCGCAGCAGTTGGAGGCCCTGAGGGCGGTGCGGTGGAGGCTATATCATGGCCTTTCTATCGCTGTGATTTGCGGGGTCGCGAAACCGAAGAGCCGGTGTATGGAGCACCGTCATTCAAACCGCTCTAGCCAGCCCGAGGCGGCCAAAACCATCTCTGGGTCTGTACTTTCGAGAAGCAATCGAACGGCTTCTTGCTTGTCTTCCATGCGATTATAAAGGCTTTGAGCAATACGATAGCCAACCCAATACCCTAAATCACCCGGCGCATCGGGCGTCCCAACGCCGTTATACATCCATTCACCAAGATCGGTTCCATACATTGCGTCGCGGAACCTTTGCTCAAACTCCAATTCACGTCCGCTAACCCATTGCGCATGATGGCCATTGAGAACTCGCCCCGAGATGAGCTCGCCGACAAATTCAGCAATCCCTTCGTTAAGCGCGCTCGCCAAGAGCGTCTCGCCCTCAAAAAAGGCCTGTTGGGTATGGATGACTTCATGGGACACGAGAAACCGGAGGCGGTCGACGGGATCCGCCGTATCGGGTGTTTCAGCTCGGCAGACGACTTCCAAACCGATCAACACACCGGCCTCCGATACAGTACCCCCTGAGGTATTTCTTCCGATAACGAATGTAACTTTGGGGTCCTGCAAGGCCGGATAAATCTCTCTGAATCGACCGATGCTCTCAACGAAGTGCGGTTGAGCTGCCGTCACGGTGGGCACGCATGCGCGCGCGCCGGTATAAATCTCAGGCCGTTCGGCGATCCTTTCTGCCAGCCTTTCAGCGGAAAATATCCGGCTTTCCACGAAATCGGCCAAGCCGGGGCTTCCGATATCCAAGTAACCGCTTTGAAGTTGCTCGGACGTAGGATCGCCAGCCGCAGCATCGAAAACGGTGTAAAAATTGGTCAGATCGGAGGTTTCGATCATCTCCGAATTCGGCGCCGCTGCCTCAACCGCTCCAGCTGGAGCACAACCTACAATCGGAAACATCGTCGCCGCGCACAAAGACAAGAGCCCCGACGATCTCATTAATCTCGTCATTCACATCATTCCCGGTGTGCCGAAGATTCGCATGATTTCAGGCTCGAAGCTCTCAAGGCTATCAACCTCAAAATCCGGATCAAAGGCCGGCGCATCCCATTCGTCGACCAGCTTGCAGGCCAGAGCATACCAGCTTGCATCCTTGTGATCTTCGCGCAGTGTCGTCGAGCGGCCCATATAGTTGTAGTAATAAGCGCCCTGAAAATCCTGATGATATTTGATGACGTGATAGAGATCATCGTTGACATAGGGTTTGAGGATTTCCGCCGCGATCGCTCCGTGATTGGGCACTGACATGGTCTTGCCAATATCATGGCACAGCGCGGCAACCACTTCCTCATCACTCGCACCAGCGCGGCGGGCAAGCGTTGCCGTCATCAGCGAATGCTGCAGCTGATCGCAGCTGAAACCAAGCGTCAATTCACCAAGGTCGCGCAGATGCTGCAGGATCCGTAACGGGGCCGATGTCTTATAATGATCCTGATGCTCTTTGCCGATAATGGCCCAATCTTCGGCTTTTCCATCCTGCATTCGGGTGAAGGGTTTGCTCGGGGCTTCCGATTCAGGTGCCTGAGTTGCCATTTCCATCTCTCCTGCGCCTTTGCTTGTCGCGGCGCTTTCCGTTTTGGTTCCCCGCCAGTATGAAGATAAAAAAGCAAAGGGGAAAGCCTTGGACTTTCTGGCAACAACAATAGCAACAAGCACCGAGTATCTGCGGTTCGAGGATCTCGGTCTTTCGGCGATCGCTCTCGATCTCGGCGTCTTCCAGCTCCGCTGGTACAGCCTCGCCTATATCGCTGGTATCGTTTTCGCCTGGTGGTATGCGCTCAAGCTCATCGCCCAGCCCGGTGCGCCCATGGCCCGGCGCCATGCGGATGATCTGGTTTTCTACGCGACGCTCGGCGTCCTGATCGGCGGCCGGCTTGGCTATGTCCTCTTCTACAAACCGGCCGAATATTTCGCCGATCCCGGCAGTATCATCCGGGTATGGGATGGCGGCATGTCTTTCCACGGCGGCGTGATCGGCGTCAGCATGGCGATCCTGTTCATGGCTTGGAAGAACAAGCTGAGCTGGCTCAGAATCCATGACTATGTGGCATGCTCGGTTCCATTCGGGCTGTTTTTCGGCCGTCTCGCAAATTTCGTGAATGGAGAGCTTTGGGGCCGCACAACCGATGTGCCCTGGGCGATGATCTTCACCCGTGCTGGTGAAGATCCGCGCCATCCCAGCCAGCTTTATGAGGCGGGGCTTGAAGGCATTCTGCTCTTTGCCGTGCTCTGGTTCATGTTCTGGAAGACCAAGGCTCGCCACCAACCCGGCAAGCTCGTCGGCACTTTCCTGGTCGGCTACGGCCTGTCTCGTTTCGCGGTGGAGTTTTTCCGTCAACCCGATATCGGGCTCGAGAATCTCTGGTGGGGCCTGTCGATGGGGCAAACACTAACCGTGCCGATGCTGATTGGCGGACTCTGGCTGATCGCGACTGCGAAGGGACGGGCTGGCGGGATTAAGCCCGTCCCTGCGGAGCCGGATGCCCCCGCCTGACAAGAATATGCCTGACGAAAAGTCGCTTTCCGACCGGCTGGCCGGGGTAATCGCGGCCGCCGGACCGATATCCCTCGCCCAGTTCATGGCCGAGGCGAACGCCCATTATTATGCGACGCGTGATCCACTGGGCGCCGAAGGCGATTTCATTACCGCGCCCGAAATCAGCCAGATGTTCGGCGAGCTTGCCGGATTGTGGCTTGCCGATCTCTGGTCGCGGGCGGGTTCTCCCACCAATGCCCATTATGTGGAGCTTGGCCCGGGCCGAGGGACATTGGCGGAAGACGCCTTGCGGGCGATGCGCGCCGCCCGCTTCGAACCGCCGATCCATCTCGTTGAAACAAGCCCGGTCCTGCGCCGCGAACAGGCGACAAGGCTACCCGCCGCCCGCTGGCATGACGATCTGGACGACCTGCCCGAAACGGGGCCGCTCTTGGTGATCGCCAATGAATTTTTCGATGCACTGCCGATCCGGCAGGTCCAGCGAAATGCCACTGGCTGGCACGAGGTCATGGTCGATCATCAGAACGGCGGATTTGTTCCCGTCACATCCGGCGCGCCTCTCGACATGGTAATTCCCGAGCCGCTCAAGGACGCGCCGCTGGGCAGCGTGATCGAAACCTCCCCGGCCAGCGAAAGCGTGGCACGCGCGCTCGCGGACCGTATTGCCAAACAAGGCGGCGCGGCACTCATCGTGGATTATGGCTATGAAGGCATAGTGACGGGAACCACGCTGCAGGCTGTGTCGCAGCATAAACATGCTGATATATTTGCCGATCCGGGTGAGCGGGACCTGACCGCCCATATCAATTTCAGCGTGTTGGAACGCATCGGGCGCGCTGCGGGATTGGCGGTTCATGGACCGATTGGCCAGGGCCATTGGCTTGAATCGCTTGGCATTGGCGCGCGCACCGCCGCGCTCATCAAAGCCGCGCCGCATCGTCAGGAAGAACTGATCGCAGCCCGTGACCGGCTAACCAAATCCGAAGAGATGGGCGATCTGTTCAAGGCCATGGCACTGGTCGCACCGGATTGGCCCGCGCCTGCCGCTTTCTGATCACAGCGCGTTGCAACAAACAGAAACGCCGCTAAGAAGACCGGCCCCGAGACCGAGCGGGCAGGAGATTTATGGCCGCTAGAACCAAACCGATATGCGCCGACGCCCTTAACGGCGTTGCCCATGGCTTTCTGGGCCGGGTTGGCGGTGTATCGTCAGGAATTTATGAGAGCCTCAATGTCGGGCTGGGAACAGACGACATCAGATCCGATATCGATACCAATCGGCGACGCGCGGTAGAGGCCGTTGCGAAAGACGCCGCACTTGTCACCCTACATCAGGTCCATTCCGCCGACGCGGTTCGCGTGACCCACGCCTTTCCCGATGATGACCGTCCGCAGGCCGATGCGATGGTTACGGACCGCCCGGGCCTTGCGCTGGGCATTCTCACCGCTGATTGCGCGCCGATATTGCTGGCCGACAAAGCGGCGGGCGTGATCGGCGCTGCCCATGCCGGATGGAAAGGCGCGATGACGGGCGTCGCCAAATCTGTGGTCGAGGCGATGGAGGAACTAGGGGCTGAACGCAGCCGGATCGTAGCCGCCATCGGCCCATGTATCGGGCGCGGCTCCTATGAGGTCGACAGCGATTTCAGGAAGCGCTTCGAGGCTATCGAACCCGAAAACGAGCAATATTTCCGCGATGGCGCACCCGGCCACCATTATTTCGATCTTGAGGCCTATGTCGCAGCTTGGCTCGCCTTTGCCGGGGTTGGAACCGTTGAAGCCCTTGGCATCGACACCTATACCAATGAAGATCGCTTCTTCAGCTATCGCCGCGCAACCCATCGCAGTGAGCCCGATTATGGCCGGCAAGTCTCGATAATCGCGCTAACCGCCTAACTATCGGCTAGTCAATCGACGGCTGCGTCACGACAATCCAGCCATTACCGTCCGGATCGCTGACCGGGATGGAAACGATTGTAATTGGCGTGTCGGCACTCCCTTCCCTCGCCCAACCATACAGGATAGGCGGAGAGGAAGGGAGGGACGAAATATATGACTGCCAAACAATATGGGTTTTTCGGCGGTCTCGCGCTGTTCATTATCCTGCTCCTACTCCCTGCTCCCGAAGGCATGCCCGTCGAAGCATGGCGCGTCGCCGCATTGGTCGCCCTTATGGCGAGCTGGTGGATGACCGAGGCGTTGCCGCTGACGGCAACGGCCCTGCTCCCCTTTATCGCCCTTCCCTTCATGGGTGTGATGACCACCGGCGAAGTGGCTGCGACCTATTATTCACCGATCCTGTTTCTCATTCTTGGCGGCGCGTTTCTGGCGCTCGCGATTGAGCGGACCGGGCTCCACAAACGGCTGGCGCTCGCGATCATTGGCCGGGCAGGGAAAACCGCTTGGGGCCTGCTCTTCGCATTCATGGCGGCAACCGCGATCCTTTCGATGATCGTCTCCAACACATCCACAACGCTGATCATGGTGCCGATTGCGATTGCCGTGCTGGCCGCTGGAGGCGTTGCAGAAGGGGAGACCAAAGGTTTCAGCGGTGCGCTCCTCATGGGAATCGCCTTTGCCGCCTCGATTGGCGGCATCGGCACGCTCGTCGGATCACCGACCAACGCCATCGCCGCAGGCCTGATCAACCGCACCACCGGTACCGAGATCGATTTCTTGACCTGGGCAATGTTCGGCCTGCCTGTTGTTACCGTCGGGATTCCGCTCTGCCTGTTCATCTTGATCAAGATGCAGCGGGTTACCCGAATGGCGTTCGATACGGCCGCCGCAAAGATTGCGATTGGCGATCCCGGCGCATGGTCTGGAGCCGAAAAACGGCTGGTACCGGTTATCATGCTCGTCGTCGCAGCATGGATCGCGCTCCCCTTCATCAAGGGATTTTTCCCGGATGGAACGATCCATGATGGGACCGTGGCCATTCTTGGCGGGCTGTTGCTGTTCGTCCTCCCCGATGGCAGCGGCCGGCCGATGCTCAACTGGCCCGAAGCCAATCGCGCGCCTTGGGGGGTGATCATGCTCTTCGGCGGCGGGCTGGCATTGGCGTCTGGCATCATCGCATCCGGCCTAGCCACATGGCTGGGTGAAGCGCTGGAGCCGCTGCAAACCGTTCCCGCCATCCTGATCGCGCTCGCATTGACTGCGCTCGTCGTGCTCATCACGGAATTCGCATCCAATGTCGCGACTGCAAGCGGCGTGATACCTGTCGTGGCGGCACTTATCGTTGCGACCGGCGTGGACCCGATGCTGCTCGCCATGCCCGCGGCAATGGCGGCAAGCTGGGGTTTTATGCTTCCCTCCGGCACCGGGCCGAACGCGATTGCATGGGCATCTAACCACATCGCACTGCCCAGCATGTTGAAATCCGGGTTTCTGTTAGATATTTGCGGTATTCCGATGATCGTCCTGCTAACGTGGGGCGTCTCGACCTTGATCGGTTGAGGGAGATGCGTTCCTTGGAGGTAGGAGCCCTGGCCCTCGCCATCATTTTAAGCTCCTGCCTTCCTAGGAGCGTAAACAGGAAGGCTCCTCCCCATGACGGATACGCCAGAAAACCACGACGAAACCGCAATCCCCGGCACAACGCCGCGCCGCAAACCCAAGCCCGAGATCGAAAAGATCGGCAATCGCAAGCTCAAGCCCGCCACTTTGATGATGGGCCATGGCTATGATCCCGTCCTTTCCGAAGGCTCGTTAAAGCCGCCGATTTTCCTGACCTCAACCTTCGCTTTCGAAACCGCCGCAGCGGGCAAACGTCATTTCGAAGGGATTACCGGCAAGCGTCCGGGCGGAGCAGACGGCCTTGTCTATTCCCGCTTCAACGGCCCCAATCAGGAAATTTGCGAGGACCGGCTTTCGGTCTGGGAAGAGGCGGAAGAAGCGCTCGTCTTCTCCAGCGGCATGTCTGCCATCGCAACCGTATTGTTGACCAATGTTAATCAGGGCGATGTCGTCATCCATTCCGGACCGCTCTATGCGGCCACCGAAACGCTGATCAATCGCGTGCTTGGCCGCTTTGGCGTGACGTTCCTCGATTTCCCTGCCGGTGCAGACCGCGAGGAAGTCGATGCGCTACTCGAAAAAGCCAAGGGCATGGCAACGGGATCGGGCAAGGTCGCGATTATCTATCTCGAAAGCCCAGCCAACCCCACCAATGCGCTCGTCGATATCGAGATGGTCAAAGAGGCCCGTGATGCCGCGTTCGGCGAAGACGGGCCGCCTATCGCCATGGACAACACGTTTCTTGGGCCATTGTGGCAACAACCGCTCAAGCATGGCGCGGACATATCGATCTACAGCCTCACCAAATATGTTGGCGGGCATAGCGATCTGGTTGCTGGCGGCGTGATGGGTTCCAAAGCGCATCTCGACCCGATCCGGGCAATGCGCAACACAATCGGCACGATCACCGATCCCAACACCGCCTGGATGCTGCTCCGCAGTCTCGAAACGGTCGAACTGCGGATGACACGGGCGGGCGAGAATGCCGAAAAAGTCTGCGCCTTCCTGCGCGATCATCCCAAGGTTGAAGGTCTTGGCTATCTGGGTTTTCTCGAAGAGGGCACTAGCCAGCGCGATATCTTTGACCGGCATTGTTCGGGCGCGGGCTCGACATTCTCGGTCTTCATCAAAGGCGGCGAGGAGGAAAGCTTCCGCTTCCTCGATGCGCTGCGCATCGCCAAACTTGCCGTCAGTCTGGGCGGCACAGAGACGCTGGCCAGTCATCCCGCGGCAATGACGCATCTCTCGGTGCCTGATGAGCGCAGGGCGGCGCTGGGCATCACCGACAATCTGGTGCGTATTTCAATCGGTGTTGAGGATGCCGACGATCTGATCGCCGATTTCGTTCAGGCGCTGGAGCAGGTTTAAACCGGCTTCACTCTGTTATCGGTCCGGTTTGGATATCCGCTCGCCCATAAGGCGGCGAGCGGATATCCTGCATATAATCCGCGATCAGCCGGAAATAGCCTTCGGTGAACTGCGTATAGCGGCGTGATCCGTCTGGGAGGCGCTCAAACTCTACCATGCCATGATCCGTATCTGGATAGAGCGCGGTCGTGATGGGGAAACCCTCCGCTTGCAGTATTGAGAGTCGCTGGTGGGTGACAAGGCCCGGAGCAGCCGTGTCATTGGCGGCAATAACCCAGAGCTGCGGAACGTCAATCGCTCGCAGAACAGCCATCGGATCATGGCGCCAAAGCACTTCGGAATCTTCAAATTCGCCGGCTATTCCCCGTCGCAGATCGGCTTCGCTTGCACGCAGAACATCGCCGGTGAATTCGCCTTCTATCAATTGGAGCCAAGCCTCACCGCTATAGCGTTCCTTTACCTCGGCCAGTGCTCCGAAACCGTGGGTGAAATGGCTGGCAACGATTTCGCCAGTGGCCCGCGTGACATCTCTCGCGTCCGCAAGAACCGCATCCCCATATCCTGCGCGCCGCAACTCGTCATAGACTTGCTCGGCATCTTCTTCGACTGGAGCGAGGACAAGACCGAAGCCGATAACGAGAAACTGTGCAGATACTCTGTTGGCTGCGAGCGGCGCGACCCAGCCGCCCTGGCTCCCGCCGAACAGACCAAAGCGTTCATATCGCCCTTGCGCTAAACGCCGAGCTTCCGCCGACGCCGCAACGACATCGCCGGCCAGAATTTCAAAGTTCTGAGTGTATTCGCCCTCAGACTGCCCTGTCCCTCGTTTGTCATATACAAAGACTGAAACACCCTGAGCAGCCAGAAGAAGGGGATAGTAGGAATTACCCACGGTGGGCGTGCTTTCCGATCCGTGAACAAACACAACCAGAGACCGCGCTGGGCCGCGCTCCCCGGCGGGTTCGATCAACCGGCCGGCGAGATTCAGCTCACCACTGCGAAAAACCGTGTCCGTCTCCACCGTCTGGATCTGTTCGAGTTCGAGATCCAGCGCCGCTTGCCAACGCCGGCTCACGCATCGAAGTGCAGCCTCGGAATTACTCAATGCACCCCTTCGACCATCAACGAAGACGTAATAGGGTATCCGCTCGCCTGGTTCAATTTCGCGGTCATACACAGCGACAGTTTCGCGTTCATTGGCATAAATTCCGTTGCCACAGCTGGCAGTTGCTTGTGGAGGATGAGCGCTCGCCAGCAAAGCCGGGAATAGAGGCAGGATAAGTCCGAATCTCAGAAAGAGCGGTAAGCGGCGGAATATTTTGAAACTCATGGTTTTTCTCCTCGGCGGGGAACAGCATCTAAATTTGGCGCGTTAACGCTCGTGAAGGGGAAAGCGGGAAAGGCTTTGCTCAGCCTTCTCGATCGCATCCATTAGATCGAACCCAATTTCTTGATTGAGTGCAGCCAGCCCCTGCGCGATCTTTCGCACCACCTGTTCGACAATTTTTGCATCTTCCTGGCCCTCGGACGTGAGGCGGCATATTTTGCGACGTTCGTCCTGCGTATCGATCTCAGTCGTCAGGAGGCCCAGTTTCTCCAAAGGCCCTATCCGCGATGCAACCAGCTGATGCGATTGGCCATCACTTCGCGCCATATCGGCGATACTGGCCTCACCATGTTTCAAAAGAAACAGGATTACCGATGCCGAACGCCCCGGCGATTTGGCCCCGGCGTCTGCCAGCATCACCTTGGATTGTTTGCCAATCAGAGTGTCCAACCGGTTGGCCATATGGCCTAGAAAGGCCGGCCGGATATCGGCGAGGTAGGAGAAAGCGCTCGTATGCTCTGGCATGACAAATCCTGCGATGATGTATTATACATTATTTTGTACAAATATTTGTATATATACGCTGAGTCAACCCTCTTCACATCCCGTCCCCTAACCCCAGGCGATAATCCGCCAGCCCTGCTTGTCCGCAATCCGGCGCAATTTGGCGTTCGGATTGGTTGCGATAGGTTCTTCGGACCAATCGAAGACCGGCAGGTCAGTCTGGCTGTCTGAATAGAAACGGACATCCATATCATCCGCCGCCAAGCCCTGTTCCGCAGCCCAGGCCTCAACCATGCGGAGCTTGGCTTCGCCATAGCAATTCTCACCATCAATCTTGGCGAGGATCGCGCCGTCCTCATCACGTTTAACAAGCGTTCCGATCACATCGTCAAACCCCAGCCGCCGCGCCAGGGGCGCCGCGAAAAAGGCATAGGAAGCCGTGGCCAGAACGAGCCGATATCCCTCGGCCTTTTCCTTGGCGATCCGCGCCAACGCCTGAACGTGGATATTGCCCGCCAGCGTCTTCGTCGCGAAACTCTCGGCGATGTTTTCCATTTTCTCAGCATCGACCCGCGAGCCAAGAAGCATGGCCTGCATCAGTTGCTTGAGCCGTGCCCGATTGACCACGCGAACAATATAGCCAGCAAAGAGCAACAATAGACCGGGAAGGAAGATCAATCGCCAGCGTTCATGCCGCCACGCCGCATGGAGCAGGAAGGGCAGATAAGTGGGCCTTTTGGTGATCGTCTTGTCGAGATCATAGAGCGCTATCTTGGTCATCACGCCGTTACATAGCACGAAGCTCCGTCTTGCCGAGCGTCGATTTTATCCGCACAAGACAGGGCGATGAGTCTCGATGCGGATTTTACCGAATTGGATGAGGGGGGCGAGCGCGTTGTGCGCTTTTCCGGCCGATTGACCATAGCCCGGCTTGGCGATGTGCCGCAGCGGCTTGATACGCTGGAATTCCATCCCGCGCAGGCCGATGTTTCAGCGGTAGATCGCGTCGACACGGTCGGCGCATGGATACTCCACAAGCTGACGCGTGATTATGGAGCGGAAATTGTCGGCGCGAGTGATCGTGCACAGCGTCTGATCCGCCAGGTCACCATAGCAGATGATCCGGCCAAATCCCGCCATGACGATGAGGGGCTTTTTCGTCGGACTCTCGAACGCGTGGGCGAATCGACGCTTGAAGCTCTGTCCAGCCTGAAAGGCCTTCTCGCCTTTTTCGGCGGGCTGCTGATCGCAACCGGTCGCGTCATACGCCATCCGAGCCGCCTGCGCATCAACTCGGTGGTCCAGCGCTTTGAAACGGTCGGCATATCTGCCCTGGGCATTATCGGGCTTATGAGCTTCCTCATCGGTATCGTGATCGCCCAGCAGGGCGCGGTGCAGTTACGCCAGTTCGGTGCCGAAGTCTTCACGATCAATCTGGTCGGCCGGATCACGACGCGCGAACTGGGCGTATTGATGACCGCGATCATGGTTGCCGGGCGTTCAGGCAGCGCATTTGCCGCGCAGATCGGCTCAATGAAACTGGCGGAAGAGATTGATGCGATGCGCACGATCGGCGTTCCTCCAATGGAAGCGCTGATATTGCCGCGCGTGTTGGCAACAACATTGCTTATGCCGCTACTCGGTTTCTATTCCACGGTGCTCATGATCGCGGGCGGCGGACTTTTATGCTGGATCGGGCTTGGAATTCCGCCCGAAACCTTCATCCTGCGCCTGCGGGAAGTCGTGCCTATGACCGATCTGTGGGTTGGGCTTATCAAGGCACCAGTCTTCGGGATGATCATCGGGCTGGCGGGCTGTTATCAAGGCATGCAGGTGCACGGGAATAATGAGGAAGTCGGCCTGCGTACGACCGCTGCCGTCGTCCAGGCGATCTTCCTCGTCATCGTGCTGGACGCCTTTTTCGCCGTGTTCTTCTCATCGATAGGCTGGGGTTAGTCGGACAGTGAACGACGATCCAATCATCTCGGTACGCGGGCTGCGCAACAGCTTTGGCGAGCATGTCGTGCACGAGAATCTCGATATCGACGTGCAACAGGGTGAGATTTTGGGCGTTGTTGGTGGATCGGGAACGGGAAAGTCAGTCCTGCTGCGTTCAATCATCGGCCTGCAGGAGCCGGATGAGGGTGAGATCAGCATCTTCGGCGAACAGATAGACTGCGCAACGGCAGAGGAAAATCTCGACTTGCGCCGCCGCTGGGGCGTCCTTTTTCAAAACGGCGCGCTGTTTTCGACACTGACCGTGGCCGAGAATGTGCAAGTCCCGCTGCGCGAATTCTACAAAAATATCGATGAGGATCTGCTCTGCGAAATCGCAACCTTCAAGATCGTCATGAGCGGCCTGAAGGCCGAGGATGCACCCAAATATCCGTCCGAGCTTTCAGGCGGAATGCGCAAGCGCGCGGCGCTGGCGCGGTCTCTGGCGCTCGATCCGCGGCTCCTGTTTCTTGATGAGCCAACAGCCGGGCTCGACCCGATTGGTGCCGCCGCTTTCGACAATCTTATCCTAGAGCTGAAAGAGGCGCTGGGCCTGACGATCTTCCTCATCACACATGATCTCGATACACTGCATACGATTTGCGATCGGGTCGCCGTGCTTGCGGACAAGAAGGTAATTGCCAGCGGAACAATCGAAGAATTGCTTGCTCTCGATCATCCTTGGATACAGGAATATTTTAACGGGCCACGGGGCCGCGCCGCATTGGCGGCGAAGGGTTAGGCCGGAAACTTATAGACAAGACGTTCGAGGTTTGAAGCAAAATGGCCTAGTGCAAGGAGGAAAGGCGCAGTAATATGTCGATATTTCAAGGCTTTTCGACGCCGCAATGGGCCATTTCGGTCAAATCCCGGAGGGACGCCCCAATGGCTTCCCTCTCGAGCCGAAAGACGTTTGCAAAGGCAACCAGCCTTTGCGGCGCGCCTTTCGATCCGATAGGTTCGCCATTGGGGCGCCTCGATCGCCCTGTCTATAAGTTTACGGCCTAGGCGCCGGGAGGAACGGATGGAAAACCGATCGAACCAGATATTAGTCGGCAGCGTCGTCTTGCTGCTGCTTGCAGGCCTGATCTTCTTTACCGTCTGGCTCGCCCGCATCGGCAATGGAAGCGACAATGCCTATGATATTTTCTTCGCTCAATCAGTGGATGGCTTGGCCCGCGGATCAGGTGTCACCTATTCCGGCGTTCCTGTCGGGCAGATCGAAGAAATTTCGCTCGTTCCGAATAACCCCGAATTCGTCCGCGTACGCATTCGTGTGAGTGATGATGTTCCGGTGTTGGAAGGAACCAGCGCTACAATTGCTGGCATTGGCTTTACCGGTGTCTCGCAAATCTCGCTCGATGGCGGCATCCAGGGCGCCGATCCGATCGATGAACCCGGGCCCGGCGGCGTGCCGGTTATCCCGACGCAGCCGGGGGCCTTTGGCGAATTGCTCAACAGCGCGCCGCGCCTGCTGGAACGGCTAACGACATTGACCGAACGGCTGACCGAGCTGCTTGGCGACCGGAACCAGAATTCGATCGCCGCTATTCTTGAAAATACCCAGCGCCTCACTTCGGAGCTTTCCGCGCAGGGGCCCGAAATTACCGCAACATTGAGAGAAAGTCGGATTGCCATTCGTCAGGCGGGCGTTGCCCTGACCGAAATTGGCGAACTTGCCGATACGACGGACAATCTTCTTGGAACCGAGGGTCAGGCGCTGATGGGCGATTTACGCTCAGCTGTGGCCTCAGCGGAATCGAGCATGGAATCGCTTGACCGAACGATCACGGCTGCAGAGCCGGGCCTCAACGCCTTTTCGCAGCAAACCATTCCGGAGATAGGCCAGCTTGTCCGCGATCTGGGAGAAATGTCAGAAGCGATGACGGCGATTTCGCAACGCATCAATCGTGAGGGTGCCGGATCACTTGTCGGCACTGCCCGCCTTCCCGACTATGAGCCGCAATAGGAGCCGATGATGAAACGCCTATTCCCATTGATCGCGCTCGCTGCGCTTGCTGGTTGTGTCAGCTTCGGATCTGCGCCGCCGCCGTTCCTGATGTCGCTGAGCCCTGATCAACAGATAGAAGCCGGATCGAGCCGCACGGCCTCCATGGGCCAGGCAATCACAATCCAGCGGCCCGAAGTTCCACAAAAGCTGATCACCAATCGCCTGCCTGTCCAGACCGGCGAAACGACAATCGCCTATCTAACGAACGCCCTTTGGGTCGACACGCCGAACGAATTGCTGCGCGCGCTTTTGAGCGAAGTCGTTGCCGCGCGGACCGGGCGCGTCGTGCTGGACCCAGCCACCTATTCCGGCGATCCGGGAACAATCATCCGCGGGCAGCTGCAGGAATTCGGGCTGGACGCACGGACCAACGAAGCAGTGATCGTCTATGATACGACTATCACCGACGATAATGGTATCCGCACCCGGCGCTTCGAGCAGCGCGAAACGGTCTTCGCGCAGGATGCCCAGACCGTCGCACAAGCGCTCAACCGCGCCGCAAACCGGATGGCGGTTGAATTTTCAGACTGGGTGGCTGCAACCTAACCGAAGCTCTTCGACGCCTGTTCGAACACATCCTTGGACAGATTTGGCGCCGCCAGAATCCGTTCCAGTTCCGCGCGCATCATGGCGCCGCGTTCTTCATCAAAGCGCCGCCATTTGCCTAGAGGTGGGAGCAGCCGCGCCGCAGTTTGCGGGTTGATCGCGTCGGCGCGCAGAATGAAATCGGCAAGGAAGCGATAGCCATCGCCGGAGGCTGCATGAAAAGCGCGCTGATTGCTGCCAAAGGCTCCGACAAGCGATCGCAGACGATTGGGGTTATCGATGCTGAAACCGGGATGGCTGGAAAGCGCCTCAACAGCGGCCAGCGTGTCGCCACGCGTCGAAAGGGCCTGCACCATGAACCATTTGTCGAGCACCAGTGCATCGTCCCGGTAGCGTTCGTAAAAATCCGCCAGCGCCGCGATCCGTTCGGGCCATTTGCTATTGGCCAGCACGCCGAGTGCAGCCTGCCGGTCGGTCATATTATCGGCGCTGCCGAACTGCTCGGTGGCAAAGCGCGGCGCATCGTCCGCACCGCTCGCAGCAACATAGCCAAGCGCCACCGCGCGCAATCGCCGCAGCCCCTTGGCGGCCGGGTTGTAAGCAAAAGCGTTCCCGCTTGAAGCTGCATAGGCCGCGCGCCAGTCTTCGGCGAGCGCTTGGCCAAGATCAACGCGAAGCGCCTCGCGTGCCTGATAGATCGCATCCGGATCGACGATCAGCATCTGATCACCAATAAAGCTCTCACTGGGGAGCAGGACCGCCTCGGCCACGAACGCCTTGTCGAGATCCGAATTGGTCAGGGTCTGCCGAACCGCCTCAATAACCGGATCATGATCGACCGGGCGACCGGAAACACCATCGATGATTGTTTCGACCATCAACTGCTGCATCGCTTCATAGCGCGCGAAGGGATCATCATCATGGGCGGAAAGGAAAGCCAGCGTGGCGGGGTTTTTCTCGCTGTCCATCGCGACCGGCGCAGTGAAATTGCGATTGATGGAGAGTATTGGCCGCTCTGACAGCCCTTCAAAGACGATTTCCTGCTCGACATCATTTAGCATCACGAGATGCTCCGCCACAATCGGCCGGCCGCTCCGCTCGCCAAGCAAGGCGGTTTTCAGCGGAATCGCCATAGGCTGCTTATCGGATTGCCCCGGCGTTGCTGGAATGCTCTGCGACAGGGTCAGCACAGCGCGCGCGCCCTCCGCCTCATAATCGAGCTTTGCCGTAACCTTTGGCGTACCGGACTGGGTGTACCAGAGCCGAAACTGGTCAAGCTCGGCGCCGCTAGCATCTTCCATCGCGGTGACGAAATCCTCGCAGGTCGCAGCCGTGCCGTCATGCCGCTCAAAATAGAGATCCGAGCCTTTTCTAAAATCATGCGCACCCAGAATCGCATACATCATCCGGATCAGTTCAGCACCCTTGTTGTAAATAGTAGACGTATAGAAATTCGATATCTCGATATAACTTTCGGGGCGCACAGGGTGCGCGAGGGGGCCCGCATCTTCCGGGAATTGCGCGGCACGCAGCATACGCACATCGCCGATCCGGGCGACGGCCGCCGACCCCTGATCGGCCGAAAATTGTTGATCGCGAAAGACGGTAAAGCCCTCTTTCAAGGACAGCTGGAACCAGTCCCGACAGGTAACCCGGTTGCCGGACCAATTGTGGAAATATTCATGCGCGACAACGCCTGCGATCGCGTCAAAATCTGCATCTGTCGCCGTGTCGGCATCGGCAAGAATATAGCGCGAGTTGAAGATGTTGAGCGATTTGTTCTCCATCGCTCCGAAATTGAAGTCGGAAACAGCAACGATGTTGAACTGCGAAAGATCATACTCACGGCCATAGACCCGCTCGTCCCAGGCCATCGAGTCCTTGAGCGCCTGCATCGCATGGCTGGTCTTGGGCAGATCTTCTTCGCGCACCCATATCGCCAGCGACACTTCTTTTCCCGAACGGGTGACGAATGTTTTGCGATTGGCCGACAGATCACCGGCGACCAGCGCAAACAGATAACAGGGCTTGGGCCAGGGATCATCCCAGCGCGCCCAATGTGTGCCATCTTCGCCTTCCCCGCTTTCGGTGCAATCGCCGTTGGAAAGCAGGACCGGGAAGGTCGTGTGGTCGGCCTCCATGCGGACGCTGTACCGCGTCAGGACATCGGGCCGGTCGGGGAAAAAAGTTATCCGCCGAAAACCTTGAGCCTCACACTGGGTGCACAAAATGCCACCCGAAGCATAAAGCCCCATAAGCTGACTGTTTTTATCCGGCGCGAGCTCCACCAGCGTCTCGACAATCGCCTCACTGCCTTCAAGCCGGACGGTGAGTTGCTCGTCATCCAGTGTCCAATCACCTTCTTCAAGCTGTTCGCCATTGCGCCAGACTTCGAGCAGTTTCAGCCCTTCGCCATCAAGGCGCAGCGGCTCATCATGCGCTTCATGCCGAACGACCGTCATCCGCGCGCGGACCAGCGTTCGTACTGGGTCGAGTTCGAATTCGAGAGAGATCTCCGGCACGAGCCAATCGGGCGGACGATAATCCTCGCGGCGAATGGCAGACGGGAGAGCGGCGGCAGATTGCATATTGGACATGATTGCCGTCTAATCCCCCCGGACCGGCGGCACAATCGCGCCGGCGCATGAAATCGGGGAGCGGGTTATGATTTTGAGGTATGTGGCAATAGCCATGGTTGCGGCGCTGGCGTTCCTGCCTACTGCGCTTTGGGCGACAATTGGCGGCTTCGATCCCGAAGCGGCAACCCGTGCCTATACCGATACATTGCAGGGCGCTGCCCGCGACCAATCGGACGCCTATTTCATGGGCGGCTATTGGCTGATCCTCTGGGGCACGATTGTTGCCGTGTTTGCCGAATGGATTGTGCTGCGTACCGGCCTGTCAGCCCGATTCAGGGATTTCGGCGAAAGGATTACCAAGCGCCGCTGGCTTGTCCCGCCGCTCTACGCCATCCCCTATGTCATAGTTTCGACGCTGATTGTCTTGCCTTGGGCCATCTACACCGGCTTCGTTCGAGAGGGGCAATATGACCTGATGAACTTAAGCTTCGGCGCTTGGCTCAGCGAACAAGCGATAGGCCTGGGCCTGGGCATCATCGGCATGGCCCTTTTCCTGATGGCACTATTCGCGGTTATCAGGCGCTCGCCAAAACGCTGGTGGCTTTGGGGCACCGGCATTATCGCGGCCTTCTTCACCATCGGGATCGCTATCGCGCCGGTCTTTATCAGTCCGCTGTTCAACGACTATACGCCTATGGAAGACGGGCCGCTCAGGGACCGGATACTCGCCATGGCCGAGGCGAATGATGTGCCTGCCGACAATGTTTATGTGTTTGACCAGTCACGTCAGCATGACCGGATATCGGCCAATGTTTCCGGGCTTTTCGGTACGATGCGTATCTCGCTCAATGACAATCTTCTCGAGCGCAGCACGCCCGAAGAGGTTGAATCGGTGATGGGGCATGAACTCGGTCATTATGTGCTCAACCATGTGGCGGTGCTGATTGTCGTTCTCTCTCTGATTATGGGCCTCGGTCTGTTTGTCACGGCGAAACTCGCCCCCCGGATATTGGCGCGACATGGTGAAAAATGGGGTGTCCGCGATGTCAGCGATCCCGCCGCTTTTCCGCTGCTCATCGCAATATTGACGGTGTATCTGATGGTGATGACACCGGCGCAAAATACTCTAATTCGGGTCGTGGAAAGCCAAGCCGATGCCTTCGGCCTTGAAGCCGCGCGCCAGCCGGATGGTTTTGCTTCGATCGCGATGAAGCTGTCGCAATATCGCAAGATCGAACCGAGCGCGCTTGAGGAGTTCATCTTCTTCGATCACCCCTCCGGCCGAACGCGGGTTCGCATGTCGATGGACTGGAAGGCCGAGAATGTCGAAAATCCGGTGATGGTCGTGCCCGCTGCGATAGAGGCCGAACCGGAAGCCTGAGCTATGCCGCACATGTTGATCTTCGGGCTGGGCTATACCGCCGGGCGGCTCGCCGAGCGGCTGCGCGGTGAAGGCTGGACCGTCTCCGCCACACGGCGCGAGACTGGGCCTGATGCCATGGCTTTTGGCGATACCGCCGCGGTAAGCACGGCAATCGGTGCGGCAAGCCATATCCTGTCGTCCGTCCCGCCCGCCGATGGCAGTGATCCGGTTCTCGATAGCTATGGCGAGGCGTTGGCCAATGCGCCCGCCAGCTGGATCGGCTATCTTTCCTCAACTGGCGTCTATGGAGATACGGGCGGCGCTTGGGTCGATGAAACCGCACCAACCGGTAGCGGACGGCGCAAGGCGCGGAGCGAAGCCGATGCCAATTGGCAGGCTTTGCGCGGCACCGTTCGCACCTTCCGCTTGCCCGGCATATATGGCCCGGGCCGCTCCGTCCTCGACGGGATCCGATCCGGCAAAGCGCGCCGGATAGACTTACCAGGCCAGGTTTTCAGCCGCATCCATGTCGACGATATCATCGCCGGGGTCGTAGCAGGTTTTGACGGACCGGCAGGCGTTTACAATCTCGCCGACGATCTGCCCGCAAGCCACAACCTCGTGACCGAATATGGCTGCCGTCTGTTGGGCATCGCGCCGCCGCCGCTTCAGACAATGGACGAGGCCGGGCTCAGCGAAATGGCGCGGGGTTTTTATTCGGAGAACCGACGGGTGGCGAATGTCAAAGCGAAGCGCCTGTTAGGCTGGTCACCGGTTTATACGGATTATCGGGCAGGGCTGGCGGCCATCGCTGCGGGTTAGGTAGGAATGCGGCGCCCTTTGGCGCGGCGCGACCGCATCGCATAGAGCAAGCCGACAATCGCCACCACCGCGCCGCTTGCCGCCAAAAGCGACCAGACATAGCCTTCAAATATTGTCGACAGGACCATTGCGACGATTGGCACGATGACGCTGGAATAAGCGGCCGGACCCGCGCCGATCTCCCGGATCAACCCGAAATAGATCGGGAAGGTCACTGCCGATCCGATTACCCCAAGATAGAGTATTCCGGCGAAATAGGCGGGCCTTGGATCAACCACCGGAGCGCCGACCGTGATCAGCGCAAAAACCGCGTTGAAGATCGTGCCCCAGAGCATCGCCCATGCAATCAGGGTCAGGATAGGATGCTTTTTCGCGCCTTTGCTGGCTTGCAGGATATTGGCGGTTGATGCGCTCATGATCGCCGCGAGTGTCAGGCCGATACCAATGAACACCGCGCTGCCGCCAATGGGCGCGAGTCGATATTCCTGAACAAAGAGGAGCGCTATCCCGACCATTGCGATGGCCGATCCAATCACGAACCCGGATGATATCCGCTGACCAAGAAATATCCGGCCCATAATGGCATTGGGCACCATCAGCAGCGCGAACATCACGGCAACCAACCCCGATGTGATGTAGAGTTCGGCCCCATAGACAAAGTTGAAATTGAACGCGAACTGGCTGCACCCGAGCAATATCGCCCAGAATTGACCATGCCGATTGAGCATCAGCGGTTGCCGCCGGATGAGGATGACAATGAACATCGCCATGCTCGCCGCAAGGAAGCGGTAGCTGACCGACCAGATGGGCGAGACATTGCTTATCTGGTCCTTGATGATGATCCAGGTCGAACCCCAGATCACAGAGATCAGCAGGAACGAGAGAAGGATACGCGGCGTCCAGAAATTGGTGTCCGCATCCGCCGCTGCGGGCTGGCTCATAACGCCGCGATTGCCTCAGCGAGTGGGCGCACTTGCTCCGCTCCATGATCCCAGCTCGTCACGAACCGCGCCTCACCGATACCCCAATCGTAAAAATCAAAACCGGCCGCCCTGAGTGATGCGGCCTCGTCAGCGCTGAGTCTGATGAAGACTTCATTCGCCTCTGCGGGATAGACAAGGCGGTCAGGCGCTGCCTCCGCTATCAAACGCGCCCCGGCATTGGCCGCGCGCGCATTGGCGAGCCAGCGATCATCTTCGAGCATCGCCAGAATTTGAGCGGCCAAATAGCGGCCCTTGGAAAGCAGATGCCCGCCGCGTTTCCGGCGATAGCGAATCTCCGCCGCCTTTTCGCGCGCATCGCCAAACAGGATCATCGCTTCGGCCGAAAGCCCGCCATTCTTCACACAGCCAAAACTCAAAATGTCGACCCCGGCACGCCATGTGACATCCGCCGGCGCACAATCGAGATGGGCGACGGCATTGGCAAAACGCGCGCCGTCCATATGCAGGTTCCAGCCGTGCGCGCGGCACAGCTCGCCAAGCGCCTTCACCTCGTCCACCGTATAGACCATGCCATATTCGCTGGCCTGGGTGATCGAGAGCGCACCAACCTGCATCTGATGCACATCGTCACGGATCGATACCGCCATCCGCTCGACCTCATCAGGCGCGAGTTTTGCTCCCTCCCCTGAACCGAGCAGCAGTTTCGCGCCATGCGTATAGAATTCCGGCGCGCCGCATTCGTCATTCTGGATATGTGCTTCTTCGTGGCAGATGATCGCGCCATGCGGCGGGCAGAGCGCTGCCAGCGCAAGCGCATTGGCCGCCGTGCCGGTCGACACCCAAAGCGCCGTCACATCCGTTTCGAAAATTTCGGAAAAGGCTCCATCGAGCCGCTGGCTCAACGCATCATCGTCATAGGCCGTATCAACGCGGTTTGCCGCGGCCAGCGCATCAAGCACAGGTTGGCAGACAGAGGCCGCATTGTCGGAGAAGAAACGCATAAGAGGCGAATGGATCGCACTGGCTGGAAGGTCAAGCAGGATTGGCGGTTCGGAAGGGTAGCGGCGTGCTTCTATTCTTCCCAAGTCCGATAGTTCCGCTCGGCCGATAGCGATGCCGAAGCCCATTTCGTATTCTCAATACGCTGTTGATGCGCCCCAAAGGCTTCAGCATCTTCGAAGACTTCATCGACGGCGAAAATACCGTCGC
>Ga0209345_10002193_pt1 | contig 21928 bp, 19 predicted proteins | sample Cruoilmetagenom7_FD_187294 | JGI IMG/M metagenome (GOLD analysis project Ga0209345, IMG submission 187294) | Oil polluted marine microbial communities from Coal Oil Point, Santa Barbara, California, USA - Sample 7 (SPAdes) (version 2) | ecosystem: Environmental > Aquatic > Marine > Oil seeps ... | reverse complement strand
TCTTAGGGGTTGCTGCCATCACGCGGAACAGACGCCCCATCTCGTCGACATGCGTCAGCCGTTGATGCGCGGCGCGGATATTGTCGGCTTGTTTCGGAGCCGCGGCAATCAACGCTTCGGCTCTCTGGTCGATCCCCAGTGACTTCAGCCACTGTCCCTGTTCCGCCGGCCCGTGCACCGCGAGCAGGCGCGTCCGCGCAATATTCGCCAATGTATGAAAGTCGATATGGGCGGTAAGGTCGGAGGTTCCCGGGCTGTCGAACGGACTGATCGGCATATGATTCTTCACTGCCTGCAAGGTGCTGCCGGTTCCCGGTCGCGCATAGCCATAGTCGATGATCAGCAATGCGCCGCCCTGATTGGCGAGATGACTGGCAAGATTGCCCATCAGTTCCACGCTGACCGGGGAACGTTCCAATATCGTGCCGTCCGGAAAACCGCTCATGCTGCCACCGATCCGGTCCTCTGCGGTTTCCGAGCCCGGAACAGCGGCAAATTTGCTGCGATCGCGCTGGACCATCTGCTGCTGCCAGCCGCCAGCTGTCGCGACAAATTGCTCGATTGGCAAAGCGTCGAAAAATTCATTGGCGATGACCAGCAGCGGCCCATCGTCCGGCAGGCTTGCGATGTCGTCATGCCATTTCGCGTGGGGATGCAGTTGCGCCTGCTTGGCCTTCAATACCGGGCTGGTCTCGACGAAATGGACCGTCGGGGTGCAACCGAATCTGGCCAGGGAGCGCAGCGCGTCACTGGCCAATGTACCGCGGCCAGGCCCCAGTTCGACATAGTGACAAAGATCGGGTGATCCCTTGCGAAGCCACAGATCGGCCAGCCAGATACCGACAATTTCACCGAACATCTGGCTGATCTCTGGCGCGGTGACGAAATCACCCTCTTCGCCGAGCGGATCCTTGCTGGCATAATAAAAATCATTGGCGATCGCCATATAGTCGCCGAGCGGGATCGGACCTTCGCGGTCAATCCTGTCCGCGATTATATGCGCTGCACTGGGTGGATCCGTTTTGATGCCGTCAGGCAACGCTCTTGTCTCCGGCCACCGGTTCGATCCGCGCGCGCCTGCCTTTCGCGGTGAATACCAGCCAGAGGCCAAGCAGGATCATCGGCACCGTCAGCCACTGGCCCATGCTGAAGCCCGATTGCTCGACCAGCCATGTAAGCTGGGCATCGGGTTCGCGGAAAAATTCGACGGTGAACCGGCTGAAACCGTAGACCAGCAATCCGGTGCCGAGCAGCTTGCCAGGTTGATAGCGCGCATCGGTCTTCCAGAAGAGCAGGGACAGGATGATAAAATAGAGCACGCCCTCGAGGCCTGCTTCATAAAGTTGGCTCGGATGGCGTGCGACTTCGCCGCCCATCGGGAAAATGATGGCCCACGGGACATCAGTGGCGCGGCCCCACAGCTCGCCATTGACGAAATTGGCGAGCCGTCCGAAGAATAGTCCGAACGGAATGACGCAGGCAATATAGTCGCACATTCTAAGAAAGCTGAGCTTTTCGCGCCGTGCCGTCCACCACGAGGCGAGCACGACGCCGATCGTGCCGCCGTGGAGCGACATGCCGCCTTTCCAGACCTCGAATATTCGGATCGGGTCCTGCAGGATTTCGGGACTGTAGAAAAATACATAGCCCAACCGGCCGCCGACGATGATCCCCAGCGTCGCCCAGAAGATCAGGTCATCGGCATGGCGGCGGGCCATCGGCGATCCGGGCTGCGCAATGAGTTTGCTCAAATACCAGTAACCGATCAATATCCCGGCAAGATAGGCCAGCGAATACCATTTGAGCTGAAAAAAGCCGAGGTCAAGCGCGTTGGGAGACAGGCCAAGTGCCTCAAAACGCGTAAACTCTGCTGCATTGGCCAATATAATATCAATCAACTCTTTTCCCCGCGTGGTTTCCTGTCCATATAAAGGGAAATTCCCCTTTACCAAGAGGGAACAACGGGAGACTTGAAGAATGGCGATTTCTGAATTGGATCTGGCAATCGATAAAACGATGGCAGCGCTGACTCAACCAGGACAAATACTGGAACTCGATACGATCAACAAATTCGGTGTCGATTTGCCGGTGTTCAAGAATGCGCCGCAGAATGTTGCGGATTATCTTGCTTATTTCTGTCAGCAGAACGCCGATAAGGAATTTCTCGTTGATGGCGATATCCGCCTGACCTTTGGCGAAGCCTATGCCGCCGCCCGCACTCTCGCTGGCGGGCTGGTCGAAGGCTATGGCGTTCAGAAAGGTGACCGGATTGGTATTGCCGCGCGCAATTCGGCAAACTGGGTCATTCTCGACATGGCGATCACGATCGCCGGCGGTGTGTCGACCAAGCTCAATGGCTGGTGGCAGGGCGATGAACTGGCTGACGGCATCGAAGACGTGGGTTGTCGCTACGTATTCGCCGATTATCAGCGGGCCCAGCGCCTGGTCGAATCGAAACGCGACCATGGTGCCGAACTATTGATCTTCGAACATGATAAAATGCCTCTGGAAGGGCTGAAAGTCATGCTGGAAAAGGGTGGTGGTGCGGAGACGCCGATGCCGCAAATATCTCCCGAAGACAATGCGACGATATTGTTTACCTCCGGGTCGACCGGTCGCTCGAAAGGCGCCTATGCCGAACATCGTTCGGTCGTGCAGGGCGCCATGAGCTATGTCGGCACGGTGCTGGTTCTGGTCCAGATGATGACCGAGGCGGGCACGATGCCGGAAGGACAGCCGACCGCAATGGTTTGTGTGCCGCTGTTCCACGTTACCGCTTCGGTACCTTTGGTGCTGGTCAGCTATGCGATCGGCCGGAAACTGGTGTTCCTCAACAAATGGGATGCCGAAGAGGCAATGCGCCTGATCGAGAAGGAACGGGTTACCTATTTTGTCGGTGTGCCGCTGATGAGCATGGAAATTTATTCGCATCCCAATCTCGACAAATATGATCTCAGCAGCTGCGTTACCATGGCCGCTGGGGGCGCGCCGCGCCCGGTGGAACATGTTAAGCGGATCAAGGAGAAAATGGGCGATGGCTTCCCTGTCATTGGCTATGGTCTGACCGAAACCAACGGTGTCGGTTGTTCCAACCAGAATGAAAACTATCTCGCCAAGCCGGACAGCACCGGCCGGGCTACCCCGCCGATTGTCGATGTCGCGATCCTAGATGATGACGGCAACAAGATGCCGCAGGGTGAGCGCGGCGAAGTCTGCATCCGCACAGCCGCGAATTTCACCGGCTACTGGAACAACGAAGAGGCCACAAAGGAAGCCTTCACCGACGACGGTTATTTCCGCACTGGCGATATCGGCTATCTTGATCCCGAAGGCTATCTCTTCATCGTTGATCGCAAGAAGGAGATCATCATTCGGGGCGGCGAGAATATCAGTTGTCAGGAGGTGGAAGCCGCAGTTTATACAAATCCGGCGGTTGCGGAAGCCTGTATCTTCGGTGTTCCCGATAAGCGGTTCGGGGAAGTGCCGGCGCTGGTCTATCACACTAAAGAGGGTCATAGCCTTACGGACGAGCAATTGCTCGAAGCGCTCAAACACCAGCTCGCTCCCTATAAGATGCCGGTCCACATCTGGAAATATGACGAACCATTGCCGAAGCTCGGTACTGCAAAAATCGCAAAAATCGTGCTTGCGAAAAAGCATCGTGACGAACTGGCTGCGGGCGGATGAATATACGCGCCGATATTCCGGCTGCGCCTGAGGATCCGGGCAAACGGATCGTCCGGCAGCGGGATATTATCAATCGTCGGGCGCTTGCTGGAAAAATCGACGAGATCATCGCCGAAAATGCCATGCCCGAAGCGCGGGCAAAGATACTTTCGATCTTGCAGGACGCGCTGGCCAATGGTCGGGCTGAGATCAGCAAGCGACTGTTGAAGAGACCGTCTGCTGGCCATGAAATGGCAGCAGCCCAGTCGTTTCTGGTCGACCAGTTGGTCCGGTTGATTCACGATATCGCGGTGCATCACCAATATCCGGTCAGCAATCCGTCCTCGGGTGAACGAATCGCGGTGATGGCGGTGGGTGGCTATGGTCGGGGTGAAATGGCACCGCATAGCGATGTCGATATCGCGTTTCTGACGCCGCACAAGGCCACCAGCTGGACTGAACAGGCGGTCGAGGCGATGCTCTACTGGCTTTGGGATCTCGGGTTGAAGGTCGGGCAAAGCAGCCGTTCGATCGATGAAATGGTGCGTATGGCCAAGGGCGATCTTTCGATCCGCACGGCGCTGCTCGAAGGGCGTTATATATGGGGTGATACCGGCGTTTACGAAGAAGCGAAACAACGCTTTTTCAACGAGGTGGTCGCAGGTACCGACAGCACTTTCGTTGCTGAAAAACTCGCTGAACGCGATGCCCGCCACAAGAAAATGGGCGACAGCCGCTATGTCGTTGAACCCAATGTCAAGGAAGGAAAGGGGGGTATGCGTGACCTGCAGACCCTCTATTGGATCGGAAAATATATTCATAGCGTGGCTTCGGCCGAGGATCTGGTCGACGTCGGATTGCTTACTGCCGACGAATTCAAGCGCTTTCGCAAGGCGGCCAATTTTCTCTGGGCGGTGCGCTGTCACATGCACGATATCACCGGTCGCGCCGAAGACCGGCTGACCTTCGATCTCCAGCCAGAAGTCGCGCGGCGGATGCGCTTTGCCGATCGCCCCGGGAAATCTTCCGTTGAACGGTTCATGCAATATTATTTCCTGAACGCAAAAGTGGTCGGAAATCTGACCGGTGTGTTTCTGGCCCATCTGGACGAGACGCACAACGCCGGGGTGCGCCGGTTCCTGCCGAGCATGACCCGCAAGCCAAAGAAGCTGAAGGGGTTTGTTCTCGATCGAGGCCGGCTGGCATTGCCGGACGAGCATTTCTTTGAAGAAGATCCGGTCCGGCTACTCGAGATTTTCTGGCTTGCCGACAAACACGAGCTGGAAATCCATCCGCTCGCAATGCGGGCGGCGCGGCGGGATGCCAAGCTGATCGACAACAAGATCCGCAAGGACAAGCGCGCCAACAAGCTGTTCCTCGACGTGCTTTGCTCGCCGCGCGATCCTGAACTGGTGCTGCGCTGGATGAACGAAGCCGCAATATTTGGGCGCTTCATCCCCGATTTTGGCCGGGTCGTGGCACAGATGCAATTCGACATGTATCATCATTATACGGTCGATGAACACACGATCCGCGCGGTTGGTCTGCTCGCCAGAATCGGCAGGGGTGATCTGGCTGACGATCATCCCAACAGCACCGCGACCATGGCGAAACTGCAGAACCGGCGGGTAATTTTTGTCGCCACGTTGCTGCATGACATTGCCAAGGGACGCGGCGGTGATCACAGTATATTGGGCGCGGAAGTGGCAATGAAACTTTGCCCGCGGCTGGGTCTGAGGCCGCATGAGACCGAACTGGTCGCGTGGCTGGTTCGCAATCACCTGCTGATGTCGGCGGTTGCGTTCAAACGGGATCTTTCGGATTTCAAGACCATTCAGGATTTTGTCAGTCAGGTGAAAAGTGTCGAGCGTCTCCGTCAGCTCACTGTGCTGACCGTCGTGGACATTCGCGCGGTCGGGCCGGGAGTCTGGAATAGCTGGAAACGGCAGTTGCTGACCGATCTGTTTGAAGCGGCGGAGGAAATGCTGCTACTTGGCCACAAACAGCGTGGCCGGAAAGAACGGATTGACGAGAAAAAGGCCGTTCTGGCCGAGGCACTGAATTTGCCGGAGCCCGAGTTCAAGGCGTTGGCAAAACGATTTACCGATCCCTACTGGATCGCAGAACCTGATGACATAATCGCTCAGAATGCCCAGCTGGTGCTGGATGCCGGGGATACGGACCTCGCGATTTTTGCGGATGTTTATGCCGAACGGGGGGCGACGTTGATAACCGTCTATGCCGCTGACCATCCGGGATTATTCTATCGGATTGCAGGGGGCATTCACGTCTCCGGCGGCAACATTATCGACGCGCGCATTCACACTACCCGAGACGGCATGGCGCTGGACAATTTCCTCGTTCAGGATGCACATGGAAAACCTTTCTCGGAAAAGGCGCAGCTGGATCGGCTCAGGGAAGCGGTCGAGGATGCTTTGGCAAACCGATCCAAACTCTCGACCAGGCTCGACGCCCGACCACTGACCCATTCACGGGCAGACGCCTTTACCATCACGCCCTTTGCGCTGGTCGACAATGACGCGTCCAACCGGTTTACCGTTGTCGAAGTCAACGCACAGGACCGGCCGGCCCTGCTCAACGCCCTGGCCTATGCCCTGTTTGAATCGAAAGTGACCGTGCATAGCGCCCATATCGCCACTTATGGAGAGCGTGCGGTGGATACTTTCTACATCACCGATCTGCTGGGCGGAAAAATCACCAGTAAGCAACGGCTGAACGGGCTGCAAAAACGGCTGACCAACGCTGCCGCAGCCAAGGTCGACGAGAAGGCTGCTTAGCCGAGCTTGTCCTTCAACGCCGCCAGAGCACCAAAGGGACCGGCTTCCGCCTCGGATTTCAGCCCTTTCTCGCGGGCAACCTCATCGGCGTTCGGACCGCGCGGAAAGGGATCGAGTGAAAGATAGAGCGTTTGCGCAATCGCTTCTCCGAGATCAATCTGCGCCTGTTCATATTCGACGATGTCGCATTCGTCCTCGGTCAACTCGATCTCTTCGTCAAGCTCTTCCGGATCGGCCTTGGGAACAAAAAGAATATCAAATTCTTCCCGAACCTCCACCGGAATGGCTTCACCGGTTGTTGCGCAGCTCTGCTGCAAATCGGATTCGATCTGCCCGGTGAACGCGATTCCGCGTTCTGTCCCCGTCAGTTTATAGTTCCCCGTCAGGCTGGATATCTGTGGCAAGTCGAATCTGAGCGCCAAAGCGTCTCGTTCTTCCGCATTGGCCACGAGCTTGCCGCTTTTCGGTTTCGCGCCAATGTCCGACAGTTTGACAATATGGGAAAATTCAGGCTGGTCCATTATCCATTCGCTCCGCTGTCCGGAATGTGACCCGCTACGATCTCGCCTGAATCGCAATTTTGCAAAGCGGCATGATAGGCGGAAAGTTGCCGGGCAACATAGGCTAGCGCGGCGTCTTCAGGTTTTTCCCCGCGGAAAATATTACGCAAAATCGCGTCTTGAAGATCCTTGCCATTTTCCAGCGCATCGCGATAGGCACCGACCCGACCGCCCAGCGCGCCCATGATCCGGCCGACATGCTTGCTCACCACCATGTCGCCAATGCCGATCTGACGCAATTGCCCGTCCATATCGGATATAAAAATTTCGGTGAGCCACGCAACGTGCTGATCCCGTTCCGGTTCTTTTTCGAGCCGGATCATCACCAGCGAGAAAATTGCGGCAATCATGTCAAACCGGCCATCGATACTATCCGGGACCTGACCCTCTTCATACCAGGAAATCTGTCGGCCTTCCCGCACAATCGCCTGGTATAGCGGACGCATCCCGGCATTGGCTTTGTCTCTGGAAAATATTTTGCTGAAAAATGACATTGCTGGTTCCGCTGGTTGGCTCGCGACTTTATGGACGAGCATGGCGTTTGTTAAGTCTGGATACAGGGCATATTGATATTTATCGCCCGAGATGCAATGGGCGATGACAGGTCAGGCACCAATATGGTGCTGGCTGCATAGTGGAGAATGAGTTCGATGGTCGGCAATTTCAAAAAACACAGCTTGTGGCTTGGGCTAATGGCCGGTGCCATGACGATGACGGGATGCACCCAGGTGCAGGGTCATCAGGGATATATTGCCGACGAAGTGCTGATGTCGGCTATTCAGCCAGGCGTCGACAACCGCCAGTCGGTTGAGGCATCGCTCGGTCGGCCGACTTTTTCTGGCCAGTTTGATGATAATACCTGGTATTATTTCTCCCGCGATACCCGCCAGTATGGCTTTAACAATCCTCGTCCACGGGATCAGCAGGTGATGCGCGTGCAATTTGATTCTGCCGGAAATGTGGTCGCGGTTGACCGCACCGGCTTGGAACTGGTCGCGAGTATCAGCCCGGATGGCGACAAAACACCGACTCTGGGCCGCGAGCGCTCCTTTTTCGAGGAATTATTCGGCAATATCGGTGCGGTTGGTGCAGGAGGAGTGGGCGGCGCAAGCAACGATCCGACTCGCCCCTGACGTCTGACCCCCATTTTCGTCCCGGCGGTTGCCCTTATTTGGCAATACCGCTGGCGGCGAGTACGGCCAGCGTTACCAATTCCGATGCGGTGGATGCCATGGTGGCGATCTGAACCGATTTTTCCAGTCCTACCAGCATCGGTCCGATGACCGAATCACCGCCCAGTTCGCGCAGCAATTTGGCTGACAGATTCGCCGATTGCAGGCCTGGCATGACCAGCACGTTTGCGGGTTGTGACAGGCGGTTGAACGGATAGTTTGCCATCAGCTTGGGGTTAAGCGCGACATCGGGTGCCATTTCGCCTTCATATTCGAAAGTGACGCGCCGCTGATCGAGGATCGCAACGGCTTCGCGAAGATTCTCCAGCCAGCGTCCTTCGGGATTGCCAAAGGTCGAATAGCTGAGGAAAGCGACGCGCGGCTCGTGGCCCATCTGACGCGCGACAGCAGCAGTTTGCTCGGCGATATCCGCCAGTTCGTGCGCTGTCGGCCGTTCGTTGACCGTGGTGTCAGCCATGAACACCGTATGATGCTGGCCGACCATGACATGGATGCCAAGGGCCGTACGACCTTTCTCGACATCTATGACTTTGACGACATCACGGAAGGATTGTGCATAAGGGCGGGTAACCCCGGTGATCATCGCGTCACCCTGATTCATGGCGAGCATGGCAGAACCGAATATGTTGCGGTCCTGATTGACCATCCGCTTGATGTCGCGCTCCATATAGCCACGCCGGTGGAGACGTTCGTACAGCATGTTCACCATGTCGGGCACGAGCGGGCTATTGCGGCTGTTATGGACCTCGAAGCGGTCCGGATCGGTCACGCCCAATTCCATAAGCTTCGCCCGTACGCGATCGTCCCTGCCGACCAGAACCGGCGTGCCGTAGCCGCCATCCTGGAACTGGATCGCAGCACGCAGCACGACATCTTCTTCGGCTTCGGCGAAAATGATCCGTTTGGGTGCAACGCGGCAGGCCTCATAGGCCTGGGTAAGGACGGATGTTGTCGGATTGAGACGTGCCTTCAGCGCCTGTCGATAGGCATCGAAATCCTCAATCGGCTTCTGGGCCACGCCGCTATCCATGGCGGCCTTGGCGACGGCGGCAGATACCACGTCCATCAGACGGGGATCAAAGGGGGCGGGAATGATATAATCAACACCAAAACTTGGCGCTTTCCCGCCATAGGCAACCGCGACCTCTTCGGGAACCTGCTCGCGGGCAAGCTCGGCAATAGCGTGCGCCGCCGCGACTTTCATCTCCTCGTTGATCCGGGTTGCGCGGACATCCAGCGCACCGCGGAAGATGAAGGGGAAGCCGATGACATTGTTAACCTGGTTGGGATAATCCGAACGCCCGGTTGCGATAATCGCGTCGGGCCGTGCTGCTTTTGCATCGGGCGGGGTGATTTCCGGATCGGGATTGGCCATCGCAAAAATTATGGGCTGCGGGGCCATATCCTTGACCATTTCCTGTTTCAGCGCGCCGCCGGCAGACAGGCCGAGGAAAACGTCTGCGCCGGACAGTGCTTCCGTCAGCGTGCGCGTGTCGGTGTCAATCGCATGGGCTGATTTCCACTGGTCGACGTCGTCGCGGCCACGATAGATGACACCGGTCCGGTCGCACATGGTCAGATTGTCATGCGGAACGCCAAGGCTTTTGATCAGCGAGGCGCAGGCTATGGCAGCGGCGCCGGCGCCGTTGACGACAACCTTGATATCCTCAATCTTGCGATCGGTCAGCAGGCAGGCGTTGATGATCCCGGCGGCGGCGATAATCGCGGTGCCGTGCTGGTCATCATGAAATACCGGAATATTCATCCGGTCGCGCAAGGTCTGTTCGATAACGAAGCAGTCAGGCGCACCAATGTCTTCGAGATTTATCCCGCCAAAACTCGGTTCCATGATCTGAACGGCATTTATGATGGCTTCCGCGTCCTCTGTATTGAGTTCCAGATCGATCGCATCGACATCGGCGAAGCGTTTGAACAAAACAGCCTTGCCTTCCATTACCGGTTTGGAGGCAAGCGCGCCCAGATTGCCGAGGCCGAGAATGGCGGTGCCGTTCGAAATAACGGCGACCAGATTGCCCTTTGCGGTATAGTCATACGCTTTCGCCGGGTCTTCGGCGATTGCCCGGACAGGGACGGCGACGCCGGGCGAATAGGCAAGGCTGAGGTCGCGCTGGGTGGCCATCGGCTTCGACGCGATGATCTCGATTTTTCCGGGACGGCCATAGGAGTGAAAAAGAAGGGCTTCCCGTTCGGAAAAGTCTAGATTGCTATCGTTCTTGTCGGCCAAATTATATCTCCGTTTATGACTGATCGGCTTGAATACGCCATATGGATATTCTCGTCCCGGATGGCGATCTACTCGTTTTGTCGCGAAGCCGCAATATTCAAGTAAAATTCAACAGGATGTGCTTGCTACTCTTTTATGTATCGTTGCACTCGGCTATCGCGAGTGCATGGCAACCCGGACTCAGGACAAAGTGAAAAACGCGGTCAAAGCGCCTTCGCCGGCAGCGGCAAAGGTGACGCCGATGATGGAGCAATATTTTGCGCTCAAGGAAAAGGCGGACGACTGTCTGCTTTTCTATCGCATGGGTGATTTTTTCGAGCTGTTTTACGAAGATGCAAAGCTCGCCTCGGCGGCGCTCGACATCGCACTGACCTCGCGCGGGAAAAATGCCGGGGATTCGATCCCGATGTGCGGTGTACCGGTGCATGCCGCAGAGAGCTATCTGGCAAAGCTCATCCGGTCGGGTTTCAAGGTGGCGATTGCCGAACAGACAGAAACACCGGCGGAGGCAAAGGCGCGCGGCGGCTATAAGGCTTTGGTGGCGCGAGACATTATTCGCTATGTGACCGCCGGGACACTTACCGAAGATACGCTGCTTGATGCGCGCAGCGACAACATGCTGGTCGCGCTGGCACAGGTGCAGGGCGAAATCGGGCTTGCGGCGGCGGATATTTCGACCGGCAGTTTTGAACTGTCGACAATTTCCGATGATGGCCTCGATGCCGAACTGGCCCGGCTTGCGCCTTCAGAGATCATCTGTCCGCCGGCCTTGCTACCGCGACTGGCGAAAGCGACCAGCTGGGACAAGAGCCATTTTGATAGCGTAAGTGCAGAGCAGCGGCTTCAGGACCATTTCGGGGTTGCCACGCTTGATGGCATGGGCGAATTTTCGCGGGCCGAACTGGCCACCGCCGGTGGACTGGTCGCTTATGTCGCGCATGTTTCCCAGGGCAATATGCCCTATTTGCATCCGCCCAGAAGGCGGGAAAGCCGGGAGTTTCTGTCCATTGATGGTCCGACTCGTGCGAGTCTGGAGATTGACCGGACGCTTGCCGGTGCGCGCGAAGGCAGCTTGCTGCACGCCATCGACCGAACGGTTATGCCCGCAGGCGCGCGTCTGCTGGCCCGCGATTTGTCTGCACCGCTGTTTGATGAAAGGCACATCAACCGCCGGCTCGGGCTGGTCCAATGGTTTCATGACGGGTCGGCGGTGCGCGATGATGTCCGGACAGAGCTCAAGGCTTTGCCCGATATTGGGCGGGCCCTAGGCCGTATTTCGGCGGGACGGGGGAGTCCGCGCGACCTCGGACAGATCCGCGACGGTCTGAGTGGCGCCCGAATATTGCGCGAGCGTTTGACGGCATTTGCAGGGCTTCCCGAACTGCTCGATACTATTTTGCCCGCGCTCGACGGGCATGCCGCGCTGGTCGATCTGCTCGCCCGTGCGCTGGTCGAGGCACCGCCAACGGAGATGACCAACGGTGGTTATATCGCAGCCGGTTTCGATCCGGCGCTGGACGAACTGCGCAGCGCGGGGTCCGATGGACGCAAGGCCATCGCGATGCTGGAGGCCCGTTACCGGGAGGCGACCGGAATCAATACGCTGAAGATCAAGCATAATGCGGTGCTCGGCTATTTTATCGAGGTTCCAGCCCGGCATGGCGACAGCCTGATGGCGGAAAATTCCGGCTTTACCCATCGCCAGACACTGGCCGGGGTCGTCCGCTTCAATTCCACCGATCTGCACGAAGAGGCCGTGCGGGTGTCGCAGGCCGGAGCCCATGCGCTGGCCGCAGAGGCTGCGCATTTCGAGGAACTGGTCGACAAGGTGCTGGCGCGCAAGCAGGAGATTGGGGAAAGTGCCGACGCGCTGGCCCGTATCGATGTCTCTGCGGCGCTGGCCGAACGGGCTGCCGAGGGCCAGTGGTGCCGCCCCGAATTTGTCGACGGCAATATACTCGATATTCAGGGCGGTCGTCACCCGGTGGTCGAATCTGCGCTGGCGGCCAAGGGTGATCCTTTTGTCGCCAATGACTGCTCGCTGGCTCAGGACGAGCGGTTGTGGCTGGTGTCCGGTCCCAATATGGGCGGTAAATCGACCTTCCTGCGGCAAAATGCGCTGATCGTCATTCTCGCGCAAGCCGGTGGCTTTGTTCCGGCTTCTTCCGCCAGGCTCAGTCTCGTCGATCGGCTGTTCAGCCGTGTCGGCGCGTCGGACAATCTCGCGCAGGGCCGCTCGACCTTCATGGTCGAGATGGTCGAGACCGCCGCGATCCTGTCGCAGGCGACCGAGAAAAGCTTCGTCATTCTTGATGAAGTGGGCAGGGGCACTTCGACTTATGATGGTCTTGCGCTGGCCTGGGCGGTGGTCGAGGCTGTGCATGAGACCAATCGCTGTCGCTGCCTGTTCGCGACCCATTATCACGAGCTGACCCGGCTGGCCGACCGGCTGGATGCGCTGTCACTTCACCATGTTCGCGCCCGTGAGTGGAAAGGTGATCTGGTCCTGTTGCATGAACTGGCAAAAGGCCCGGCGGATCGCAGCTATGGTCTCGCGGTAGCGAAACTGGCGGGCATTCCGGGGCCGGTGTTAAATCGCGCCAAAGCGGTTCTCGACAAGCTCGAGGCTGGCAAGGCGGAAACCGGCGGTCTTGCTGCCGGTCTTGGCGATCTGCCATTATTTGCCGCAAGCCTTGCGGACGTAGAAGAAAAATCGGATGGCCTGCGTCAGACGCTTGGTGCGATTGATGTGGATGCGCTGTCCCCGCGTGAGGCGCTGGATCAGCTCTACGCTCTTAAAGCACAGCTCGAACAGGAATGACGATATGAAAAAATGGATCGTGATATTACTGACCGTGGCAATCGTGGGCGGCGCGGCCTTTGTCTATTATTCCCGCAACGCCAATGCCGAGCCGCTGGAAATTGGCGCCGCTGCGCCCGATTTCACGACTTCGGGAGCGCTGGCCGGACAGGAATTTCAATTCTCGCTGACCGACAAGCTGAAAGACGGTCCGGTCGTGCTCTATTTCTTTCCCAAAGTCTTTACCGAAGGCTGTACGATCGAGGCCAATATGTTCGCCGATGCCACCGCCGAGTTTAACGCCGCCGGTGCGACCGTAATCGGCATGTCGGGGGACGATATCGAGGGGCTGAAGAAATTTTCCGTCTCAGAATGCCGTGACAAATTTGCGGTGGCCCGGGCAGATGAGCAGATTATCGAAGCCTATCAGGTGCGCATGGCACCGGGGCTGGCGATGACCAACCGGACCAGCTATGTCATCGATCAGGCGGGGAAAATCGTCTTTGTCCACAGCGCGATGAAACCGCAGGGCCATGTGGCCGGCACGCTTGCAAAAGTGAAAGCACTCTCCAAAAGCTGATTAAACACTTGCATTTGCAGTGCGGCTATACTGAAAGACGCCCATGACCGACCACGCACCCGATCCAGCCATGCTTGCCAAAGCAGAAACGCTCACCGATGCCTTGCCTTATCTGCAACGCTATGCGGGCAAGACCTTTGTCGTCAAATATGGCGGCCACGCCATGGGCGATGCTGCGCTCGCCAGAAACTTTGCGCAGGATATCGTTCTGCTGAAAGCGGTCGGGATCAATCCGGTGGTCGTGCACGGCGGCGGACCGCAAATCGGTGCGATGCTGGCCCGGGTTGGCGTCGAGAGCGAATTTGTCGATGGTTTGCGGGTGACGACCAAGGAAACCGCGGAAATCGCCGAAATGGTACTCTCCGGCGCGATCAACAAGGAACTGGTCAGCTGGATTGGACAGGCCGGCGGTAGCGCCATCGGGATTTCCGGCAAGGATGGCGGCTTTGTCAAAGCGACAAAGCTGCGGCGTACCAACCGCGATCCGGACAGCAATATCGAACGGATCATCGATCTTGGTTATGTCGGTGAACCGAAGAGAGTGGACCGCAGCGTTGTTGACAAGATTTCTGCAGCCGGAATGATCCCGGTCATTGCGCCGATCGGCGTGGGGAACGACGGGGCGACCTATAATATCAACGCCGACACCATGGCGGGGGCCGTTGCTTCGGCCTTGCGGGCCGCGCGCCTGTTCCTGCTCACCGATGTTCCCGGCGTGCTCGACAAACAGGGCGATCTGCTGACCGATCTCGATCCGCCAAAGATCCAGACTCTGGTTGAAGAAGGCACGATCTCTGGGGGCATGATTCCCAAGCTCGAGACCTGCGTGAAAGCGGTAGAGAAAGGCGTCGATGCAGCCGTCATCCTGGATGGCCGGATACCGCACGCGATGCTGCTTGAAATCTTCACCAGCAAGGGTGCGGGTACGCTGGTACGGGATTTTCACCCGGTTGATTAATCGCTTCGCTGTCTTATATTGATGGTACAGTAAATTACTGGTGTTGCTGCCGACAAAGCTCTAGCCGCAATGCCAGATTATCGATAAAGGGTCCGTCCATGGCATTCGCAATTCTTCAGATTATCGCAATATTGCTCAACGTGGCAATCACCGTCATCATTGTGCAGGCGATCATGAGCTGGCTGCTCGCGTTCAACGTCATCAACCTGCAAAATGACATCGTCCGGGCTATCTGGACCACACTGGATGCGCTGACCGCACCAATCTATCGGCCGATCCGCAAGATCATGCCCGATTTTGGTCAGCTTGATTTGACTCCGATGGTTGTCATCATCGGCATTATCATTTTGCAGGATGCTATCCTGCCATCTCTGGCGCAGGCGTTGCTCAGTTGACAGCCGCCCGCATCATCGACGGCAAGGCATTTGCTGCTGGCCTTCGCGAACGGATCAGGGAAGCGGTTCCCGCCTTTGTGAAACAGACAGGCCGCGCGCCCGGTCTGGCCGTGATTCTGGTCGGGGAAGACCCTGCCAGTCAGGTCTATGTCGCGTCCAAGCACAAGGCGACCATCGCCGCCGGCATGGAAAGTTTTGAGCACCGCTTGCCCGCAGACGTGGCGCAGGAAGAGCTGATTGCGCTGGTTGAACGGCTCAACGCAGACGAGACGGTTGACGGAATATTGGTGCAATTGCCATTACCCGAAGGTCTGGACGAAAAAGCGGTGGTCATGGCGATTGATCCGGACAAGGATGTCGACGGCCTCCACGTGATCAACGCCGGTCGGCTGGCCAATGGCGAGGAAGCACTAACGCCCTGCACGCCGCTGGGCAGTCTGATGTTGCTGAAAGACACTCTGGGTGACCTGACCGGTCTGGACGCCGTGGTCGTTGGCCGATCGATCCTGGTTGGCAAGCCGATGGCGCAATTGCTGCTCGCTGAAAATTGCACCGTGACCATGGCCCACAGCCGGACGCGGGACCTTCCCGACGTTGTTCGCCGTGCCGATATCGTTGTTGCCGCCGTTGGGCGTGCAGAGATGGTTAAGGGCGACTGGTTGAAACCCGGTGCTGTCGTGATCGACGTTGGTATCAATCGGCTGGAGCCTGAACCCGGCAAGGAAAGAGGCCGTCTGGTCGGCGATGTCGCCACCGCCGAAGCGCTCGATCATGTGCAGGCTATCACCCCCGTCCCGGGAGGGGTTGGCCCGATGACCATTGCAGTGCTATTGCGCAATACGCTGGTCGCGGCATCGGTCCGCGCCGGTCTGGAGAAACCGGAGGGTTTATAATGCGCTTATTTGCCGCAATCGGAATAGCGCTGATGCTGGCGAGCTGCGCCGGCGGTGGTGGGCGGCCCAGTGATCGTGAACAGTTTAACCGGGTTCGGGGCAAGCCGGTTGCCAATCCCAGCGCCATCGTCAAAGCAGAACTGTCCTTCGCCCGTCTGGCGGAGGAAAAGGGGCAGTGGACTGCGTTTCGCGAAACCGCCGCCGATGACGCGATCATGTTCACGCCCGATCTGGTCAATGCGCAACAATGGTTGAAAGGCAAAGCCGATCCTCCGCAGGCGGTTGACTGGCAGCCGCACAAGATATTCATGTCCTGCGATGGCAGTACCGGCGTTTCGACCGGTGCCTGGCAAAGCGCCAGTGGCGAAACCGGACATTTTACCACCATCTGGCAGCAACAGGATTTCGGCACACGGCGTCCCAATAAAGATATCGAGTGGAAATGGGTTTTTGACGACGGTCAGCCGCTGGCCACGCCGCTCGCGGAACCCGATTATATCGAGACCGAAGTTGCCTCTTGCAAAGCCAGGGTTCCTGCAGGTTTTCCGCCAGCGAACCCGACGGGGAAGGGTAAGAGCGGGGCCTCCGCCGATGGCAGCCTGATCTGGAATGCGGCTTTTGCGGCTGATGGCTCGCGCATCGTCTTTGTCGATCAGGCACAGGATGACGGCAGCTTCCGGCGGGTTCATGAATATCGCGTTGCTGCGCCAGCCCAATGATCGAACTGTTCATCTCCGCCTTCGTCACCTTTTTTGTGGTGATCGATCCGCCCGGCTGCGCACCAATTTATGCCAGCCTGACCAGCAGCGCGCCACCGCGCGATCGCCGGACCATGGCCGTTCGTGCGATCATGGTTTCCGCGATTATCTTGCTGGTTTTTGCCCTGTTCGGGGAACAAATGCTTGGCGCGCTGGGGATCAGTCTTGACAGTTTCCGGATTGCCGGCGGAATCATGCTGTTCCTGATCGCACTTGAAATGGTGTTCGAAAAGCGCACCGAACGAAGAGAGGACCGGGCGCAGGAAATCATAGAAACGCCGGAAATCGAGGATGTTTCAATTTTTCCGATGGCAATGCCGATGATCGCCGGACCGGGATCGATTGCCGCTGTCATGCTGTTGACGTCCCAGCATGACGGAATCGACAATGCGCTGGTCATTCTCGGTGCTCTGGGGGCGGTGCTATTGCTCACATTGATCGGATTGCTTTCCGCCGGACCACTGATGCGGGTCCTTGGCAACAAGGTCGAGGCGGTGATTACCCGGGTGCTCGGCGTGCTCCTCGGCGCGCTTGCGGTGCAGTTTGTGGTCGATGGGCTGAACGCAAGTTTCTAATGGAGCGATCCCGCTCTATTCGGTGAACACGCCCGCAGTGGAAAGCAGCTGGAACGCCCGATCTGCCAATGCCGGATTGACGATCAGACGACCGAGCAATTCTTCCGGGCTTTCCTCTTTTTCGCTGCCATAGGCGGCGACCAGTTGCTCCCATGACACGCGGGATTCGGGAATCCGGCCGTTTTTGGCATAGACCATGGCCATGGCGAGGTCATAATAGGGACCAACTCCGGTGCTGGATGGAATGATCTTTTCCGCGTAGGCAAGTGCTTCCTCGTCTTTGCCTTCCGACAGCAGGGTGAGCACAAGGCCTGTTTCGGCGAGGATCGAACCGCGAGGGTCCAAATCGATCGCACGTCTCAGATATTTGGTCGCATCAGGATCATTGCACGCGTAAAGATTGGCGCCGGTCTCCGCCTGGATGGTTGCTTCATACGGGTCCAGCTCGATCGCCTTCAAGGCAAATTCTTTCCCCCGCGTACAGCTGCCATTGTAGAAGCTGGCCCGTGCAAGAGCGAAGACTGAAGACGAATCCTCTCTGCCGCGAACCATTGCGCGGCGAGCATATTGCAATCCTTTGTCAGGATCCGGCTTTCTGCCGGTTGCTTCTTGTCGCAAAAAGGACAGGAATGAAGCAGCTGAAAGAATCTGGCTGTCCAACGGATCAACCGCGAGAGATTTTTCGATGCAGGATTGGACAACGGGCAACAATAAGGGGTCATGATTGGCGCGGTAGCTGCCGAACCGGAGGAGGCATGCATAGCCTGTCATTGCCTCTGCGGGCAGTTGTCGCCGCTGATCCGTAGCGATTGCTCCATATGTACTGGCGACGCGACTGGCAATGGGACCCAGTTTTTCGGGATAGTCTGCCGGTGAATCGGGCATGGCGATGGTGGTCGACCAGATTGTTTCGTTTCTTGCCAGGGAGGTTAGGGTGAATATGACCTCCAGACCGTCTGGGCTCGTCACCAGCTTGTCTTCAAACCGGTAGGCGTTCTGATCTTGTTCGGGGAAAGTGCTGGATATTCCCGCTGCTGCCAGCCGAACTTGCGAAGAATTGGAAAAGGCATTCTCGAAAAACATCCGGATTTCTGTGTCATCGCCGAGTTCTTGATCCGGGAAGTCTTCCTGTGAGGAAGAAAAATAGATTTTTGGAGGCAGCCTGTAATCCTGCGATCCGATCTCTGAACCAGAGCTATTCTTGTAGTCGCGGCTCAGCGCCCAGACCAGGCAGATCCCGATGAACAAGAGAAATGCCGCCAGCCCTATGGTCGTCTGACGTTTGTTGAACCACTGATCTTTTTCAATGTCGACCGGCGGGATAGCAGGGAGACGGTCGATACCCGTTTCTGCGCTGCTCGGTTCTTCCTCCAGTTCGCTATCATCCATCTGAATCTCGACGGCATAATGGCCAATCGGGATGCGCAGTCGCTCTTCGCTGCCGAGCGCGGCATAGTGGGCCGCCAACATTTTGCGCAGCCGTCCCACCTGCACGCGGGGATAGCTGTCGGCCTGAACATCGAAATCTTCGGTGCGACCCAGCCCGTCTACGGCAATCTGATAAGCCTTGGGCGGTTTTTCCGGATTGGAAATTGCCTGCTCGACCAGATAGCGCAGCAGTTGTGACATGACCGGCGAACGGACGAAATCAGGTGATTGCAGGAGCGCATGGACTTCTGCGCGGAGCAGCTTCGTTCGCCGCTCACCTGCAGTCGACGAGAACATTATTCCGGATGTCCTTTTATCCGGTGTTTAGCCACAATGCGGCGATCTCGGATCAGCGCAAGGTTCACTGGAACGCCGACCAGTCTCGAAGACTGACCCAGCCTTCTCTGCCGACAATGATATGATCATGAACCGTCAGTCCGAGTTCTTTTCCGGCTAAGGCCAGTCTGCGCGTGGCATCAATGTCCCCCTCGCTTGGCTGGGGATCACCTGACGGATGGTTATGTGCCAAAATCAGGGCCGCCGCGTCGAGAACCAGTGATCGCTTCAATATCTCTCGCGGATAGATCGGCGCTTCCGAAATTGTGCCTCGACTGACGACCTCATCACTGATCAGCCGGTTTTTGCTGTCGAGAAACAGCACTCGTACTTCTTCAACCGGCAACTGCGCCATGGCGACCACGAGATATTCAATCACATCCGCTGCTTTGGACAGGGAAACACGTTCGAGCATGTCGTCCTTGAACGAGACCAGCATTGCTTCGCGTACCAATGACAGGATGGTGCCCGCGGGACTATTTTCTGCCGCGCGATACTCGGCGTGCAGAACGGCGCCGATAGAACCAAATTCATTCATCAATGCATCCGCCAAAGCGGAGGCATTGTCTATCTTGGCGACGGTGAAAAGTCGCTCCAGGATCTGTCGACCCCGAATTGTCGAAGTCGTTGCTGATGCCGGTAGGTACCGACGGCCAATACTATCAACATCGGATAGGCCCAGATCGCCGCAATCACGAAATAGGCTTGGGGGAGCAGTTCGGGAATTATCATTATTGGAATATGAGAGAAAACCTGAATAGCCTGCATCGCGCAAATCCATAATGTCCAGTACCTTTCTGCATGTAGCGCCAAGAGCACAAATGCGGACAACATTGCCAAATCGACGATAAAAATGCCGATTTCGGGCTGGGTAAATCTGTCGACCGAAGGAGAGGCCGCAACAATCGTCATTATGGTTCCGGCAATGAAGATCATCACGGCCCGTCTTTCGGGCTGCCCCCCCCGGACAGCCGAATAGATGCATAAGGCTGCCAAGAGGAAAACAAAGAATTCAACGCGAGACATTGTATGACAGGACCAAATAAGAGAGGTGCGGTCAAGTCTCGCACATGTTGCTAGGCGCTTTCAACAACGCGAAGCGGATTTGTTGTGTCATCCGATGCTGTTGCCTGCGCCGGTGGGCATTCGAAAACATCTCCCCAGCTTACCGTGCGCATTCCGGCGTCGTTGCGATCTTCGGCCAGATGTTCGTGCGCTTTTACAACTTCCCGATAGCTGCGGCTTGTTTTCGCTGCTGCAGCGATCAGTTTTTCCGATGCTTCCATTCCTGCCGTGAGTGAAAAGCGGGTGCCAGGGGCAAGTCGAGCTGCAGCAATGCTGCTCAGAAGTTCACCAATCTGGATCATGGTCAGGTTGAGGGATTTTTCGACTTCATTAATCTTTTTTGCAATAGGTCGTGCGGCTTCAATACGTTCGTTCAACATGCAACTCTCCAAACATCGGATGTAACCGACGTCAGCTAGGGGCCAAATTGACAGAGATTAATTTGGGGCGATCAACCTGCTTACAAGCATCGCTGCAAGACAGACAAAGGCGAATGCAAAGGCGAGTTTGACCGACAGATCGGCGATCGCCCAAATTCGCGCTCCTTTGTTTAGACCATTACCCTTTTCTCCCTGCTTGCGGAGCGGCACGGAAAGGAGCGGACTGGAGGAAGCTGCATATGACTCATAGGTCGCCTGCATTTCCCTGACCCGGTCCCTTTCCGGTGACGCTGCCTGTTGTCCAGGCAAGGGATAAATTGCGCCTGATTTCGGCTTTTCATCAATCCCAAATTCTTTGGGTACAAAAAATTTGGGACCGATTCCCTCGTGCTCGGCGAGCATGCGAGCGGCTGCCTTGCTGCTTGTAACCTGCAGTTTTTGCCGGGATGACCGCAATCGTTCGTTGATGACATTGGGCGTTACCCCGCAAACTTGAGCCGCGGTTTTGGCATCATAACCCTGCAGGAGCAGGTGGAGTGCCTCTTTCTCGTTCTCGTTCAGATCATCAAAAGGCGTACTGGTCATGTCATGTTCATAAATGATGTAGGTCAATTTAGCAAAAAAGATCGACAGGAATATTTGTAACCCCTGCCTGGCCGCGTCAAAGCCAGCTTTGGCATTTTCTTGCTAGGGTAAAACCAAATGTTACCGATAAAAATGGTTAAGAAGAATCGAGAAAATCATCCAATTGCGAACGAATTTTTGCCGGTTATCCGGTGGGTGCGTTAACCTGTTACCCCCCCCTTTCAATTGTGAAACGGTTTGAAACTCAAGAAGCATGTCGGATCGGCTCATAAGCATGCTGTTCGGTTGGAAGCCTAGAATAATGGTTTGGCAGAACGGCGGTAAGATAGTTCCGGTCCCTCTGGGCTCAGGTCCGCTTTTCTAAACGGCCATTGATGAAGTGCTTGGAATATTCTGGTCAGTATTCCTCCGCTGCGAAGGGTTCCGGTCGGATATAAAGAAGCGGATCTCTCCCGATTCGCTTCTTTACCCCTATCAAATCCGGGTCGGTCGACTCTCTCCCACGATTGGATCGACCCGGATTTGATCTCAACCAAGATTGAACAAATTTAGAGATTTCGTAAAAATGAAACGCCAAAAATTAAATTTGAACCGACGAAAAAAAGAATTGATTCTGGGAAATGTTGTCGCGTGGGGTTCCATTATCACGGCCTTGACGCTGGCAATTTCTCTGGCCCCTACGCTTGCCGCTGAAGAGGGGCAATCTGGTGTCT
>Ga0209345_10002191_pt1 | contig 21955 bp, 23 predicted proteins | sample Cruoilmetagenom7_FD_187294 | JGI IMG/M metagenome (GOLD analysis project Ga0209345, IMG submission 187294) | Oil polluted marine microbial communities from Coal Oil Point, Santa Barbara, California, USA - Sample 7 (SPAdes) (version 2) | ecosystem: Environmental > Aquatic > Marine > Oil seeps ... | reverse complement strand
CCATCCAGCAAAGAAGAAAATACGTTTGGGAAAATCCACTGAAAAATGGTGTCGAAAGATTTTACAGCTTCGGAGAACAGGACATTGTTGGCCAGGTTGAATAGGTAGATAGGGGCTAGGGGCTAGGTTACGGAATTTGTCTTGTTACCATGTTCCTGTGTAGAAACGTATAAGCTTTAAAATATATCAAGCTGTGCAGTTACCCAACAATAGCGCTTATGACTTGAATAATCTTCTCCTCACTGCTTGATTCATTTTGAAGATTCTAGGTTCGCTGCGCTAAATTGCAGATAACTCGGTCGCAAGCTCCCTCAAACAATCTGCAATTTTCAGCTTCACTCACTAAGAATCTTTCTCAAAATGAATCAAGAAGGTTCGTCAAGGATCATTCAAGTCATATTCCGACCAACTGCACAGGTCGAAATATTTTCGATCTCTTGGGTATGGGCAGGATAATATTAATCAATTGGCCGACGACTTGCTAATGATTGCCAAGTGGGGTTCGTTACCGGGCAAGGTGGAACAATTGCCCTGGTGACACAGAGTAGAAATGATGTTCGTCTAATGCGCGGCAAAGAAATCCTTCATGTCCGTGAGCTTCAAGTCGCATAACTGTTAAATTTTCCGACACTCGGCAGCGGCAACCGCACTGCAAACCGGGCGCCGCCCTCTGTTGCATTCTCCGCGGATATGGTTCCTCCGAGGCTTGTCACGAGGCGTCTCGCCTGCCAGAGACCGATGCCGCTTCCCTTCGGTTTGGTGGTCTTGAATGGTTCGAAGAGTTCATCGGGCAGCAGATCCTCCGGGATTCCCGGACCATTGTCAATAATCTCAATGACCGCCTGCCCATGATCGTCATCCCTGGATGCGTTCATCCTGACCACTGTCCCGTCACCTCCTGCTTCCAGGACGTTGAGCAGCAGGTTTTCCAGGACGCTGTACAAGAGCTCAGGGTCTGTATGTACCAAAATGTTTGTTCGACACTCGAGATCGATCTTCATTTCCCCTAACTTTTTCCCCACTTGCAAGCAGCGGTCATTCAGAAACCGGCAGAGTTCCAAGTCCTGACACATCGGGGTAACTTCCCCTTTGAACATGCTCAACCGTTCCTGTACTTTGGCCATTCTTCCCAATGCATCATCTACAACCCCCAGCATATCCTGTTGAAACTCGGGGTCCTGGATATGATCTGTAGCGTTCTCCCGAACCAGGGAGAGCATGGAGGCTGCATTCTTCACATCGTGAAGGACAAAGGCCGATAGCTTGTCCCAGGCCTGCTGCTCACGGGTATGGGCCAATTTTTCGGCCATTCGCACTGCCAGCAGTGCCGAGGCCGCTTGAGTGCCGAGAGCGGTGAGCAAGTCAAAATCGTCATAGCCATAGCTGCCGCCAGTAAATTCAGGGCCAAGACCGATCAGACCTACGAGCTGATCACCTATAAAAAGCGGTGCTATCAAGACAAGGTTGAGATCGAAAAGAAAGTCCTTCTTCTTTTCTGCTACCGCCTCCCAGGTCTGGTCAGTCTCTTTTTCTTTGATGTAAAAATAGGGATGTTTCTTTAGGTATAGGATCAGAGGATCATCCGCAGTGAGGGTTTTGGAGCTGGCTTTATCGGTAGAAACTGCGGCAGATATAACAGACTTGTAGCCTCGGTTCATATCCCCAAGCCAAACGGCAAGATCGGTGGTGTAGAGACTCTCAGTTAAAACCTGACACAGGGCCTCCACCACATCAGCCTCGGTCAAGGCGCCCTGGAGCTGACTGGAAAGGGCCAGCCACTCGTCCCTATACTCGTATTTATTGACATAAAAATTGGTGCTGATAAAAAAGTGCACTCGTCGACGCAACTTTCCTGAGTAAGCAAAGAGGACAAGAACAACCAGCCCTAAAGCCAGAAATAGCCAGCGCAAGACAAAGGGAAGGGGCAGACCGAAAGTTTTCATAACCAGGGAAACAACTCCCAGAACACAAAGATAGGCGGCAAAGATGGATGGAGCTACAAAGGAGTAAACAACCTTCCGGGATATGAACATCTTGCGGTTTAGCAGCTTGTGACGGGCGACTGCATAAAAGACAAAGAACCAGGCAATGAGAAGGAGAAAAGCGAGAAGTAAAAAATGATTGGGAATTAGACGCAAGTATGTAAGCCTGTAGGAAGTGGCCCACCCAAGCGCCCCGCAGACCAGATAGCCGCCAATCACCAGGAACTTGTATTCCCAGCGACGCGCCGGCCCCAGTGTGCGCCAGAATTGCTCCAATCGCCAGGCAGAGGCGAGAATAGATGTCAGGAGAAAAATAGCGCAAAAAAAGACCAGCCCGCAATGAGCAAAGATCAGGGTTTGGTCCGTCACCCGGGAGTATGGACTAGATATGAGGAAATAACCAGCCAGCGCAATCACCACTGTTCCAATAAAAATCTGCGTGAAGGGAGACAGTCGGGATTCCTGAGTAGTTGTAATTGTTGCCCTGGATATGCGATGGGCCAGATAGAACCATATGAGGGCAAAGGTATTTTCGGAAAAAAGCAGCAGAGGTACTGCCTGAGCATCCGGGTGATAGGACAGATAAAAGTATTGTCCAGCCAGCAGGGGCAAGCCTATCAAAGATTGGACCAGAGAGAGGGAAAAACGGCGTTCTCTGTTTTTCAGACGAAAGGCCAGGAAACAGGAGAGGATAAGCAACAGGTTCAGCGCGTAAAAAAGATGGGTCAACATGGAATGTAATGGACCACCTTACCAGAACAGCCAGTTTTCAGTTAACAGGACATAGATACCTAACCCAAGGTTGGTGACCCCATGGGCCAGAATGCATCCCCTGAGTTTTTTTCGGCGGATCAGCAATAAATTATAAATAATCCCTGCGATAATCCCCACAACAACCCGGTGGTGTTCAAGGCCAAACATGATGGCCACACCCACAAATGAAAACCAGCTAAAAGCGCCCAAAGGCACATTGCGAAAATCCGGGTTGATCAGATAGCGCAAGATAAAAGAACGCCAAAACAGCTCTTCCATGACCGGAACGACCACTGCCGCGCCTATCAGTCGTACTGCAATTAATCCATATACGGCCGTCTGTGACCAGCCAAAGGCATAAGGGTTAAAGCCGGAAGGCCCTCCAAGCTGGGGCAGATAACTTTCCGGAACAATCCAGATAACCAGGACTATAAGGCCGAAAGAGACAGCCACCAGCCAATCATTGAATGATAGTTTTGGGGAAATGTCTGACGCATACTTGTGCCGCCAGGACCAGAGCAGAGCCCCAACGATGATGGTTTTGCTTATATAGAGAAGATGGCTCCAAGCGGGAAAAAAGCGGACAAGGCCAGTCAACAACAAGAACACAGCAAAGGGGAAAACGTATGGAAGCCACGGTCTTTTCAATAACTACCTCACACAATTTAATCAGTTCTCGTCTCGGCCTTTTTTGTGGACCTGCATAGCGTTAAGGGACGGGGCCGGGTTAGATTTGTTCGATCTGGAAATTTATAGTATCATCTCAATAGACTTCCCGGCAATACCCTGAAGATCTATGGTCTTATCTACTGCTCCCAGTTTGATGGCTTCCTTGGGCATGCCGAAAACAACACAGCTCTGCTCATCCTGTGCTATAGTCCCGGCGCCGGCCTGTTTCATCTTCAGTAATCCTTCTGCACCGTCGGCGCCCATACCTGTCAGTATAATACCGACGGCATTAGCGCCGGCACAATCCGCGACCGACTTAAAAAGAACGTCCGCAGAAGGACGCTGGTGATGGACAAAAGGCCCGCTTTTTACCTGAACATAATAACGAGCTCCGCTCCTTTTCAACAGCATGTGATAATTTCCGGGAGCGATGAGGGCCTTTCCGTTTACGACCGAATCGCCGTCTGTAGCCTCTTTCACGGCTATCCCGCACAAGGAATCCAGCCTTTTGGCAAATGACATGGTAAACTTGGCCGGCATGTGTTGAACAATTACGATTCCAGGGGAATTATGGGGCATAGCGGAAAGAACCCTTTTGATGGCCTCTGTCCCACCGGTTGATGCTCCGATGGCTATTACCTTATTGGTCGTAACTGCCAGTGAACCTAAACTGGGCTCTGGTTTCACAGGGGCTATACTTTTATTCGTTTGAACACTGGCCTGAACATTCACATGAGCCACTGCTCTTATTTTATCCGCCAGTTGCACACTCATATCTCCCACCGAATAGGCGGCTGAAGGTTTTGAGATGACCTCAAGCGCTCCCAAAGAAAGCGCCTCCATAGCAAGATTCCCCCCTTTGTTTGTGAGGGAGCTGACTATGATAACCGGAAGAGGATAATATCTCATGAGCTTTTTGAGGAAGGTCAGACCATCCATCCTAGGCATCTCTATGTCCAGGGTTACAACATCCGGCTTTAACCTGATAATCTTATCTCTTGCCACGTATGGGTCAGGAGCAGTACCCACAACCTCTATCCCTCTCATGCAAGATAACTCCTTGGTAAATACCTTTCGAACCACCGCCGAGTCATCAACAACCAAAACCCTTATGTTCTTCTTCATGATACACCGTTACTTATCCGATACACCATCTTCACGGCCAACTGGTCCTCAAGCGTTTCAATGGAAATAAATATCTCTTCTTCCAAGTTAGGATCATCTTCCATGGCCTCATCAAAGCTAATCAATTTCGGAATGTCGAGGTTGAAAACAGCTTGATTGTCATAACAGCTAAAGGTATTACCAGCGATCATATTGATGATCTCTTTCACAGTCTCGGCTACATTGTCTTGAGAGATGCCCTCCTTATCCTTTCCTAAAAAACCGGCTGTAAGTGACAGGGCCAATTCTTGCGGGACGAAAAAGACAAAGCGCCCTGCAAGCGGACCACTGAAGCTCAGTCTACTGACCACTATTGTTTCTCTCCCAGTGCCCCACAATTCTCCAGGGTTGACTGCATCAGAAAAGTCCAGGGGCAAGAAAAACATCGTTTCCAACACCTCAGAAATCGAGTTCTTCATCGCCGTCATCAAGGATTCCTTCCTCATCTTCTATGTCCCCTATTATAAGGTTTAGTTTGTGTCTGATCTCTTCCGGGGTAAAAGGTTTCTTGATATAGGCAACAGCGCCCTTCTCCATAAACTCATTCACCCTCTGCCTGCTCCCTTCTGTGGTGATCATTACCACAGGAACGGCTTTTAACAGCTCATCCTTTTTCATCTCCACTATGAGTTCCATGCCGTTCATGCCGGGCATATTGTAATCTGTAAGAACCAGATCGATCCATTCCTCTTTTAAGATATCCAGCGCCTCCTTGCCGTTGGAGGCGTCCAAGAGTTGACCCGCCTTAAAACCGGAAGACCTAATGGTCTTTTTTATGACCGACCGCATTGTCAAAGAATCCTCAACGACTAGAATATTATAAGCCATGTACTCTACCCTCTAGATCTGTTTGTCATCTGTCACCTGTTCTTTGTCTCTGGTTACCGATTGAACACGTTTAGTACCCTAACCACTCAACGGACAATAGAACCCTCAAGAAAGACTGACCATATCTTCTATCTGCTGAAGCTTTTCTCCAAACCCGGCCATGATCTCTTGCATATCCCTCTCTGAAAAGCATAAACGCTCGATCACATCTTGGTGAAACCTGCAGGCCAGACCATCACAACCAACACCGATCCCCATCATCATGCATAAAGTGTCTGCCAGGTATACAAGGGAGGTCTCAACATATACGCTTGATGATCCTTCCGGGATGTGGTGATTTCTTATAATATTTACCATTTCCGGGCTAAAATCCCATCTCTCTGCCACTATGCCACCCAGCTCAGCATGATCAATGCCGATTACCTCTTTTTCCGCCTCTTTGAAACTAAATCCATATTCCGATACCAGGACATCAATTTCTTTAAAAAAGTCAGCCACATATTGGCTCAATACCACCTTGCCAATATCTTTTAGGAGCGTCGCTGTAAATATGAGATGGGTGTTACCCAACCCCTTCTTTTCCGCCAATTCCCTGGCAATTAGGGCGGATGAAACAGAATGTCTCCATAGCTCACCCTCGTGGAGATCGTAACCCACATATTCTCTCTTCAAGTTTTCAGCCCCACCGGCCAGAAATACAATGTCAGCAATCTGATCCATCCCAAGGTAGACTGTCGCTTGCTGAACGGAGTCTACTCGCCTGGTCAAACCAAAATATGCTGAATTACACACCCTCAACAGGTTGGCCGTCAGCGCATGATCATAGGTGATAACCTCGGACAATTGGGACATGGAACTGTGGGGATCCTCCACAATGGCCATGACCTTGCTCGTCACCTGCGGTATGGGTTTTAATCTGTCAATGTCCTTTATGATCGCATCAATATCTTTCATATCTCAATCTAACCTTTCCCCGTCCCTAAGCTTCAATGAGTTTCAAAGTTTCTGATATATGCTCGGTTCAATATACTTGAAGTCATGATTCAACCCAACAAGCCCCTCCGCAGCCCCTATAATTAAATAACCACCCTGTTTGATGGATCCGAATAGATTGTCTATTACTTTCTGTCTCGTACTATCATCGAAATATATCATGACATTTCTGCAAAATATTATGTCAAACAACCCGGGAGATCGATCGGTGACAAGGTTATGCCTTCCGAAAACCACGAGGTCCCTGACCGCTTTCTTTACCCTTACATACTCTTCCCACCTATCATAACCTTTTTGAAAATATTTCCTCAGTATCGGGTGGGGAACTAATCTCAGCTTATCTTTGTAATATATGCCTCTTTGGGCCAGAGTCAGCATGGTATTTGATATGTCCGAGGCAAACATGTCAAACCTGTATCCATTGTTTACCAGCTGAACGGCTATTGAATATGGCTCTTCTCCACTGGAAGAGGCTGCGCTCCATATCTTTAGATATGCCGAGCTATCCACGTTCGCCATCATGAATTCACAGTGACGGTTCTCCCTGAAGAAAAAGGTGTGGTTTGTGGATACTGCATCTATAAAACTCAAGAATTCTTTTTCATCTTTCTGTATGAGATCTATGTATTCTCTTGTCGAATTTATCCCTACAACTCTCATCCGCTTGGCAAGCCTGGCTTTTAGTAATTCCAGCTTGCCGTGATGTAAATTTATGCCGCATTCTTTATAGACCTTCTCACTTAGGATCTGGTGTTGTCTCGTTGTAATTTCCATGACTGTCTGTAAACTCCCAAACGCGTATCCAGGGCATACGACCAGGATTCAAAAGCCCGGCTTGTAACCTCAAACAGTTTGAATCCTTCACCGCCAAACACCCAATACTCACCTCCCAAGATCCACCAGGTTGTTAATGAAAAGGGCCCTTTATGACAGGACACCGTCAACCTACCCTTGTCTCCATCTATAAATCAACTTTAGCCCTTGGCAGCAAAAATCTTGTCGATCTTCTCCCTCAGGGTCTCAGCTGTAAAGGGTTTAACCACGTAATTGTTTACACCGGCTTTAACCGCCTCAACTACTCTCTCCTTTTCGGCTTCTGCTGTGACCATCAAGAAAGAGATATCCTTGAGGTTCTCATCCGCCCTTACTGCCTTTAACAACTCAATCCCTTCCATCTTGGGCATGTTCCAGTCTGAGATAACAAAGTCGAATTTTTCTTCCTTCAACTTTGCCAGCGCCGTTGTCCCATCATCTGCCTCAAAAATATTCGAGTAACCCAATTGACGCAATAGATTTTTGATTATCCTCCTCATCGTTGAAAAATCATCGACCAATAGAATCTTCATTTTTTGATCAGGCATATCTAACTCCTCCTTGTAAAATAATATTTGATTTAAACTGAAAACTTGCCTTTTTCCTTCAACCTTTAATCGCTTGTTTGACCTTGCCTTTCATTTTTATAACCGCCTGGGTGTGAATCTGAGAAACTCTTGATTCTGTAATTCCCAGCGCTATACCGACCTCTTTCATTGTAAGTTCTTCATAATAATAAAGGGTAATAACGAGACGCTGTTTCTCGGGCAATTCATTGATGGCCTTTGCAAGAAGGGTTTCAATCTCCTTGAGCTTCAACTGAATTGACGGGTCTTCCTGGGACCCGTCGGCAACATAATCCTTAATCTTGTCTCTCTCTCTCTCCGACGTATATCCGAGCTCCTCCAGACTGATCAACTTGATTCCGTTGGCCTTATTAATGAGATCATACAATTTTTCGACATCCACACCCATCCTTTCAGCCACTTCCTCTTCCGATGCTGGTCTGCCCAACTTATGTTCAAGGTTTGCATATGCATCCTCCAAGAGATGGAGCTTCTGACGAACAGATCTGGGTACCCAATCCAAGGATCTCAGTTCGTCTAATATCGCCCCTCTAATTCTAAACTCTGCGTATGTTCTAAATTTAACTCCCCTTTCAGGATCAAATTTATCTAAAGCATCAATCAGGCCTATTGTCCCTGAGCTTATAAGATCGTTGATATCTATATTTGGGGGTAACCGGACCGCTATTCGTTGAGCAATATATTTGATCAGAGGGGCATATTCCAGTATCATTTGGTTTCTCAGGGAGTGATTGACTTTATATGACCCCTTCTCCCACTGTTTAGACAACGCCATCTTCATATCAGTTCCTCTCAGAATCGCCCCTATTTAGTTTTGGTAAACACACCCCTCACTCTTTGCTATCAGAAATTTTAAAACTCCATTATGAGCTACAAATAGCCCCCCTGACAATGGCTTAAAGGCATAATTCAAATGAGTTTCAAAATTTTTGGCTATAGGTTTTCAGATATTAATCAATCCTCCTGAAAGAGGTGCCTCCAGAAAAACTTGATATTCCCCTTAGAATCCTCTTGTTCCGGTAATTCACATACCTTTTTCGCCAATTGATAAAAACACCTGTTGGCCTGTGATTTGGGATATGCTTCTCCCAGCACCTTTTGTTTCCTCACTGCCTTGGGGATATTTTCATCCTGTAATATGTACCCCATATAGTTTATAGATATGTTTAGAAATCGTCCCGAAACCAAACTCAACTTTTTGAAAACGTCCATAGCCTCTTTAGCGCTAGAAACACAATTTACCAACAGGTTGAAATGTTTCTCCGAGTATTCCTTTGAAAGAATCTTCATAAGTGCATATGAATCCGTTATTGATGTTGGTTCAGGGGACACAACCACCATTATCTCCTGTGCAGCTACATTAAAGTACATTACATTGGATGAAATGCCGGCCGCCGTATCTATAAGAAAAACGTCAACCGCATTTTCAAGAACCGACAACTCTGTCAGCATATGGAGTTTCTGCTCTTTAGTTAATTCCGTTAATTTCTGTATGCCGGAACTAGCCGGCATGATATCCATCATGCCGGGTCCTTTAATAATAACTTCAGAGATAGTCTTTTCGCCGGTAAGTACATGATACAGATTAAACTTTGGTGTAAGACCTAACAGTACATCCAGGTTCCCCAACCCTAAATCCGCATCCAAAACCATTACCGATTTATCCAATTTGGTAAGCGCAAAGGCCAGATTGGCAACGATATTCGTCTTACCTACACCGCCCTTACCGCTGGTGATCGCTATTATTCGAGGGAACCTACTCTTTTTAGATATTATCCTCTTGGGTGACTTTGCGACCTTATCCATTTCAGTCTTGGTCATCTTTCTTAAGGTACTTGCTTGATCCGTCACGGGACGCCTCCATGTAAACTCTCAATATCATCAACATCAAATGTCACAAGTCTCGTCACCCTAATTCTCTTCATCTCAGAATCAGGTCTAAAAGCCTCTCTACTGTCGCTACTTCGATATCCTCCGGAACCTTCTGGCCAGTGGTAAAGTAAGAAAGGGGAACCTTAGAATGTACGGCTTGATTAAGTATCGTCCCGAAAGTGGAACTTTCGTCAAGTTTAGTGAACAACAGTTTGTTTATAGAGATAACTTGAAATCTACCGAAGATGTCATTGAGGTTTTCCTCTGTCGTTGTTGTACTAAGAACGAGATTGATTTCAATGCGACTCCCGGAAGTAAAAAAAGCAGTGAGTTCCGACATTTGGGATTGGCTTCTTTGACTTCTCCCCGCTGTATCAACCAGGATCAAATCCTTGTCTCGATGAGCCTCGAGGGCTGTTCTAAGTTCATTTCCATATAGAGCAACCTCTACGGGGATGCCGATGATCTTGGCATATGTCTTGAGTTGCTCTATGGCCGCAATCCTATAGGTATCCAAGGTTATCAAGACAACTTTTCTTTGACCTTCGAGTGCTTGTTTAGCCGCTATCTTGGCAATGGTGGTGGTCTTTCCAACGCCGGTTGGGCCAACAAAGGCCATGACCTGTTGCTCCCCTTCTTTAATCCGCAACGGCCCAGACACCATAACAAGCCTTTTTAAAATTCTACTTAAGCTCCCCCTTACTTTCTCATCCTTTTTGGCGTCATCCTCAGAAAGACTATCCCTAACCTCTTGCATAATATCCAGAGCAAGCTTCTGCTCGACACCGTTCCTCACGATCCTTCTATAAAAAGATAACAGATTTTCAGAAAAGAAGGGGGGTATCTCAGGCAGATTGTTGCGGCTAAGCATCTGCACCATTGTCTTCAACTCTTCTATATCCTTTTGCAAGGGGTTCGAGACAAGGTCGACTTTGCTGTATTTCTCCCTGTCTGTGGGAATGAGACCAAGACCACAAGACTCATTATCCGGGTCAGCAGCAGCTGTCACCTCTACAACCTGCCTCCCCAAAATACCGAACGATCCTCTTCCCCTCCTAACCTTTCTGGTGGAAAGGATAACGGCATCAGAACCAAGCTGACGTTTAACCAACTTCAATGCAGTCGGCATATCCACTGCTTCAAACTTTCTAACTTGCATCAGATAGTCCCACAACTCCCACAGAACGAATTTTTATATCTCCGATGACCTCATTGGGTGATATCACCGCCAACCTCGGGATGAATCGCTCTGTTAACTTCTTAAAATGACTCCTGATGAGAGGAGAACACAAAATTACCGGCTGATAGCCTGCTGGAATAGTATTTTGAAGTGTTTGATTCAGTTGGGTCATAAGTTTCTGGGCCAGATTGGGTTCCATGGCAAGGTAAGAGCCCTGTTCTGTTTGCTGAACCGAATCAGCCATGATCTCTTCCACTTGCGGGTCGAGGGTTACCAGTTGTAACTCCCCCTCCGGGGTTTGGTATTGCTTAGAAATAGTCCTTGCAAGGCCTTGTCGCACGTATTCAGTCAGGACATTCGGATCCTTTGTCATAGGGGCGTAGTCAGCCAATGTTTCCAATATTGTGAGTAAGTCCCTTATTGGAACCTGTTCTTTCAAAAGGTTTTTTAAGACTGCTTGAACACCACCCAAGGACAGCAAATTCGGGATCAACTCTTCTACCACCTTGGGATAATTATTGGAAAAATTATCCAAGAGGGTTTGAACCTCTTGCCGTCCCAATATTTCATGACAGTGGCATTTTATTGTCTCACTCAGATGGGTAGCCAAAACAGTGCAAGGGTCAACCACAGTATATCCTGCAAACTGTGCCTTTTCCTTCTCGTTTTCCTTTATCCAAAAAGCTGGTAACCCGAACGCCGGCTCCGTAGTTGCTATCCCATTGATATCCATCTCAGCGGTTCCCGGATTCATGGCCAGGTAGTGGTTCATCATCAATTCACCTCTCGCAATTTCGTTCCCTTTAAGAAGGATGGAGTATTCCCCTGGTTGTAGTTGTAGATTGTCTTTCACATGTATTGGAGGGATGATTATCCCTACATCTAAGACAAATTGACGCCGGATCGACTTAATCCTCTCCAACAATTCTCCGTCCTGATCTACATCAACCAACGGAATAAGCCCATAACCTACTTCTAATTCCAGAACGTCCATGCCTAAGAAGGTCTCCACCCTCTCCGGTTCACGCTTCATTGCAGCCCCTTCCGACCTTTCCTTCTCGTCTTTAACCTCTTTTTTGCTTGCTCTGAAGGTTGTATATGCGACGCCACCAACGATACAGGCTAAAAGCATGAAAGGGATAAAAGGAAGTCCGGGTATGAGTCCGAAAACAACAAGGATCAACGCGGTAGTACCTGTAGCACGTGGATTAAGTAATAACTGGGAGGTTATCTCTTCACCCAGGTTTACATCAGATGCAGCGCGAGTTACTATGATCCCTGCAGCAGTGGAAACAATGAGTGACGGAACTTGGGAGACCAGTCCATCCCCTATCGTCAGAATGGTATAGTTCTGGGTGGCAAGAAGGAAAGGCATACCCTGTTGAAAAATACCTATAACCAACCCCCCGACAATGTTGATTATGGTGATCAGTATTCCGGCAATAGCATCACCTCGAACAAATTTACTCGCTCCATCCATAGCGCCATAAAAATCGGCCTCTCTGGAGATAGACAACCGCCTCTCTCTTGCCTCCTGATCATCTAACAACCCAGCATTCAGGTCGGCATCTATACTCATCTGTTTTCCAGGCATTGCATCTAAGGTAAAGCGGGCGGCTACCTCCGCGATCCTGCCGGCTCCTTTAGTAATAACGACAAAATTGACTATTACCAGTATCAGAAAGATTACCAGCCCAATCACATAGTTCCCACCCACAACAAAATTCCCAAAAGCCTTGATTATCTGTCCAGCACCAGCAGTTCCTTCATTCCCGTGGAGGAGGATCAGTCTGGTAGAAGCAACATTCAAGGACAACCTGAATAGGGTTGCAAGCAAAAGCAACGACGGCAACACAGAAAATTCCAAGGGGTTGTGTACATACATGGCCGCCAAAACGATTACTATAGAAAGGGTAATATTAAAGGAGAGAAGGATATCCAGCAACGGGGCTGGAAGTGGTATGATCATCACTATCAAGATACCCAATACACCAACAGCCAGCATTACATCGCTGTTATTACTCACTGCCGGTGATAACGCGGGTAGTCTTTGATTTTCGTTAACCATGTAAATACTCCAAATCCCCTAACCCCTGTTCTTAAGTCGATAAACGTACGCCAGAACCTCTGCAACTGCCTTATAGAGGTTGGAGGGGAGGAACTGTCCTACCTCTACCAGCTTGAAAAGGGACTTCGCCAGTGGTTTGTCTTCAACAATAGGTACCCCGTGTTCCATAGCTATCTCCCTGATACGCTCAGCAATAAACCCGGCCCCTTTTGCCACGACCTTGGGCGCAGGCATTTCCGCCCTATCATAATGCAGAGCAACCGCCAGCTCCGTTGGGTTTGTAATAACTACATCGGCTTTTGGTACCTCGTCCATCATACGGCGTTTGGCCATCTCTCTTTGAATACTCCTGATCCTCCCCTTTACCAGAGGATCACCCTCCCTCTGCTTAAACTCGTCCTTTACCTCTTGCTTGGACATCCTCAGGCTCTTACTATGGTTCCACCGCTGGAACGCATAATCGAGAGCCACTAACGGCACCAAGACCCAGAGGGTCCGGATACAAATCTTGAGTGAGACCTTTCCTATATAAGCCAGTATATTTACAGGCTCCATCATCATCAAGGGCAAGAGGTTCTCCTGTTCCTCCTTTACTGTAAGGAAGGCAACATAGCCGACGATAGCAATCTTTGCGATAGATTTAATTAATTCCACCAAGGATTGAGCAGAAAACAGCTTCGTCAAACCCTTAACCGGGTCCAACTTGGAAAACTTAGGAGTCAGAGGTTCTAGGGTAAATAAAAACCCGTTTTGTAAAACGTTCCCAACAACCCCGGCGGCCAAAAATACCAGCATTAGTGGACTCAACAACAAACCCACTCGTCCCAAGATATTCAACAACAAGTTATAGATGCTTGTATTAGTCAATTCCTGACCCCCCAAGCCACCGAACAAATCCCCCATAATTTCCTGCAAGTTTTGACCTATATTGGAGCCAAAGAAATAAAAAACTAAAATACCCGCTAATAGTACCAGGGTAGAGGGGATTTCTTTACTCTGAGCTAATTGACCTTTTTTTTTGGCATCTTCCAGACGCTTCGGTGTTGCAGGTTCTGTTTTTTCTTGATCCTTGCCCCCCGGCATTAATTATCTCCTCACATAGCCTTCAAGAGAAGGGAGATGTCGGCCCAGATCCCATTGAAAATCCCTCTCAGGAAGAAGCAAAAGATTGGCAAAGAAAACCCGAGAAATATCAAACCAACAGCGATCTTCAAAGGAAAACCGACTATGAATATGTTTATCTGAGGCACAGTCCTGGCAATTAAACCCAAAGCTACACTAGTGAATAACAAAATCGCCATTAGAGGAGCTCCGATCTTTAGTGCGATTACAAACATCCTATTACTCAGCTCCAGGATCGATTCCATAAGGATCGGAGAAAAGCTGAGACCCATTGGTGGTAACACTTGAAAACTACTGACGATCGCCTGAATAAACCAATGATGGGCATTAATGGATAAGAATACCAGTATGGCCATTATGTTCTTCACTTGAGCAATGATACTGAACTGCTCGCTGGTTACCGGGTCCATCACATTCACTATTGAAAACCCCATTTGGAAACCCAATAATTGACCCGCAAGTTGAATTCCGGCAAAGATAATCCGGACGGAAAAACCGATGATCGCCCCGATGATAACCTCCGACCCTATTGCCACACCGAAGGATAGTACGTGTGTAGGGAAGGCCGTACCCGTCGATGGAATCGCCTGAAAAAGGAGCATGGCTATAAACAGCGTCAGTCCTATCTTCAACTGCATAGGTAGGTTCTTGCTCCCTAAAATAGGCGCAGTCATCAGTATCGCCCCCACTCTTACCACTACAAAAAGAAATGACTGAAATTGCTCTATGCTAAAGTCAACGAGGTCCATCTTAGATCCTGGTAACCTGTTACTGCTTAACGTATATAGTTTGGTATATTAACAAACAGGTTTCTTGTATAATCAACCATTATTTCCAGCATCCACGGGAAAAATATTAGCAATCCAATAATTACTGCGATCATCTTGGGGATAAATGTTAGAGTCATCTCATGGATTTGAGTCACAGCTTGAAAGAGACTCACCACCAAACCTGAAGCCAAACCAAAGGCCAACATAGGAGCAGCCAGCAAAACCGCAACCCTCAAAGCTTCCATGATAAAACTCACAATAAATTCCGGTGTCACAATCCGTTTTTTCCTGTTCCTATAGATTTTCAGATATCAGAAATTTTGAAACTCAATTATTTCGTCCCCGTCCCTTACCACGCAAAACTTTTTACCAAAGATCCCATGATCAAGTACCATCCGTCAACCAGGACGAACAACATCAATTTAAAAGGCAAAGAGATCATTATCGGCGGTAACATCATCATACCCATTGCCAATAAAATACTCGCTACGACCATGTCTATAATCAAAAAGGGTATGTAGATCATAAATCCTATCTGAAAGGCGGTCTTCAATTCACTTATTATGAAAGAAGGTATAATTGTGGTTATGGGAACCTCTGAAGGGTTCTTGGGTCTTTTTGCTTTAGAGATGTTTACAAACAATGCTAGATCCTTCTCCCTCGTCTGTTTGAGCATAAACTCACATAGTGGTTCGGAGGCTACATTTAATGCGTCCTTATAATCAATCTCATTTGACAGGAATGGTTGTAATGCCTCATTGTTTATTTGATGCCAAACAGGTGACATAATAAAGAAGGTAAGAAACAATGCCAGTCCTATGATTATCTGATTTGGCGGCATACGTTGGGTCCCCATGGCTTGACGAAGGAACGAAAGCACCACAACTATTCTGGTAAATGAGGTCAACATAATGAGAATAGCAGGGGCCAAAGATAGAACCGTCAACAAAAAAAGTATCTGTAGAAGAACAGCGACCTTTTCTGGTTGATCAGTCTCACCCACACCTAAGGTGATAGTGGGAAGAGGAATCGACTGTGCATCAACAGGAGAAAGATGGATAATGTTTACAGCAGCAAATAGCACTATTATGCTCAGCAGGACCTTATACCATCTTTCCATCCTAAATCCTTTAGACAGAAATTTTGAAACTCAATTATGCGCTGCAAATTGACAATGGCTTAAAGGCATAATTCAAATGAGTTTCAAAATTTCTATTAGATCGCAACTTCTCAAAAAGTCCGGGAACACTCCGCAGCCCACAGGAGCGCTTTCATTCACTCCTATAGATTTCCCTCAAACTCACGGATCCATCACCCTTAGAATCTGTTCAGGATACACTGATCATATCCCCTTCAACCTACCGACCTTTTCCTGTATTGAGTTCGTTAATTCTGACAGCATGTCCTTTCCTTTATTCCTTTTAAACTTTGAAGATACCCTTTTCAACTGATACTCAAAAGAAGACCTAGGGTCTCTTTGCCCATAAGCATCTTTGATCTCTTCCACTTTTGCTCTGTCCTCGATCTTGGTGAGGAGAGAGATATGATTGTTTGAGATCCCCAAGACCAGTATCTCGCCTGCCACCTCAACAATAGAAACAGCCTTCTTCTGTCCTAGGTAGCTGGTTGTCAAGGTTCGAATCAATTTCCCGCCACCGAACACCGCTGTGCTTTTCACAAGAAATTTCTTAACAACCCAATAGGTTAGAATGATAACAGCCAAAATAAAGGCAAGAGATGCGATCATCTTTATTGTTGAAGATAAGAGATCAAGCTCTTCCTCCTGGTTCACCCACCGCTTTTCAATGTGAGATGCTTCTAGCTGTGTTTGGCCCTTATCTGACCCTGTAAAAGGGGATACAGGCAATACCTCGGCGCCAATCAAACCAATGGATATTATAAGGAATACCGGCAGTAAAATGAAAGCTTTCAAAGAAAAACTCCGCTATAGATGTTGACCATAATTAAGGCCATTGTAACAAGTTACAGGGGTCAGTTGTCAGGAGGCAGTAAAAGACAGCCCCGCCCCTAACCCAACTGTTCTATCCGTTCCATTGGAGAAATAACCTCTGTTAAACGAATGCCAAACTTATCAGCTACCACCACAACCTCACCCCTGGCTATTAGTTTTCCATTGACTAGAACCTCTAATGGTTCTCCTGCAAGTTTCGTTAATTCGACTACCGAGCCCTGTCCTAACTGTAATAAATCGTTTATTAGCATCCTCGTCCGTCCCAGCTCCACCGTTACATTCAAGGAGATGTCGAGAATAAAATCCAGGTTTTCGGATCTAACTTTAGATGGGTCCTTCTTCAGATCGGTAAATTTGGGAAGTCTAGGGGCTGCCTTTGCACTCCCAGTATCCTGTTCTTTCTGAGCTCCCTTAAACTCATCTCCCTCTTCCTCCCAATCTCCCTCTTCCTCCCAACCTTCAGCCACCTTTGTCTCAGGCTCTTCCAGCCCAGCTTCTTCCCAGGAAACATCATCCCCGACACCTGTGCTATCAATCTCCTCTGCCACCTTATTTTCTTCCATTAGTCTTTACATTCCCCCTCGTTGGCACAACCGACGTTATCGTTAAAGCCTTATGGTTCTTTATCAATCCGGGATGTCCCCTGAACTTAGGGACTCCCTCTACCTTTAATTCAAGCTCATCTTTTACATCTTTTTGTAACTGGATCACGTCACCAACCTGAAGACTGAGAATATCCCGGACACTTACGGTCGTTTTCCCCAGTTCAACCCACATATTTGCCACAGTGTTTCTCAAGTGCTCTTTAACGGATTTTATCCATGCCTCATCAACCCCCAATTCAACCTTCTGGATACCAGTGAGCTTAGCTTTAATAGGTTCCATGGTTGAATATGGTATACACAGAACCAAATTACCCCTTGTCTTTTCTAACTCAACCTCAAAAGAGACCACAAAAACTATATCGTCACCAGAGACCACACCCACAAATTGGGGGTTTATTTCAGACCTAACAAGCTGAAAGTCTAAAAGACTAATCGGTTCCCATGCCTCTTTAAGGTCATCCAACATATTGTTGACGAATGTCTTCATTACATTTTGCTCGATCGCCGAGAAATCCCTCCCCTCTATCTTTAGTTGATCTCCTGATCCACCGAAGTAACAGTCAACAAAAGCAAACACAAGCTTGGCTTCTACAACGAGTATAGAAAGACCTGGAAGAGGCTCCATACGAATCAAGTTAAGACTGGAAGGCATCGGTATGCCCTCTAAAAACGTTTCAAACTTTAACATTTCGCTCGACAATGGCCTCACATCGGCCGCCTTTCTAAGGGTGGCGGAAAGGGAGCTTCGGAGCAACCTCGCAAAGCCGTCATGTATTACGTCTAGGGCAGGCATTTGATCCGCGACTATCTTGTCCCGACTTGTGATGTCATACGAGATAACCCCGGAAAGATCTTCTACCCTCTCAGGCTCTGCCTCTGCATCTGTCCCTACCTCTCCATCTGATACCCCTTTTAGTAGGGCATCAATTTCATCCTGTGACAGTACCTGAACCATGACTATTCCCTATTGAACGACAAACTCTGTAAAGTAGACCCCTCTCACCTTCCCTAGAGGAAGCAATCCATTTACCCTCAGAACTATTTCTGACCGTAGTATATTCTTTCCATTTGCACCCTCAACCTGTTTAAAAGATTTACAGGATAATAAAGTCAATATTGAGTCTCTAATCTGAGGGGTCCTCTCCTTGATCTCTTCCTCAACTTTCTCGCCATCCAATTCCAGGGACATCGTTACTTTTAGATACCTATTCTCCCCCCCCCCTGCAAGATTGACAATAAAGGTATCCAAGGAAAGCATCTTGCCTATCTTTTCTTCCTCTTCAGCGTTCTCTTTGGGGGCAGCGGCACCGGATTTATCTAAAGACGACATTCCCCTCCAGACAAGAAAACCTCCCCCTCCCAAAACCAATACGACAAACGCTATTATTATCCACTTAAGTAAAGATTTGTTTTCTTTGGCCTTTTCCTTCTCGGTACCTTCTTCTAGTTTTGTTGTCTCGTTCTCTTCCATCTTCTTCTCTCGTCCTTTCGTATTTTTCGACCTATTCAGTTGGTCGGAATATGACTTGAATGATCTTTGACGAACCTTCTTGATTCATTTTGAAAAGATTCTTAGTGAGTGAAGCTTAAAATTGCAGATTATTTGAGGGAGCTTGCGACCGAGTTATCTGCAATTTAGCGCAACGAATTTAGAATCTTCAAAATGAATCAAGCCGTGAGGAAAAGATTATTCAAGTCATAAGATCTATTGTTGGGTAACTGCACAGCTTGGTATTTTTCGAGCTGTGCGGCACGCCGTTACAATCGGCTCGCCTCTTTTATGGGAATAAACACTATATCCGCCCTTCTATTCTTTGCTTTAAATTTCGAAGTAATATTGGGGAATATGGGTTTCATTCCTCCATACCCCGCAGCAGATAACCTTTTAGGTGATATTTCTCCATCCTTGAGGAAATACTTCACGATATTAACAGCCCTGGCAATAGACAATTCCCAATTAGAAGGGAACCTTTCCGTTCTAATTGGAAGGTTATCCGTGTGCCCTTCCACTCGCACATTAAAGGAAGGCCTTTCCTTTATGCAGGACATAATCTTATCGAGCAAATGAAACGCTTTGGGGTTTATCTCTGCTTTCCCCCGATCAAAGAGGACTTTATTCGCCAGGGTCAGAAGCGCATCATCGTCCGATATCTTGACCCTTACATCTACCTCATCACTCAAAGTCTCAAAGTCATCTTTCATCTTCAAAAGCAGTCTCTCTGGCGTCATCTCTTCATAGCCTCCCTGGGGGTTCACGATGGGTATACCCAGGGTGTAGTCTGAATACAATCCCTTCTCTAATACCCCCAAAGTACCCAATAACGAAACCTGAAGATCTTTGCACTTTCCTGAATCCGTAGAACACATGGAATACAAAAGGGCAAAGAGGGTCAAGAGGATGGTCATCAAGTCAGAAAATGTCACCATCCATGCTTCTTTGTTCATCCCGGGTCCTTGGACTAACTTCTTTCGCGCCATAGCCTGGAATCTTTCATAACGATTTGGAAACAAGCACTATGTCTTTGATTCACCAACCTGACCGCCTCCCTTATGCTAAGACAGGTTCATGGTAAAGACGATCATCACCCTGCAATTCTTAGCCTTATTCTCAGGTGTATCGTTGGGGAAGAGTGGCTGGTATCCTCCGTATCCCACAGCAGATAATCTGCGGGAAGGAATGTCCTTTGTCTTCAGGAAATACCTCAATACGTTGACGGATCTGACAGCGGACAATTCCCAGTTGGAAGGGAACCTTTTCGTGTTAATGGGAAGGTTGTCCGTGTGACCCTCTATCCTGACAGAGAAGGATGACCTCTCAATCACCTCCCCTATCTTGTCCAAGAGCTGGTATGCACCGGGTTTTATTTCTGCCGATCCTCGGTCAAACAGCGTAGCATCAAACAAATTCACAATCAGCCCTTCATTATTTGCGTAAACATCTATCCCTTTTTCAGGATCATTAGGTTCTATGAAACCCCTAAGATCAAGAGACTTCTCGAGATCAAAGGGATTATTGTCTGACAACATTATGTCTTTGGAAGGCGGAAGTATCTCTTCACCCTTGTCGGTCTTAAACCCTCCGGGAAGAACGTCAAATGCTGCCCTAAAACCAGTAACGAACTGCACAATCCTTCCTTTTTCAACATTGCTAAGAGCCACCAAAATGATGAAGAAGGAGATCATCAACAGCATAAGATTGCAAAAAGTAAGCATCCATGGCGGATTTTTGAGCTCTTCCGGTTCCTCATGTTTCTTTTGCCGTTTCATCATCTTACTCTTCTTTATCAAACTCCGAGTTTCGCTCAGAAGGGGCCAAAAACGCATTCAATTTCTTTTCGATAACCCGTGGATTATCACCAAACTGGATTGATATAACCCCTTCAATGATCAACTGCTTCAATCTGGCCTCTTGCTGGCTACGCACAGTGAGCTTCCCGGCTAAAGGCAAGAACACAAGATTCGCCAGTAGCGATCCGTAAAACGTGGTTATAAGAGCCACAGCCATGGCGGGACCTATCGCCTTAGGATCATCCATAACCATCAACATCTGAACCAAACCTATCAATGTTCCCAACATCCCCATAGCAGGAGCAAATGTCCCCATGGTATTGAACACATCCGCTCCTTTCTTGTGCCTTGCCTCCATATAGTCCAGTTCTGTGCTCATCATTTCCATTATTGATTTTGGCTCCAGCCCGTCTATCGCCAGTTCTATCCCCATTGCCAAGAAAGAATCCTCCATAGTCCCCTTCGCTTTCTCCAGGGCCAGGATCCCTTCCCTCCTTGCTATCTTAGAAAAATCAACAAGCCTGGAAATCTCTTTGCCATAATCGGGAGTTTTAATAAAGAAGGCTTTATTTACTATCTTGACAACCCCCAAGACATCTGAAACAGGATAGTTAATCAGGGTTGTGGCAACAGTCCCGCCCATAACGATCATCGCGGATGGGCCACTAATAAACCAGCTTAACCCACCGCCGGATTGGATAGCAAGAATCATTAAACCAAAACCCGAAAAGACACCCAAGATTGTAGCAATATCCATTGATAATCACATACTCCCATATATGTTTTCAGGCAGCCTTCAAATATAGGTTTACCCTTTTTGAAATTATGGATGCTTCAACGGTGATCAAGTTTTAACCAGCGCAGAACTCGCATCTAAGGGACGGGGACGAAATAACTTCCCCATTTGTGCATCTCATCTTCAGGCCATATTTGCCCGATCTTCAAACACAAAATCCTCAAAATAGTTCGACTATTCCTGCGGTTTTGCGTTTTCAGATCGAACAAATCCAACCTAAATCTGAGCGCCAACTTGAGGAAGTTATTTCGTCCCCGTCCCTAAGCAATCATATAAGCAATCATTATGCCAAATTGTGAATCAGGGGCTGGCAGGAAGGCACAGGTGGAAAAAGTTGAGGTAATACCTATGGATTACAGCCTCTGCAAAAATTTCGACCTGTGCAGTTGGTCGGAATATGACTTGAATGATCTTTGACGAACCTTCTTGATTCATTTTGAGAAAGATTCTTAGTGAGTGAAGCTGAAAATTGCAGATTGTTTGAGGGAGCTTG
>Ga0209345_10002190_pt1 | contig 21961 bp, 20 predicted proteins | sample Cruoilmetagenom7_FD_187294 | JGI IMG/M metagenome (GOLD analysis project Ga0209345, IMG submission 187294) | Oil polluted marine microbial communities from Coal Oil Point, Santa Barbara, California, USA - Sample 7 (SPAdes) (version 2) | ecosystem: Environmental > Aquatic > Marine > Oil seeps ... | reverse complement strand
CCGGATCGGCATGGCGGCCATGGCCAGCATGGCCGCCGCCAGCATCCCGGCCTGTGCGTCCGACGGCATCCCGTCAATGGGGTTCACGATCTGATCCATGCCCGCAATCCCTCTGCCGCGCGCCTCTGTCCTGACTCTGCGGATAAGACCGCCCTGACCGGAAATCGCACCCGATTGCGACATGGGAAACGCCAGTTTCGACCAAACGGCCAGATCAGCCCCCGGGGTCTGATCTGGATCAAGGACACCGCCCGCAGCCTGCGCCATTGCTGGGGCCGCAAAACAGACACGGGAATGATGCCATGGACCTTCTGAGCGTGGTGGATCGCATCGGCGAGGGACCGACCGCAGCCCTGCTGGGGTTGTTGACCGGCGTCGTTTTCGGCGTCGCGGCGCAACGCTCTCGCTTCTGCCTGCGGGCGGCCGCGGTGGAATTCGCGCGCGGCCAGCTCGGCGACAAGGTCGCGGTCTGGCTCCTGACTATCTCGACCGCCATCGTCTGGGTGCAGGGCGCGCAGATGCTGGGCCTGATGCGCAGCGCCGACGCGCGCATGATGGCCGTGCCGGGCAGCTGGTCGGGTGCCATCATCGGCGGGCTTCTCTTCGGTGTGGGCATGGTGCTGGCGCGCGGCTGTTCGGGCCGCCTTCTGGTGCTGGGGGCCACGGGCAACTTGCGCTCCATCGTGTCGGGTCTGATCTTCGCCGTCGTCGCCCAGATGAGCATCACCGGCTGGCTCGGCCCCCTGCGCGACAGCCTCGCCGGCCTCTGGGTCACATCGGGCGGGCGCAACATGAACCTCCTGCAAACGCTGCACCTGCCCGGCTGGGCCGGGCTGGCCTTCGGGGCCGCGATGGCCGTGCTCGCGCTGGAACTGTCGCGGCGCAACCGGATCGGCGCGATGCGGCTGGTCTTCGCCTCGGGCGTCGGATTTGCCGTGGCGCTGGGATGGGTGCTGACCTTCGGCCTCAGCCAGATCGCGTTCGAGCCCGTGCAGATCGAAAGCGCCAGCTTCACCGGCCCCTCCGCGCGCACGCTGATGTTCACGCTCGAACGCACCTCGGTGCTGGAATTCGACATCGGGCTGGTGCCGGGCGTCTTCCTGGGGTCCTTCCTCGCCGCGCTTCTGACTGGCGAGTTCAAGTTCCAGGGCTTCGACAATGAAAGCAACATGCGCCGGTCCATGACCGGGGCGGCGCTGATGGGCTTCGGCGGGATGCTGGCGGGCGGCTGCGCCATCGGCGCGGGCGTCACCGGCGGGTCGATCTTCGTGGGCACCGCGTGGCTTGCGCTCTTCGCCATGTGGGTGGGCGCGATCCTCACCGATCTGATCGTCGATCAGCAGGGCCGCACCGTCACTGCCTGAGCCTGCGTCGCGCGGGCGCAAGCGCCTGTCGTTTCCGGGCAGTCACGCGTGATGGCCTGCTGCTACGAACCGGGCAACACAGTTACCCGGAGAGACCGATGACCCATCACGTGCTGACCGTCCAATGCCCCTCGACCCGCGGGATCGTCGCGGCGATTTCCGGTTTTCTGGCGGCCAATGGCTGCAACATCACAGACAGCCACCAGTTCGACGACCCGCTGACCGGCATGTTCTTTGCGCGCATGACCTTTCTGGCCGAAACCGGCGCGGCGCGCGACACGCTGCGCGAAGGCTTCGCCCCCATCGCCGACACTTTCGCGATGGACTGGGCGATCCATGAGGCGTCCGAGCGGATGAAGGTCCTGCTGATGGTGTCGAACTTCGGCCATTGCCTGAACGACCTGCTCTACCGCTGGCGCATCGGCGCGCTGCCCATCGACATCGTGGGCGTGGTCTCCAACCACATGACCTATCAGAAGGTGGTGGTGAACCACGACCTGCCCTTCCACCAGATCAAGGTCACGAAAGACAACAAGCCCGAGGCCGAGGCCCGCCTGATGGCGCTGGTCGAGGAATCGGGGGCCGAGCTGATCGTGCTCGCGCGCTACATGCAGGTGCTCTCGGATGCGATCTGCCAGAAAATGTCGGGCCGGATCATCAACATCCACCACTCCTTCCTGCCCAGCTTCAAGGGGGCCAACCCCTACAAACAAGCCTATGAACGCGGCGTGAAACTGATCGGCGCCACGGCGCATTACGTGACAGCCGATCTGGACGAAGGCCCGATCATCGAACAGGACACCGTCCGCATCACCCATGCCCAAAGTGCCGAGGATTACGTCAGCCTTGGCCGCGACGTGGAAGCACAGGTCCTCAGCCGCGCGATCCACGCCCATATTCACCACCGGGTGTTCCAGAACGGAAATAAAACCGTCGTCTTCCCCGCCAGCCCCGGCAGCTACGCCTCGGAACGGATGGGGTAAGGACAAGCGCGCTCGCCCCAAGACCCCGCGCGGTCGCCGACACGCGGGGTGGCGAGGCTCCGCGTTTTTGGGGCAGTTTATCCCTGCCCAGTCATCGAACCTCAGTTCATGCCACCACGGTAGCAAAATCGCCGCCCCGGGGGGCGTGTCGGCGATCGCGCGGCTTGAGGCAAAGGACCGATTTGAGCCGAGATTGATTGATGCTGTGTCTGGTACGAATGTCTGCTTCCGCCTTCATTCATCGCGGCGAGGCTCTTTAGGGTCGCTAGAAAACAGCGCGATTTTGTTTCCCTGAGGGTCGCGAAGGTAGCCGACATAGAAGTTTGGTCCATAGGAATCCCGGAAACCTGGCTGCCCCTCGTCAGAACCTCCAGCGGCCAACGCGGATGCGTGAAGGTCACGCACTTGTTTCTGCGACTGGGCCTGAAAAGCGACCATGACGCCGTTCCCAGCCGTGGCGGATTGCCCATTGAAAGGCGATTTGACGTAAAAATCTGGCTGAACTGGGGACTGGCCCGGCTCTACAGGCAATATGTAACTCAGGTCTCCGTGATATTCTTCTACCTCGTAACCGAGGGACGGGAGGAACGCCGAGTAAAAGCGTTCGGCCTTTGCCATGTCATCTGCACCTACGGTTACATAAGCAATCATATGGTAGGTTTCCTCCGACAGATTCGACGATACTGATAGCACCACGGTTGGACACGATGTTATTTCAAAAGGAAGCAGTCATTGGAATAGCCGCGGTGAAAGCCTGCTCCGTCCCGCAAAGCCGACCAACGCGACTTACCGGCAGATTGTTAAAATATCCCTAACACGCCCGCGTAACCCATTGAATTCCCTCAATCCACAAAATGTCCCATCGTGGGACATGCCCCGGACAGCCCTTCAGTAGAAACTCTGCGGATCAATATCCACGCCCAGCCGCAGGCTGCCGGTCAGCCGGGCCTGCCCCAGCCAGCGGGTCAGCGCCGCCAGCAAGGGTGCACCCCCGCCTGCGGCCACTCCTCGGCCGCGGGGCGCGCCTCAGAAGGCGTCCCTGGACCCGTCTGCGTCCGGGTTGATCTTCGTCGTGTACCCGATCTCGTAATCCTCGATCACAGGATACCCGCAAAGCCGCCAATGTGCGGCCAGATCCTGTGGCCACTGCGACCCGTCGAGTGTTATCCGAATGATGTCGACATCGAAGAACTGGACACCACCTGCGCCGCGATCACGCCCCAGCGGATCATATGCGGCCTGAAAATCCGATCTGAACTCTTGCGCTGCCGTCCAGGTTCGGGATGGCACGCGCAAATCGACATAGAATTTGTCAGCATCGTCAGTCGAGCTGTGCCTTGCCGCCTTTCGGATCCAAATCAGCTCATCACGCGGGATACTGAACATCGCGGAGCCTTCCGGTATCCGCAGATCATTTTTCCTGTAGTCAAAAAAATTCAGGCTGATCCGCGAGGGTTGGAAACGCAGATACCATGCGCCCTGCGATCTGAAACGGATGCCGATGCGCAAGCAATAGAATGCAACAACACCTGACATCCCTGCGACCGAAACAAGGATCCCCCGTATGAACCGATCTTCTTGGAAAAACGCGCCAGCGGCTGTCACGATCGCAACGGCAACCAGCAATCCACCGATAAAGAAATAGTCGGACCAGCGATAATTCAGAAAATAAGTATCGTCCGGTCTGGATGATGCTGTCATATGTCTGACCACTCTTCACCGCTGAAAAAATCGCAGTCCTGAATAACGGATCCGGCCTGTCGAAGCCGGGATTTTAAAGCTTTTATACGCAACCCACTATCAGGCTTCCCGTCAAAGCGCCACCGTCAGACCGGGCAAGACGATGATCAAAGCCGCGCTTGCGCTTTACACCCAACGCTGGATTGCAGCCTCGGAATCCATGGGTCCGGTGTTGAAGGCGATGCGCGCCTTGGGGGCGTGTTCGTGCACCACATTCACCAGCTTTTCGAAGATCAGGAAATGATCGTCGTCCTTGCGCACGCCGGCCCCGATCATGACCACGTCATAAGCGGTTGCCTTGAGTGTCTGGGCCAGCTGGTCAGTGGCGGTCTCTCCGCTGTAGATAAAGCCAAGCGTCGCATCATACCCCAGATCGTTCAGTTTCTTTTCATCCGCTCTCAGCGCGGCTTCCAGCTTGGCTGCGTCCAGACCGGGGTATTTTGCGTAATCAACGACTGACGGATGCCAGCCCACCATGAATACTTTCTTGGTCATCGAAGAGTCCTCTTCTGTAGGCCGCGACGCTTTGGCTTTGTCCAAAGGGGCATTTGAGTTGCAAAACGGGCAGGCCGGGTTAATAATTTACGCGTAAACAATATGGGCGAATTAATTTACATGGCAAGTAAAAAACTGACCCCACCCCGATCCATCGGGCGGTCCCTGAATTTCGCAGCGGGGCGCATGAATGCGCTTTGCCAGCAACTTCTTGATCCTCATGACCTTTCGCTCCCCCAATGGGTCATCCTGTCTTGCCTCTGGAGAGCAGAGCAACTCACCGTGGGCGCCCTGGCCGAGCTTGTCGGCAACGGGCTGCCTGCGACCTCGCGCATTGTGGATCGCATGGCCGAACGCGGGCTGGTGACGCGCCAGAAACATGAAACGGACCGCCGGATCATCGTCGTCACGCTTACGGACAAGGGCAATGAACTCAGGCACCTGTCCAATTTTCAGGAGCGGATCAACGCCCTGCTTTTCGCGGGCTTTTCGCAGGAAGAGCAGACCCTCGCCTTCGCGCTGCTTTCGAGGATGCAGGACAACGCCGAGGCGGCGCTGAAACAAGAACAGGTCTCAGGCTGACATCACAACCATCGGCGACGGTCCTTGCGAAAGCAGCGGCTGGTGCGGCCTTTGAAATGCCCCTAGTCGTCATGGCCGAGCAAGGCGAAATGCGGGTGAACCGTTAAAATTTCCCTAACACGCGCCCGTAACCCATTGAAATCGCTCAATCCACAAAATGTCCCATCATGGGACACCCTGGAAAACCCCTTCAGTAGAAACTCTGCGGATCAATATCGACGGCCAGCCGCAGGCTGCCGGTCAGCCTCACCTGCCCCAGCCAGCGGGTCAGCGCCGCCTGCAGGGGGGCACCCTTGTCGGCCCTGACCAGCAGCCTGACCCGGTGCCGCCCCCTGATCCGGGCAATCGGGGCCGGGGCAGGCCCGTAGACCTGCGCGCCAATAGCTCTGAGTGGGGCGTCATTGCGGGCCAGGTGCGTGCCCAGATCAAAGGCCTGCTGCGCCTCATTGGCCGAGATGATGATCCCCGCCATGCGCCCGTAAGGCGGCACCCCCGCCTGCCGCCGCTCCTCGGCCTCGGCACGCCAGAACCCTTCCTCGTCCCCCGCCAGAATGGCGCGGATCACCGGATGTTCGGGCTGGTGGGTCTGCAGAAGCGCCTGCCCCCGCTTCTCGGCCCGCCCCGCGCGCCCCGCCACCTGCCGCATCAGCTGAAACGTCCGCTCGGCGGCGCGCAGGTCCGACCCTTGCAGGCCAAGGTCCGCGTCAATCACCCCCACCAACGTCAGCAGCGGAAAGTTATGCCCCTTGGCCACAAGCTGCGTGCCGATGATGATATCGGCCCCGCCACCCGCGATATTCTCGATCTCGGCCTTTAATGCGCGGGCGGAGGCATACATGTCCGACGACAGCGTCGCTACGCGCGCATCCGGGAACAGGGCCTGCGCCTCCTCCGTCAGACGCTCCACACCGGGGCCGACCGGGGCCAGCTTGCCCGACACACCGCAAGAGGGGCAAACCTCCGGCATGGGTTTTGTCTCGCCGCATTGATGGCAGACCAGACGCTTGAGGAAACGATGCTCAACCATCCGCGCATCGCAGTGATCGCAGCCGATCTGATGCCCGCAGGCACGGCAGACCGTGGTCGGCGCATAGCCGCGCCGGTTGATGAAAAGCAGCGCCTGCTCGCCGTCCTTGATCCGTTGCGTCACCGCCGCCTGCAAGGTCGGCGAGATCCAGCGGTTCGTCGGAAGCGTCTCGGCGCGCATGTCGATCGCCCGCATCTCGGGCAGCACCGCCGCGCCGAAACGGTCGGTCAGAACCAGCTTGTCATACTTGCCCGCTTCCGCGTTGGCCCAGCTTTCAAGGCTTGGCGTCGCCGAGGCCAATACCACCCGTGCCCCGCAGATCGCCGCGCGCAGCACCGCCATGTCGCGGGCGTTGTAAAGCACCCCGTCCTCTTGCTTGTAGGAGGTGTCATGCTCCTCATCCACCACGATCAGACCCAGATCGCGGTAGGGCAGGAACAGCGCCGACCGCGCACCGACCACAAGCTGCGCGCCGCCTTCGGCAACCATGCGCCAGATGCGGCGGCGTTCGGTCACGGTCACGCCGGAATGCCATTCGGCCGGGCGCGCACCGAACCGCGCCTCGACCCGTGTGAGGAACTCGGCCGTCAGCGCAATCTCGGGCAGCAGAACCAAGGCCTGCCGCCCCTGCCGCAGCGCTTCGGCCACGGCTTCGAGATATACTTCCGTCTTGCCCGACCCCGTGACCCCGCGCAGCAAGGTGGTGCCATAGGTGCCGCGCGCCACGGCTGCGCGCAGCGCCTCGGCCCCCGCCGCCTGATCCTCGTTCAATGTCTTGCCGGACTGTGCCGGATCAAGCGTCGGAAAGGGCAGATCGCGGGGGCTGTCTTCCTCCAGCACCGCGCCCTGCGCCGCCAAACCCTTGACGACGCCGGTGGACACGCCCGCCATTTCGGCCAGTTCGCGCAGGGTGAACGCCAGCCCGCCATAGTCGCGCAGCACCTCAAGCACCTTTTCCCGTGCAGGCGTCATCCGGTCGGGCACGCCCTGCCCCAGCCGGTAGATGCGCCGCATCGCGGGCGGATCGCCAAGGCCCGGCGCGCGGGTCGCCAGCCGCAGCATCGCCGAGAGCGGCGTCATCGTGTAATCTGCCGCGCGCGTCAGGAAATCCTGCATCTCCTCGCGCATCGGGGCCACGTCCAGCACCCGGCTGGCATGGCGCACCTTGGCCAGGTCGAAATCGCCCCGCCCCGGCCCCCAGACCACGCCCAGCACCCGGCGCGGACCCAGAGGCACTTCGAGAAACGCCCCCGGAAAACACCCGCCTTCCGGCGCGCGGTAGTCCAGCACCCGGTCCAGCGGCTGGGTGGTCAGCACCGCGATCAGGTCGCCATGGTGGTAGAAATCGCTCAACGGGATGCGGCTTTCGGTGAAAGGGGTTTCAGGGTTCCGCTCTATGGGGTAAAGCCAAGGCAACGAAAGGCCAAGCCCCGAGGGAGCGTCATGAAGTTCTTTGTTGATACAGCCGATATCGCCGCGATTGCCGAGTTGAACGATCTGGGGATGGTGGATGGCGTGACCACCAACCCCTCGCTGATCCTCAAGTCCGGGCGTGATATCATTGAAGTCACACGCGAAATCGCCGAACTGGTCGAGGGCCCCGTCAGTGCCGAGGTGGTCGCGCTGGAGGCCGAGGCCATGATCGCCGAAGGGCGCAAGCTGGCCGCCATCGCCCCCAATATCGCCGTGAAACTGCCGCTGACCTGGGACGGGCTCAAGGCCTGCAAGGTCCTGTCGGGCGAAGGTTTCATGGTCAACGTGACGCTCTGCTTCAGCGCCAATCAGGCGCTGCTGGCGGCCAAGGCGGGGGCCACCTTCATCAGCCCCTTCATCGGGCGTCTTGATGACATCAACCTCGACGGGATGGACCTGATCGAGGATATCCGCACGATCTATGACAATTACGGGTTCGAGACGCAGATCCTTGCTGCCTCGATCCGCAGCGTGAACCACGTGCTGGACTGCGCGCGGATCGGCGCGGACGTGATGACGGCCCCGCCCGAGGTGATCAAGAAACTGGCAAGCCATCCGCTGACCGATGCGGGGCTGGCGACCTTTTTGAAGGATTGGGAAAAAACGGGGCAGAAAATCCTCTGACCCCATGCTATAACCCCCAAAATCAAGAAACAGACCCGAGGCAATATGAGCACGAAACCCGGAATGGACAGCGCGCTGCGCGACAAGATCATGGCGCAGCCCGATGTCATCCTCGAGGATCGGGATCTGATGCGGGCCCTGATCGCCGCGAACGAGCGGATGATGGGCGCGAATATCATCGACCTGCGCGGCATTGCGATGGAACGGCTGGAGGCGCGGCTGGACCGGCTGGAGGATACGCATCGCAGCGTGATCGCCGCCGCCTATGACAATCTGGCCGGCACCAACCAGGTGCATCGCGCGATCCTGCGGATGCTCGACCCGATGGAATTCGAGGTGTTCCTGCGCGATCTGGGCGGTCCGGTGGCGGAAATCCTGCGCGTCGATTGCATCCGTCTGGTGCTGGAATCGGTGCAGAACGATCAGGACGCGGTGGTGCAGCGCCTGGGCGACGTGCTGCGCGTGGCGCAGCCGGGCTTTGTGGGCGATTACCTGAGCGCCGGGCGCGATGCGCCGCAGCGGCAGGTCACCCTGCGCCAGATGCAGGAGGGGTCGGCCGCCATCTATGGTGAGAAAGCGGGCTGGATCCGCTCCGAGGCGTGCCTCAGGCTGGATTTCGGCGCGGGCCGCCTGCCCGGGATGCTGGTCATGGGGGCCGAGGACCCGCATCAGTTCAACCCGAGCCAGGGCACGGATCTGCTGGCTTTCTTCGCAGGTGTCTTCGAAAGATCGATGCGCCGCTGGCTCTCATGAGCCTGATTTCCGACGCCGCCGCCGCAGCCGTCCGTGCATGGCTGGAGGGGCAGAAGACCCTCAAGGGCGCGTCAGACAATACCATCGAAGCCTATCGCCGCGATGTGCTGGATTTCGTGGCCTTCATGGCCGCCCATTCCGGTGCGCCGCAGGGATTGGCGGCGCTGGCGCGGATCACCGTGTCGGACATGCGGGCCTGGATGGCGCGCACCCGCAGCGATGACGTGGGCGCACGGTCGCTGGCGCGCAAGCTTTCGGCGGTGAAATCCTTCTATCGCTGGCTGGCCGAGCGCGAGGGGTTCGAACCCACCGCCGTCCTGTCCACCCGCGCGCCCAAGTTCCAGCGCAAGCTGCCCCGCCCGCTGGCCGAGGATGCGGCGCGCGCCATGATCGACCGCGTCGAATTGCAGGCCCGTCAGGACTGGGTCGCCGCCCGCGACATGGCCGTGGTGACGGTGCTTTACGGCTGCGGGCTGCGGATTTCCGAGGCGCTGTCCCTGACCGGGGCCGATCTGCCCCTGCCCCCGGTGCTGCGGATCATCGGCAAGGGGGGCAAGGAACGTGTGGTCCCGGTGATCGGTGCCGCGCGCGATGCGGTGAACCATTACGCAAAGCTCTGCCCGCATCCGTTGACGCCGGATCAGCCGCTCTTTCGCGGTGTGCGCGGCGCGGCGCTGAACCCGCGCGCTATCCAGAAGGTGATGGAACAGGCGCGGCTGCAACTGGGCCTGCCCGCAAGCGCCACGCCCCATGCGATGCGGCACAGTTTCGCCACCCATCTGCTGAATGCGGGCGGTGATCTGCGCGCGATCCAGGAATTGCTGGGCCATGCCTCCTTGTCCACCACGCAGGCCTATACGGCGGTGGACACCGCGCGGCTGATGCAGGTCTATGACGCCAGCCACCCCCGCGCCACGCGCAAAGCCGAGGATGCCGCATGACACCGCAGATCAAGGCGCTGGCCGTTCATCTTTTCACCGCCACAGGTGCGGTCTTTGCCATGCTGGCGATGCTGGCGGCGGTCGATGGAAAATGGAGCCTGATGTTCCTCTGGCTGGTCGTGGCCTTTGCCGTGGACGGAGTCGATGGCCCCCTGGCGCGCAAATACGAGGTCAAGAAATACGCAGGCGAGTTCGACGGGGTCCTGCTGGACCTGATCATCGACTACCTGACCTATGTGTTCATCCCCGCCTTCGCGCTGTTCAAATCCGATCTGCTGCCCGGCTGGACCGGCTGGTTCGCGATCATCGTGATCACCTTTGCAAGTGCGCTGTATTTCGCGGATACGCGCATGAAAACGAAGGATAATTCCTTCTCCGGCTTTCCGGGTTGCTGGAACATGCTGGTGCTGGTGCTTTTCGCGCTCTCGCCTGATTTCTGGATCATCCTGATCCTTGTCTCGCTGCTGGCGGTCGCGATGTTCTTCCCGCTCAAGTTCATCCATCCGGTGCGCACCGAACGGTGGCGCAATCTGTCGCTGCCGATGGCGCTGGCCTGGACCTTTTTCGCGGGCTGGGCCGCATGGGTGGATTTCCACCCCGAAAGCTGGGCGCATTGGGGGCTGGTGCTGACCTCCGTCTATCTGCTGTTCGCGGGCATCGCGCAGCAGATCATCCCGGAGCGCAATCCCGGCTGATCCGGGTCTGCGCGACGCGAAAAGGGGCGCAGCCTGCGCTCCGCCCCTGTTTCTTCTTGCTTCAAATATCCATGCGCGCCCGTCCCGCAGGCGCGCCGCCGGTCAGGACAGTGCCGCGTCGCAGCGCGCGCAGACCCCGTGATGCGCATGGTTGCCCACGTCGGGCAGGATCTTCCAGCAGCGTCCGCATTTGTCGCCATCCGCCTCGCGGAAGACCACCGACACACCGGGGACATCGGCTAGTTGGAACGCATCGGCCGGGGCCTCGTCGCTGCTCAGCCCGATGGCGGAGGTGATGCAGACATCCTCGAAAGCCACCGATCCCAGGATTTCCAGCAGCGCGGTATCGCGCACATGGACCATGGGGGCCGCCTCGAGGCTGGCACCGATGACCTTGGCGGTGCGCTGCACCTCAAGTGCGGCGGTCACGACGCGGCGCGCGGCGCGGACGCGGGCCCATTTCGCGGCCAGTTCCTCGTCCAGCCACGCGGCCGGGGTTTCGGGGATGTCCTGCAGATGGACCGAGCTGTCCTCGCCGGGGAAGCGTTCCAGCCAGACTTCCTCCATGGTGAAGACCAGCACCGGGGCCAGCCATGTGGTCAGCCGGTGGAACAGGATATCCAGCACCGTGCGCGCGGCGCGGCGGCGGGCCGTGTCGCCATCGCAGTAGAGCGCGTCCTTGCGGATGTCGAAATAGAAGGCCGACAGTTCCACGGTCGCAAAGTTGAACACGGCCTGGAACACGCCCTGGAAATCATAGGCGGCATAGCCGTCACGCACGCGGGTATCCAGTTCGGCCAGCCGGTGCAGGACCCAGCGTTCCAGCTCCGGCATCTCGGCCGGGTCGACACGGTCGCTTTCCGTAAAATCGGCCAGCGATCCCAGCAGGAAACGCATCGTGTTGCGCAGGCGGCGGTAGCCGTCTGCGGTGCCTTTCAGGATCTCCGGCCCGATCCGCAGGTCGGCGGTGTAGTCCGACTGCGCCACCCAAAGCCGCAGGATATCCGCGCCATATTGCTTGACCACCTGTTCGGGGGCCACGGTATTGCCAAGCGATTTGGACATCTTGTTGCCCTTCTCGTCCAGCGTAAAGCCGTGGGTCAGCACGCCGCGATAAGGTGCCCGTCCCCGCGTGCCGCAGGCCTGCAACATCGAGGAATGGAACCAGCCGCGATGCTGGTCGGTGCCTTCAAGATAGAGATCGGCCAGACCGTCCTCGGACCCGTCGGCGCGGTCGCGCAGCACGAAAGCATGGGTAGACCCCGAGTCGAACCACACATCAAGGATGTCATCGACCTTGTTCCACTCCGCCGGGTTCACGATGCCGGACAGGAACCGCTCTTTCGCGCCGTCCTTGTACCAGGCATCCGCGCCCTCGGCCTCGAAGGCGGCCAGGATGCGCTCGTTCACATCGGTGTTGCGCAGCAGGAAGTCAGGATCGGTCGGCAAGGCGCCCACTTTGGTAAAGCAGGTCAGCGGCACGCCCCAGGCGCGCTGGCGCGACAGCACCCAGTCGGGCCGCGCCTCGATCATCGAATAAAGGCGGTTGCGCCCGGTCGGCGGCGTCCATGTCACCAACTGGTCGATCGAGGTCAGCGCCCGTTCGCGGATCGTGGTGCCATACTCGTCCTGCCCGTCGCCCACAGCCTTGTCGATGGCGGCGAACCACTGCGGCGTGTTGCGGAAGATCACCGGCGCCTTGGAGCGCCACGAATGCGGATAGCTGTGCTTGAGCTGCCCGCGCGCGATGATCGCCTTGGCCGCGACCAGCTTTTCGATCACGGCCACGTTGGCCTTGCCTTCCTTGCCCTTGTGATCCAGCACCTTGAGGCCCGCAAAGAACGGCACATGCGGCAGGAATTCGGATTCCTCGCCCACGTTATGGGTCATCCGGTCCAGCCAGTTGCGCTTGACGAAACAGTCGAAGTCATCGGCGCCGTGGCTGGGCGCGGTATGCACGAAACCCGTGCCCGCCTCATCCGTCACGTGATCGCCGTCGATCATCGGCACGTCGTAATCCCAAAAGCCGTTTGCGCCGTCCATCCCGTGGAAGGGGTGATCCAGCGTCAGTTCGCCCAGCTCATCCGCAGTCACATCGCGGATGCGGGTAAAGGCGGTGACGCGCGCCTTGGCCAGGCATTCCTCGGCCAGAGCATCGGCGAAAAGATAAAGATCACCGATACTTGTCCAGCTTTCCTCTTGCGTGCCGTCAACATGGTAAAGGCCGTAAGCCAGCTTGGGGTTATAGGCCACGGCCTTGTTGGACGGGATCGTCCAGGGTGTCGTGGTCCAGATCACCACCCGCGCGTTGCGCAGATCGCTGGCGGCGGACCCGCCTTCTCCGGCGACGCTGCGCACGCGGAAGGGCACCCAGATCGTGTGCGATTTATGCTCGTGATACTCGATCTCGGCCTCGGCCAGCGCTGTCTTTTCCACCGGAGACCACATTACGGGCTTGGACCCCTGATAGAGCGTGCCGGTCATCAGGAACTTCTGGAACTCGGCCGCGATCACGGCTTCGGCGTGGAAATCCATCGTCAGGTAGGGCTTGTCCCAGGTGCCGGTGATGCCCAGACGCTTGAACTCCTCGCGCTGGATCTCGACCCAGCCTTCGGCGAACTTGCGGCACTCCTGCCGGAAATCGACGACAGGCACGTCATCCTTGTCCAGTCCCTTGGCGCGGTACTGTTCCTCGATCTTCCACTCAATCGGCAGGCCGTGGCAATCCCAGCCGGGGATGTAGCGCGCGTCGCGGCCCATCATCTGCTGCGAGCGCACGACCATATCCTTGAGGATCTTGTTCAGCGCATGCCCGATATGCAGGTGCCCGTTCGCATAGGGCGGGCCATCATGCAGCGTAAAGGGTTGGCGCGCCGTGACTTTCGCCTTGTCGCGCAGGCGGTCGTAGACGCCGATCTTTTCCCAGCGGGCCAGCCAGTCGGGCTCGCGCTGGGGCAGGCCCGCACGCATCGGAAACTCGGTCCGGGGCAGGTTCAGCGTGTCTTTGTAATCTTGAACTTCGGTCGTATCGGCGCTCATGTCAGGCGTCCTTCGGTCAGCGAATGGCGGTAAGGATGGGGGCGGCGCGGCACTCCATGCGCCTTGTCCCGGCGGCCTGATGATCCATGCTCTGGATCAGGTCGCCGGGCCGGTAATTCGCCGAATTGTCGCAAATTCCTTGTGCATGAGGCGCGTTATAGGCCGATGCGCTCCAAGCGTCCAGAGGCGGTGTCAGTGGGCATGAGGCGATCTGCCCGCTTGCGGATTCCGTGATCAGGGGGCATCACGCGCCCATGACACAGGCCCTGCCCCCGCGCTTCACCATCTCCCGCCCGCAGATCGAAAGCGTGGTGGCAGAGTTCTACGACCTGATCCGCCATCACCCCGGTCTGGGACCGGTCTTCGCGGCCCATGTGACCGACTGGCCCGCGCATGAGGAAAAGATCGTGCGCTTCTGGGCCAATGCGATCCTGTTCGAGCGTGAATATGACGGCAACCCGCAGCGGGTCCATGCCGCGGCGGGCGATGTGCGCGCGGGCCAGTTCGAGGTCTGGCTGGCGCTGTTCGACGGCGTCCTGCGCCGCCAGTTGCCGCCCGACACGGCGGCGGCCTGGTCGGCGCTGGCCCATCGCATCGGACGCGGGCTGCGCATGGGCGTGATCGACCGCGACACCCTGCCGGGGGGTATCCCCAAGCTGGTGTGACGCAGGGCGGCACTTGTGCCCGCTGGTCCGGAATCCGAAGTTATCCACATATCCACAGCGGGAGCTTGCGATTTCTCAACCCTTTGTGGATATGTCCCCGCCCTGACCAAACAGGCCTGTCAGGGCCTGCCGGACCACGCCCGTCACCGATGGCCGGGAGGCAGTGATATAGGGCAGCGGGCGGCACACCTCGATCGCGGCGATGCCCACGCGGGCGGTCAGGGCCCCGTTGACCACACCTTCGCCGAACCGGCGCGAGAGTTTCGACAAAAGCCCGCCCCCGGCCAGCGATCCGATCATGTCATCGCCGATGGCCACGGCCCCCGTCGCCACCAGATGGGTCAGCACCGCGCGCGTCAGACGCCAGCTGCCCAGTGTGCCGGAACGGCCGCCGTAAATCTCGGCGATGCGGCGGATCATCCGCAGGTTTGACGTCAGCGCCGCCACCACATCGGCCAGTGCGATGGGCACCAGCGCGGTGACCGTCGCCACCTGCCGCGCCGCCGCCTCGACCTCTGCGCGGGCGGCAAGGTCCAGCGGGACCATGAGTTCCGTCTCGGCCAGCCCCAGCAGGCTTGCGGCGTCGAATTGCTCGGCCTGCCGTTCGGCCAGCCGGGCGCGGCCCCAGTCCTGCGCGGCGCGCCCCTTGTAAAGCGTATCCAGCCGCGCCACGACGTCGCGCGCGGCCTTGAGGTCCTCCTCGGCCAGCGCCATGCGGGCGGCATGGTTCAGCTTGTCGATCCGGCCCAGCCGCGCAAAGGCCGAGGCCTCGCGCAACGCAATCGCCAGCAGCACCAGCAGCAGGGCCACCGTGACACCCGTCACCGCATAGCCCAGCAGCGGCGCGCGGCCGATCAGCCCCGTCACGAAATCCCAGGCCGCGACCGAGATCACCGCCCCCAGCAGCGTCAGTGCCAGCCCCCAGAACCAGCGCGCCAGCCGCGATGGCGGACGCGCCGCCAGCTGCGCCATGCGCTGCATCGCGCGTCCCTGCGGCATGTCGGCAGCCCCATCGGCATCGGGTACCGGCGGTGCAAGGTCCGGTCCTGCGGCGGGCCGGTCCTCCATCTCGATCAGAACGGGGCCACGTTTGCCCTGATCCTGCGCGCGCTCGTTCATGCCACGTCCCTTTCCCAGATCAGCCGGATATCCGGCAGGCCCTCGTCATTGACCGACCCCTGCCCGCGCCCGTCACCGCGACCGACCTCGCGGAAGCCCGCGCGCGCGTAAAAGCGCTGCGCGCCCGCATTGATCTGAAAGGTGTTCAGCTCCAGCATCCGCGCACCAGCCTTGGCATGGTCCAGCAACTCAAGCCCGACCCCCTGCCCGCGATGGGCGCGCGCCACATAAAGCGCGTGGATGAACCCGGAATGCAGCGCCATGAAGCCAGCGATTCCAGTGCCTTGCCCGGCAGGCTCCGCCACAAGCACCCAGCCGCGATCCACCATCGTCCCGGCAAAGGACAGCTCCTCGGCGCGGCTGTAAAGGCGCGGCATCCAGTCGGTCGTGTCGATGAACTCCGACAGGATCGCCGCCACGGCACCCGCGTCGGTGGGCTGTGCGACCCGGATCACAGCCGGTCCCCGATCAGGAACTGCGCCGCCCGGTCCAGCCGGATATGCGGCGGGCCTTCGCCCGGTTTCAGACGCAGCGGCGCGGGCGCGAAATTCATCACTTGATAGTCGGCATCCAGCCAGCCTTGCGCCCCCGCACGCGCTGGTCCCAGCAGGCGGTTCGGGTCCTCGGGCAGATCGCCGGGATAGAAGGCCGCCTGTTTGCCGGTCTCGAGCAGGGTGCCGCGCACGCAATCCAGCGGCTTGCCGTTGTGGGTGATCGTCTCCTCGACCGTGGCGCGCAGGGCGGCGATGGACATGGCCGCCGTCTGCGCCCCCGCGAAATCGGCCCGCCCGCGCGCCTCGCGGGTCAGGGCCTGCATGATCCCGGTCAGGCGCTGATGCTGGCTGTGGTGCAGATGATCGGCCTTGGTGGCGGCAAACAGGATCCGCTCCACCCGCTTGCCCCGCAGAAGGCGGCTCAGGAAAGCATTGCCGCCGGGGCGAAAGGCGCCCAGCGTTTCGGCCATGGCCTGGCGCATATCCTCGACCGCCGCCGGACCCTTGTGGATGGCACCCAGCGCATCGACCAGCACCACCTGCCGGTCGATGCGCGAGAAATGATCGCGAAAGAAGGGTTTGACGACCTGCGCCTTGTAGGCCTCATAGCGCCGCGCCATCTCGCGGCGCAGGGATTTGCGCGCCCCCTCCCCCTCGCCCGGCAAGGGCGCGAAGGTCAGAACGGGCGATCCGGCCAGATCGCCGGGCAGGATGAAACGCCCCGGCGTGCAATCGTAATAGCCCGCTGCCCGCGCCGCGTTCAGATAGCCGGTGAAATGCCGCGCCAGATCCTGCGCCAGCGGCTCGTCATGGGGGCTGGCCGGATCGACGCCCGCGATGCGGGCCATGAATTCCGCCGCCTCGGCCCTGGTGGCAATCCGCGCCATGACCTCGCGCGACCACTGGTCATAGGTCTTGTCCATGAGCCCCAGATCCAGCAGCCATTCGCCGGGATAATCCACGATATCCAGATGCAGGGTGCGCGGCCCGGACAGGCCGGACAAGAGCCCCGTCGGGCGCACCCGCAGCGACAGGCGCAGTTCCGACACCGCCCGTGTGCTGTCCGGCCAATGGGGCTGCGCGGCGGTCAGCGCCGCCAGATGCGTCTCATAGTCAAAGCGCGGCAGCGTGTCGTCGGGCTGCGGTTGCAGATAGGCGGCCTCGATCCGCCCCTCGGCCTGCGCCGCCAGCGCGCCCATCCGCGCCCGGTCGATCAGGTTCGCCACCAGCGAGGTGATGAACACCGTCTTGCCCGAGCGCGCGAGGCCCGTGACCCCCAGACGGATCACCGGTTCCATGAACGCGCCGGACAAGGTATCGCCCAGCGCCTCGACACGCCGCGTGATCCCGTCTGCCAGATCGGTAATGCCCAAGTCTTTGCCCTGCCTTCCGTTCGCCCCCAAGATAGGCATGACGCCCCCGGATCACCAGTCCCGGCGCGCGGCCTGTTTCTTCTTGCCCGAAATATCCCCGCCGGAGGCCGCTGCCCTGTCCGCGCGCGCCACCGCCCGGATGGATTGAGCCGGGCCGCGAAACCCTCTATGAGCCTTGCCATGCCACGCTATGCCCTCAGGATCGAATATCACGGCGCGCCCTTTGCCGGATGGCAGGCGCAGGCGGATCAGCCGTCGGTGCAGGGCGCGATCGAGGATGCGCTGGACAGGCTGGAACCCGGTCCCCACCGCATCGCCGCCGCCGGGCGCACCGATGCGGGCGTGCATGCGCTGGCGCAGGTCGCGCATTGCGACATGGCGCGCGACTGGGACCCGTTCCGCCTGTCCGAGGCGCTGAACTACCACCTCAAGCCGCAGCCTGTGGCCATTGTCGCCGCCGCGGCCGTGGCCGATGACTGGCACGCGCGGTTCTCTGCACTGGAACGGCGCTATCTCTTCCGACTTTTGATGCGGCGCGCGCCTGCGACCCATGACGCGGGGCTGGTCTGGCAGGTGCCGCGCGATCTGGATCTGGCGGCGATGCGTGCGGGTGCGGCCCATCTGATCGGGCATCATGATTTCACCACCTTCCGCAGCACGATGTGCCAGTCGGCCAGCCCGGTGAAGACGCTGGATGCAATCACCATCGACCGGGTCGAGGGGCTATCCGGGCCGGAGTTGCAGTTCCGCCTGTCCGCGCGGTCCTTTCTGCACAATCAGGTGCGCAGCATCGTAGGCACGCTGGAGCGGGTGGGATCGGGCGCATGGTCGCCCGAGGACGTGAGGACCGCGCTCGAGGCGCGGGACCGCGCCGCCTGCGGGCCGGTCTGCCCGCCGCAGGGGCTCTATCTGGCAGGTGTCGGATATCCTGACGACCCTTTCGCGGGCTGACCCCGCTCCTTTTGAGTATTTCAGGCAAGATGAAGCCGGGGCCGCCCCGGCCCGTTTCCGGTCAGACCGGGAATTGCGTGACGGTGATCCCGGCGGCTTCCAGATCGCTGCGCACGGCGCGGGCGATATCGACCGCTTCGGGCGTGTCGCCATGCAGGCAGATCGTGTCGATCCGCGTGGGGATTTCGCGACCGGAGGCGGTGACGATGGCGCGGCGCTGGACCATGTCGGTGATCCGCTTGCCCGCAAGCGCCGCGTCGTGGATCACGGCACCGGGGATGGACCGATCGACCAGCGTGGCATCGTCGTTATAGGCGCGATCGGCGAAAATCTCGCAGACGAAGTTGCAGCCCAGCGACTGCACCGCCGCCTGCTGCTCGGTGGCGGCCAGCACCATGATCGCGATGTCGGGGGCCACGGACAGGGCAGCCTCGTAAAGAGCCGTGGCCAGTTCGAAATCCTCGGCCGCCGTATTGGCCAGCGCGCCGTGCAGTTTCAGGTGGCGCACCTGCCCGCCTGCGGCGCGCGCCATGGCCTGCGCCGCGCCCACCTGATAGCGGACCTGGTTCTGCAGCGTGGCATGGGGCACCTGCATCCGGTGGCGGCCGAAGCCTTGCAGATCGGCATAGCCGGGATGCGCGCCGATGCCGACGCCCTTCTGCACGGCCAGCCGCATCGTCTTCATCATCACATCCGCATCGCCTGCGTGAAAGCCGCAGGCGATATTGGCCGAGGTCACGATGTCCAGCAGGCTCGCGTCATCGCCCATCCGCCAGGGGCCGAAGCTTTCGCCCATGTCGGCGTTCAGATCGACACTCAGGTTCGTTGGCAGGGACATGGCACGGGCTCCTTACTGGTGGTCGTCATGGGCGGATATCGCGCCGCTGATGAGTTGATAGGACAGAAGATCCTGCATCTGCGCGGGATCGCGCAAGAGCGGGCGGATGGTCGAGGGCAGTTTCGCAAGCTCCGCCACATGACGGCGGTGGATCGCGACCGCATCGTCCAGCGAAACCACCTCGAAGCGCAGGGTCACGCCCGGCCCGGCCTGCACCACGCGGGGCAGATCGGCGGGGATCACCGTGCCGATGCGGGGATAGCCGCCCGTGGTCTGGCATTCCGGCAGAAGGACGAAGGGCGTGCCATCGCCGGTCATCTGGATGTCGCCGGGCACGATCACCTCGGACAGGATGCTGAGCTGGCCCGAGGCTGCGAAGGGATCACCCTCGAATTCCAGCCGCGCGCCCATGCGGTTGCCGCGCGCATCGCGCCGGAAAGCAGTGGACTGGAACCGCTCCAGCATTTCGGGGGCGAAAAGATGCGTCTGCATGGAGTGCGTGATGCGCACCGTGCCACCGGCAAAGCGCGGCGCGGGGTCGAGCGTCAGGCCCACCTCGGCGCGGGTGTCATCGCCCAGCGCCAGCCGGTCACCGGGGCGCAGCGCGCGGCCGATCCCTGCGGCCAGATGTGCGGCGCGCGCGCCCAGCACCTCTTCCGTGGCGATACCGCCGCCCAGATGCAGATAGCCGTAGATGCCGCGCGTGGCCGCGCCGATCTCGAGCCGCTGGCCCGCGCGCAACAGATGGCTTGCGTTCCAGGCAAGCGTCTGCCCGTCGATGCTGGCCTGCATCGGCGCGCCGGTCAGGGTGATGCGGGTGTCTTGCGTCACCTCGAAGCTGCCGCCCATACCGGCCATTTCCAGTGCGGCATGGCTGGCAGGCTGGCGCAGCAGCGCGGCCCCTTCATACAGCGCCACAGGATCGGCGGCGCCACCTTGCGACAGGCCCTGCCCCAACAGCCCCGGACGGCCCTTGTCCTGCACGGTCACCTGCGGTCCGGCGCGGTGGATGATCAGGGCGCGGGTCATCGGATCACCTCGACATCCGCGCCGCCCTGTCCGGTCTGATCCTCGGCGCGGATACGCTCCAGCTCGGCCGGTGTGATGGCACGCAGCGAGATTTCGTCGCCGGGGCGCAGGGCGAAGGGATCGTCCGATTCAGGGCGAAAGCAGCGAAAGGCGGTCTGGCCGATATGGCGCCAGCCGGTCTGGGTGGGCGCGGAAAAGATGATCAACTGCCGGATCGCCACCACCAGCGCGCCTTCGGGCACGCGCGGGGTCAGCGCGGTCTGGCGCGGGATGTCCCATTCCGGGCCAAGCTCGCCGGTATAGGGCTGCCCCGGCGCGAAACCGATGGTCAGCACGCGGGGCCGCGCGGCGGTGAGGCTGGCAACGGCTTCCTGCGCGCTCAGGCCCGCCGCCTGTGCCGCCTCGTCGAACTGCGGGGCCAGATCGGTGCCGAAGACGCAAGGAATGCGGAAATGCCGCCGCCCCTCGGGCAGGGCCGCGCGGCTCCAGTCCTGTGCTTTCAGCAGGTCTTGCAGATGCGCGATCAGCCGCGTGTGATCCAGATGCAGCGGATCGAAGCGCAGAAACGTCGAGGTGAGCGAGGTCGACACCTCCTCGATCCCGTCCAATGGCTCGGCCTCGATCGCGGCGCGAAAGGCAAGCGCGGCACGGTTGGCGGGTTCGCTCAGCCTGTCGGCAAAGCTGACCAGCAGACCCGCGATGCCCACGGGGGCAATGCGGGGAAAAACGGTGGTATGGGCGTCGGTCTGGGACATGGGTTCAGTGAGCCGCCTTGGGATCAGGGCGCGGCGCGTAAAGCCAGCGCATCGCGATGGGGGTCAGAAACATGGGCACCTGATACACGCCGATGAAGATCAGCAAAGGGTCGGTCGTGGCCGCAGGCAGGGCCAGCAGGAACAGCGCCACATTGCGGTTGCCCGCGATGATCGACGGGCCGGTCGGGTCCATCCCGCCACGCCCGCGCAGCACCATGAAGCAGGCGATCTGCAAACCGAAGTTCACGGCGCAGACACCGGCCAGCCATTTCAGCACCAGCACGGGATCGGCGCGCAGGGCCGGGCCGACCGCCGCCATCAGCCCGATCACGATGACAAAAAGGGCTATGGCGTTCAACCCGTCCACCTGCCGCAGGTCGGGTGCGGGGATCAGGCGGCGCAGCGCAAAACCAAGGCCCGAGGCCACCGTGATCACCACCAGAAGCCGCGCGGAGGCCGCCAGAACATCGCCCATGTCGCCCAGACCGGGGGCCGCCCAGAGGATCGGCATGACCGTGACCGGAAAAACCGCGATCCCCGCGATCAGAAGGCGCAGGGCGGGTGCGGGATCGCGCCCCAGAAGCGCGGTGAAAGCCGCCGCCCCCGATACGCCGGGCGCTGTCAGCATCAGCATCACCGCAAGGGCGAAGGGGGTCGCCATCAGGCCCAGCGCCCAGAAGACCGCCAGCGCCGTCAGTGGCATCGCCAGCTGGAACACCGCGATCAGCACAAGGCCCGACCGCGCCTCGGCCAGTGATCCCGCCGCCTGCCGCAACCCGATGCGGAAAGCCGTCAGGAACAGCAGCACCGCCACCAGATGCGGCAGCCATGGCCGGATCAGCGCGGCCAGATCCGGCAGGGTCAGCCCCGCCACAAGGCCGGCGACCAGCGCCAGCCGCCCATGCCGGGCGATCTTTGCAAGCAGTTCAGCCAGCATCGTCAGCCACCCGGCCCCTGGCGCACATTGTCGGGCAGCCATGTGGCCAGTTCGGGAAAGAAGATCAGCACGAAGACCATGACC
>Ga0209345_10002189_pt1 | contig 21962 bp, 23 predicted proteins | sample Cruoilmetagenom7_FD_187294 | JGI IMG/M metagenome (GOLD analysis project Ga0209345, IMG submission 187294) | Oil polluted marine microbial communities from Coal Oil Point, Santa Barbara, California, USA - Sample 7 (SPAdes) (version 2) | ecosystem: Environmental > Aquatic > Marine > Oil seeps ... | reverse complement strand
TGGGAGACCGCCTGGTGGGTTGTTGAGGGTGAAGTATGTACTGCTGGTGTTTTTATTTTGTGAAGTGGGTTGCCTGACGGCGAAATGCGCAGAAGTGGGAGGTGCATGTACGGAGAAAGTTCTTCTGTGTGGTTTGGGGGAATTATCCGGGTTGCAGGAAAGCAAAGAAGTTCTTAAAGTCCGCGAAACATGATAACTGTAAAGCAAAAGTAAAGAGATATGGTGACTATCAATGGTCCCTTGCTCTCTCTTAGTGGTTAGAATGTGCTGCCAGAGAGCTATTCCTTGATGTTGCCTGAGGCGAGGAGGTTGCTGGAGAGGAGTGGCGTGCTTTTACCCTTGTTATGCAAGGAAAACTTGCAGTTCCTTGACCCGTGAGAGAAGGGTTCCGTACTCTGTAGAGGGTAAGCAAACAATAAAAAAGCAGGCGAGCCACACGATATTCCAGTCAGAGTCTAAGTGTCAAGTTGAGCTTTAGGTTTGCATGAGGGTTTTGTTTTTGGGTTGCCTATTGTGTAAGCGTTTCTCCGTGTATGAGCAAGAGGGCAGTTCCGAAAAAGAAGCGTGAGGCAATGACGAGACGGTGATGATGCTCAGGATGGGGGATGAGGGAACAGCCTTGGAAATAGAGGCAGCCCCTTTCCTTTTGGACGGCATTTTTGCGGTGAAAGCAAAGGACCGACCCCGCTCCTCCCCCTCGAAGCGGCAGGCGAAAACCATCTATGCAGGGAGTCGGCGTGAACGTTAGTCCACAGAATTATTTGGCAGTTATCAAGGTTGTGGGTATCGGCGGAGCGGGCACAAACGCAGTAAACCGTATGATCGACGAGGGTCTACGGGGCGTCGAATTCGTTGCAATTAATACTGACGCCCAAGCCCTTTTGATGTCTGACGCCGATGTGAAGCTTGATATTGGTCGCGAGTTGACTCGTGGTCTTGGGGCTGGAGCCGACCCTGATATCGGTTTGCAGGCAGCAGAAGAACATCGCCACGAGATTGAAGAAGTGTTGCGCGGGGCAGACATGGTCTTCATCACTGCAGGTGAAGGCGGTGGTACGGGAACAGGCGGATCTCCTGTTGTTGCCGAGGTTGCGAAACAGCAGGGGGCCCTCACCATTGCTGTTGTGACTCGTCCGTTTTCTTTTGAAGGACGTCGGCGTGCCCAACGGGCCGAAGAGGGTATCGCCTCTTTGCGAGAAAAAGTCGACACCATTATCGTAATTCCAAATGATCGCCTGCTGGAAGTATCCGATGCCAAGACTTCCATGCTCTCTGCCTTTCGCATGGCAGACGAAGTTCTCAGTCAAGGTGTACAAGGTATTACCGACCTGATTACTACTCCTGGCCTTATTAACACTGACTTTGCAGATGTCAAAACCATCATGCACGACGCCGGATCTGCCCTGATGGGAATTGGGACTGCTGATGGTGATGAGCGTGCCTCAAAAGCCGCCCGATCTGCCATTTCAAGTCCGCTGCTGGAATCCTCCATTACCGGGGCCCGAGGCGTACTTCTTACGATATCGGGTGGTGCCGATCTTGGTTTGTTTGAGGTGAACGAGGCTGCCGAGATTGTCGGTGAAGCGGCGCATCGCGATGCCAATATCATCTTTGGTGCAGTGATTGACGAGAGTCTCGGAGACGACGTGCGCGTCACGGTTATTGCCGCCGGCTTTGACACCGATCAGCCCCAGGAAGAGACCTATCAGCCAGAAATCAACCTGACAACAGGAACGAACGATCGAGACTTGCGAGATTTGTTCAACAACGACCTTTCGCAAGGCAACGATCTCGGCATTGAGACCGCGCGCGTGCGCAGTGTTTCATCTTACGATGACGATCTTGATGTGCCTCCTTTTATGCGATGACACGTGTGGGAAAACTCGGGATTGACGAGCAATCTGTCCTTTGTGCAGAGCCGGTACGCGGTACCGCACAAAGGGTAAGCAGGTATATACGTTCGCGTATTGGATGCTCCCTCAGTTTTTCTCTGTCTCTTTGCGTATGAGGGAAGAAACCATGAGAAAAACCCTCAAGATCGGACCTGACGATTTTGTCTTGACCGAGCTGGCGGATGCTCTGCTTGTGCAGGGGAGAGGCGTGACCGCGGCATTTACGCGTAAGCGTCTTGCGTCGGATGAACGTGCATCCGGGCCTGTGCAGGAGACGAGAGGAGCAGCTGTAGCAGAGAATGCGGAAGAAGAGAGGCAAAGGCAAGAAGATGCCGGCAATCTCTCCTTTACTGTGGGTGACGACCCGGCCTGTGTACGCAGGAACCGCGATTGGGCGTTGTCTTTGCTTGGTCTTTCTGCGTGTCCGCAGGTTTGGGGAGAACAAGTACATGGTGCGCGGGTTTTTGTCGTGGGCCAGTCTTCTTTTCTTGATGAAGACTCTTCTGGTGGAGCGACTTCTGAGAGTGTGTGTTCGCAAGATCTTCTGGTGCCAGGCACGGATGCATTGGTGACCGGTCTGTCTTTGGTTGCGCTTGGAATACTGACTGCAGACTGTGTCCCTATTTTGCTTGTGGGAGAAGACGCGATGGCAATTGTGCACGCTGGGTGGCGTGGCCTTCTCGCTGGAGTTATCGGCGCTGCTGTTGCTGCCCTGCAACAGGTGTCTTCGGGATCTGGCGCAGACAGGATTATTGCTTTTGTGGGACCATCGATCGGCGCCTGTTGTTTTGAGGTTGGTCCCGAAGTTGCAGACATGATGGAGCAGGCATTTCCTTCTCCTCACCAAGCTGTTGTGCACCATATGAAACGCAATCGTCCTTATGTTGATTTAAGGAATTGTGTGCATGTTGCTTTATCTGTAGCTGGGGTTCTATTTGTGCAACCTTTATTTCCTTGTACGCGTTGTGATAACGGGTTTTTTTCGCATAGGAGAGGTGATCGAGGACGGCAGGCTCTTGTCGCGGCTCGGTCTTCCTCTGAAATTTTTCCACGAATTTCGCCGGGGTTATTCTGATGGAAGAAAGTATTCGCGCAGAAAGTTCTGCCCTTTTTCGGGCGCGTGCGGTCACGGCGCGTATTGCTGCTGCAGCGACGCGAGTCGGTCGTGATCCGTGTGAAGTTCGGTTACTCGCAGCGACGAAAAATCGCACAGTGCAAGAGATCCAAGAAGTAGTCGCGACAGGAGCCGTTTGGGGGTTAGGGGAGAATCGAGTGCAAGAAGCCTGCCTCAAGATAGACCTCTTGGGGGAGATGCCTTTTCCGGGAATTGGTTGGCATATGATCGGTCGTTTACAGACCAATAAAGTCGGTTTACTCGCGGGAAAAGTGCAGATGATCCATAGTGTGGACCGTCTTCGACTCGTGGAGGCGATCGCTCGTTCCTGTCCTGATATTCCAGTGCTGATTCAGGTCAGTTTGGCAGGAGAACAAGAAAAGGGGGGTGTTCTTCCCGCTGAGGTTGAATTGCTCTGCCGTACTGCTTTGGAACGGGGGTTGGCAGTGCGCGGCTTTATGACAATGCCTCCAAAGGGAGGGGAGAAAATTGCGCGGCCAGTTTTCCGGGAATTGCGGGAATTGCGAGATAGGTGCGCGGCTGCGCTAGGGGTTGCATTGCCCGAACTCTCGATGGGAATGAGTCGTGACATGGAATGTGCGGTAGAAGAAGGCTCAACAATTGTCCGAGTTGGGAAGGATTTATTTGCGCCTTCTTCGGAAGATCTGCAGATTACGGGATGAGACGCGAGAAAAGAAGAGGGGAAGTGATTGACGCGCGTTGCTCACATTAGGGAAACTAAAGCCTCAGACAAAAAGGTGTTCCATATGAAGTGGATGCCGTGTCGCCACGTATCAAGAAGTGGAGGGTCGTGCCGGGAGCCTTCCGGAAAGTCATGGTTTTTCTGGGTCTGAGAGATGAAGAAGACCCAGGCTACCTTGATGACTACGCGTACGATGATGAGCCTTCTCTCGAGACGATGCCTCCTCTCAACGATTCCCTCTCTCGAGTGAAGGCATTGCCCCAAGAGAATATCGCGCGCCCGCATGCAGTCAACCTGTCGAGCGCAAGTCGTGATTCGGGCGAGCGGGATATTGATCGTGGGCATGTCCGCAGTTCCGCCCATCCTGAACGGAGTGCGGTGGAACGAATCGTCAAACCAGATGTGAAAACAGGGCCGAAAATTGTGAATCAAGTGCGGGTTTTGGCGCCGGAAAGTTTCAATGACGCGAAAGAGATAGGAGACTCTCTCAAAGCTGATTTGCCTGTTGTGATCAACTTAGTGGAGTGTGACCGAGATTTACGTCGGCGTATTGTCGATTTTGGATCAGGTCTTACTTTTGGTCTCAGCGGTACTATGGAACGGCTTGCGGAAAATGTTTTCCTCATGACTCCTGTGAACGTTGATATTTCCGTTGAGGAGAGACATCGATTGCGGGAGGATCGTTTTTCTCGTTCCAGTTTTTGAGAGGGCATGTTTCAGTGGAGATTATCTGCAGCCTGTTGTCTTTATACCTATTCGTCTTAATGGCTCGTGCGATTCTTTCTTGGTTTCCGGTGTCCTATGATTCGCCGGTAAAGAAAATTCGCGATGCTATCGATGTAGTGACCGAGCCGGTTCTTTCGCCCCTCCGCAATGTGATCCCGCCTTTGCAGTTTGGTAGCGGAATGGGATTAGACATGTCTTTTATGGTAGTAGTTTTCGGCATCCTCATCTTTCAAAGGGCGCTGTGTTCTTGAATGAAAGCACCTTATGCTCCTGAGCAGTTCACAGCAGAATTGCGGTTGAAAATTTGACGAAAGACAGCGAGAGCCGCAAAAGTTGTTCGCTTGTAGGCCGTGTTGTAGCCCTGGGTGCTGAAGCCATTGTCCGTGGTATCACTGCCGGAGGTCGACTATGATGATGGTCTTGCAATCTGGTGTCGAAATCCGATGCCAAAGTCTGCGCCAAACCTGATGGAACCGCGTCACAAAAATATTCTGTGGTGAAAAGGTAAAAGGTGCTGGGTGCCCTTGCGTGCAATTCTTGTTCCAAGGGTCGGCGTGGAGCACCAAGCGACGAAGCGGAAAATCCCGCTTTCGCATTGGGGAGCATTCATGGATTTGTCCGCGAGTGATGTTCGTGCAGTGGAGTTCAGCACTGCAAAACGAAAAGGTTATGACGGCGGCGAAGTCGACGAGTTTTTGGACCGTGTCGCGCGTACGCTTTTCGCCTATGAAGAGCGTTTGCGCCAGGTTGATGAACAAGTTCGCGAGTACGCAAAAATGGTCGAAGAGACCAAAGGGCGTTCCGGTGCTGCTGAAGAACTCATCATTATGGCGCAACATCGCGCAAATGAGGTGCTCAGTGAGGCAGAACGCAAAGCACATGCCAAAATCGACGAGGCTGAGAAGAAGCTTGGCCAAGCCAATAGCTTTGTAGAAGAGCGCGCCAAACAAGCTGCAGCAGAAGCTCGACGCCGTGGGCAGGAACTTGTCGATCATGCAGAGCGCCGTGCAGTTGAGATCGAAAAAGAAATGAAAAGGCGTTACGACGAGTACGAAGCACAAGTCGTTCTCGTGCGTAAACAAACTCAAAGTCGTATCGACACACTGCAGGATTTTGAAAAGGGATACAGGGAGAGCTTGAAAGCCCGTTTCGAGCAGTATCTTCAGCTGGTCGAACATCCAGGCGAATTGCCCTCCTTGGATGCAGGAGAAGAGATTTTTCCAGTTGCCCCTCCTGCCATGCCCTACACGAATCGCCTTGCTGCCCAAGCCAGGACAAAAGGCGAGACGGGACCTTCCCAACCCCAATCTCAATCCCAAACTTCCGGTCCTGTTCCCTCACCCGCCGGGCCGCGCCGGGCCGAATACCTTGTGAACGCCGCTCCTGCGGGAGCACCAGGAAACGAGAGTTTTCAGCAATCTATCCCCGCAGGTTCATCTCGTCCCGCTGTTGGTGTGACGACTGCGATGCCGGCTCACCCACCCGTACCAGGCCAAGTACAAGGCATGCCCCCAGGACAATCACCGGGCGGAACTGGACCACAAGTTATTGCTCCTCCAGGCGGCTCTGCTCGTCCGGGCACTTCCATAGCGACGCCACCCCCTATGCCACAGGTGACACCGCCACCCCAACAACAAGGGGTAGCTCGTCCAATGGGAGCAGGACCATCCCAGTCTCAACAGTCCTCGGAATTGTCGGGAACAGGGAATTCCGATAAAACGGAAATTTCCCCAGGTCCCCGCCCGATGGGAGACATTTCCGGGCAAGGTCCTGGAAATCTGGCTGCAACACCTTCGTCTCGGAATGAAAAGGCGATCGGGCCTATCCCGGCCCCCGCAGTTTCTCCCCCATCTTCTTCCGATGCCCAGATGGCGAAAAAGCCAGGAGGAGAGTCTGGGACCAACGGGCATATTCCTCAAGAAGATGGCGGTTCTGGTCTTTTTCAGCGCCTCATCAAGCGGGATGAGCTCTAGCCTTCCTGCCTTTTCTCTTTCCCCTGCTGAGCTGTTGCTTTCTCGCGAAAGAAAAGAACTGCAGTTCTGGGTCCCTGGGTGTTCCTTGCAAGGTTTCTCATGATGCGCGCTGTCTCGAGTGTTTCATGAGGAATCAGCTTTTTCTCTGCCGTCTCTTCCTCACGTGAGACTTTGCCTGTCCGAGCTGTCCGGCTTCGCAGCGTCCTCCGGGAAGACCATGTAATCCCAGCTTCAGCCCTGTGCGACAGCTCTGTGTAACCAACCCTGTGTGACAAGTTGACTGCGCATTGTGCGATACCCGGGGATTGTGTCTGCTGAAAATTTTCTTGATCACGTGAATATCTGGGTGTCATGCCCAAGGCCATTGAGAAAGAGGGGCCTGGCATAAAGCAGAAAAAGCATGCCGGCTTCTCGCTCTGCCTTCTCTATGTCTGCTTGTCTCCACTGAGCCCATGCATTGACAGACTGCTGGAATGGGGCTTTTTTCACGGTAGGCCACAAGATTTTTTCTCTGAAGTCGGGAAGTCGGAAATAGGTTTTGTTTTCTGGCCGGTGGAACTTGCCGGTCACTCTTTCCATTGCAGTTGGTACCGGGACTGTTGGCAGGGCCAATCTGGGAAACTGCATCAAAATGTGGGGTACATGGTTGCAGGGACGGTGTTTTCCTCTTCCTGTCAGCGGCAGGCGCCCTGGGCGAGGCTTCTCCGGTAGAGGGCTTTTTTGCCTGCCCGCAAAAGCCTCGGTGCAGAGCTTTGCCTGGGGGCAGAGAAGTCGAGCAGAAGGGGGGAAGTCGAGTGCAGAAGGGTTTTTCAGGTGGCGTCCTGAGGGGAACTGGAGCGGATGCTTCCGTGTCTGGTTGGATGGGGGGTATGCGAGATATTGGGGAATTGTTTGATGTGGCAGAAGACGCATGTTTTTTGCGAGTGCATGTGCAACCTGGAGCAGGGAGAGACGCTGTGAGTGGGGTGCATGGAGACGCGCTAAAAGTACGCCTTCGGGCACGAGCGAAAGGAGGGGAAGCGAACGCTTCTTTACAGCGTTTTTTGTCTGAGGCATTGCTTTTTTCTCGCTCTGGAGTGGATCTTGTATCTGGGCAAAAATCGCGTATAAAACGTGTGCGAGTCGAATTATCGGGCCCTTTGCTTGCTGATCGTTTAACTGCTCTTTTGGAAGATTCTTCTGGTTAGAGGTCTTTTGTCTGTAGTTGTTGTGCTGTGATATGAGGGATAGCGGAAAACTCTTTTCTTTGCTTTAGCCTGTGTGTTTTTTTGCCGATTTTGTGTGAAGGTTTTCGAGTGTCTTTCCAGGTTTTTGTGGAGAGTGTTTGTAAGACAAGTGGGTGCTTGTGTTTTTTGAAACTTGTCGTTTGCAAAAATCCGGTTAACGGTTCTCAAATCGAATTATTCTTGGGAAAGAAAAGAGGACGCTTATTTCACGGGTCCATTTCGTGGGTTTAGCTCATTGAAATGTGTCTTTTTACAGAAAATACGGAACGGCATGAGTCATCAAGAGGCTATGCAGTTTGCACGCAGGTAAGGGGTCTTGCATCGGGGTTTACTGCGGCGAACGATAGTGTGGTTCGGGAATTTCTCTATTTTGATGACGCAAATATGAGTTTTGTCTGCATTCAGTAATTTCCTCATTTTTGGCACTGCTGACGTGTTTCCGTGTGGGGTGTATGTTGTATTTCCGCTTTCTTCCCGGCAAGTAACTTGCCGGGAAGAAGAGTGGAAGTTCGGTCTGTGCCTGGTAGCGGCCTATTTAATATGCCCGTTGGGGAATCGTTGACTTTGCATTTTGCGTTTTGCGATTCCACTAGAAAGGGGTAAGCATGGTAATCACTATTCGAACAGACAGCGATAACGAGCAGAAAATATCGGCACACTCTGTGCTGTCTACTGGTGTGAAATCAGATAATTGCCCGGAGTCGTCTGATTTGCACACTGTCTTAGACTGTGAGGTATCAGGACCGAAAAAAAACGAAGAGTCAGATGTTTTGGGGTCTGAAAACTTCTCTACTGTTCCTGCAGGTACTTCTCTTTTCTTTGCGCGCCTTTGGGAGAAAATGAGGGTGGAGCGAGCAGATTTGCTTGTTCATATGGAGGCTCTTGCGCGAGATCGGATAGGAGATCAAGCCAACCGTTCTGAGGGATTTACTCTGACCCCAGAAACAGAGTCCCAAGACAATACTTCCCAAGATCCACAGGTTATTCTGCAGATCGAGGCCAATGCACGGGACATGCTTGACAAAATTGAGCGTGCCATGAAGAAGCTCCGGCAGAGTGCCTATGGGCTTTGCACTTCTTGCAGCCAGATGATGACGGAAACCCGTCTTGAGGCGCTTCCCTATGCCGAACTATGTGTCTCTTGTCAGGAAAAACGGGAAAAGTTGTATTACTGATATTTATTTTCGCTACAGATAGTGGAAAATCAGGCAGTCCCAGGTTTTTTCTGGTCTGTTTGGCTTTTTTGGATTTTGTTTGTTTTCTGAAGAGCAAACATCAGAAGAAGCGTTTTTCTTTTGCGTGTCTTATAGTGTGTCTTGTGGCAATGCTAGGGCTGCGATGATGCTTATCTTGGTGCAAGCTATTGGGGTTAGGCAATATGCCTCGTTTTGAAGGCTGCAACGAGATCGGTACAGCAAGTTCAGTAGAGAATTGACCCTATGATTCTGCCGCGCCGGGCGGCAGTTGTTCCCGCGAGGCAGTGTGCCCCGCCGGCAGGGCTGTTGCAAGACCCGTGAAGACCCGCAAGGATGTCGCGAAGAGAAATGTCAGGAACAGATAATGGCCTTGTGCCGAGTAAAAGAGCCAAGTGTATTTTTTTCGCTGTATGCGGGATTTCTTTGTTGCTCGATGTCGCGACAAAAACCTGGGCAGTGAGGTCTTTGGCCGATGGCCCGAAACGTATTTTGGGAGACTTCCTGAGCTTTCGTTTGGGCTTTAATTCTGGCGCGGCATTTTCGTCGTTTGAGGGCTGGGGTGTGCTTCTTGGAGTGATCGCGGTACTGGCTGTTGTTTGGCTTTTTTTGCAGTTGAACGAGCCACATGGTCTGACTGTGGTGTTGGGGTTCAGTCTCATTGCGGGGGGGGCGTTGGGCAATGTGATGGATCGTCTTTTCCGGGGAGAAGGCTGGATGCGAGGCGGTGTCGTGGATTTCATTGATATGCCGAACTTCTTGCCTTTCGGGGGAGATCGTTGGGCGATCTTTAATATTGCGGATATGTGTGTGGTCGGGGGCGTGGGGCTTGTTTTGATCTGGACGTTTTTTGGCATTGGCGATTCCGCTCATGATCTGGAGGCCGGACCAAGTGCGCAAGATGCGAGTCCGTCATCTCCAAGCACAATGGGCGAGCAGAGTGACCAAACGAAAGAGCATGCTTTCCGCTCGGAAAAGAGCTGGATATGACATCTCCGTTTATTTTTCCTGTTGCTCTGGAACCTGTTTGTCATGCGCTGTCACAGGATGCTTGTCCAGTATGGAACGAGGGGCAGGCCGAGGCAAGGGAAGAGCACGTTGCAGGGTTCTTCGGCGTGCAGACAGGCGGAAGGAGATCCAGTGAGTTCTGATCTTTCTTCTCCTGATTTTTCTTCTTTGGATGTGGAATTTGAGATATGTAAAGAAGACGAGGGGATACGGCTTGACCGTGTGCTGGCGCAGCACACAGGTATTCCTCGTTCTCGGCTGCGTTTTCGTTTTGTGAAAGTTGATGGTCGGGAGGTCCGTCCGAAAGACAGTGCTCCTCTTGGCGCGAAGGTACAGGCTGGGGTGTCGGACGCTACTTGTGGGACTCCTTCTCCTGCTTTTGTTGATGTGCCTGTGCTGTGGGAGCGCGATGACTATGTCGTGGTAGAAAAGCCGGCAGGTATGGTTGTGCACCCTCCTGCGAATGACCCTTCGCGGGTCGGCACGCTGATCGGGGCCCTGCTCGCCCGTTACCCCGAGATAAAAGCATTGGGAGCAGATGGAGGACAACAGCGTCCTGGTATTGTGCATCGCATTGACAAAGACACAAGCGGGATTTTACTGGTTGCCCGTACTCCTCGCGGTCTTGCGGAATTCCGGCGCATAGTGGCGGATCGTGCGCTATGTCGGGAGTATGTGGCACTTGTGAGTGGGCTCTTCGATGTGCCTTCTGGAGAAATCAATGCTCCAATTGGTCGTCGTTCTGGTCGAAAATACCTGGAAGTTACACAAGATGGGCGGTTCGCCCGTACGAGTTTCACGGTGGAGTGTGCCTGGGAAAGACCTTCTCTGAGCGCGTTGACGGTTTTTCTGCATACAGGGCGAACCCATCAGATTCGTGTACACATGGCTGCTGTCGGACATCCGGTAGTGGGTGATCCCATGTATGGTGGTCGAGCAGTTTTTGCGGCAGAACGTCAATTCCTGCATGCGCGCCGACTGGCGTTTTCTGATCCTTTTTCTGGGGAAGAGATCTCTGTCGTCTCTCCACTTCCGAGTGATCTCTGTGCTGTCCTGGCGAAGGCAGGCCGACCTGTGACTGGCGAGCTTCCTGTGGGGTGGAGTTTTGAGCAGACGGGCAGCATGCGAGCGGGAAGCTAATCTTTTCGGCGTGTGCAGTGCATTCGTGTCTGGCATATTTTCATCGCTCTCAGCTCCTAGGAGTTTTCTCCTAGTTCAGGAGCCTCAGACATGTGTGAATAGAGTTGTTCTCCCCGCTTGAGGAGCGGACGCCCCTCCGGTGGCGGGGGACGCTGTATGAGTTTTTCCTTGATGTCAGGGTTTTCTTGCAGTGTCAGAAGCGTGTAGTAGAACCAGGAAGTGTGGGGAACGTGTGTGAGGTGTTCAAGTTCTGGTATTCCGCACTCCAGTGAAATGCTTCCTGTCCCGATCAGCGATTCGGTAAGCCCCGGATTTTTGATCTCCTCGATCGCTATTTCTTGGAACTCTCGTTTGCATGTGCCGCTCACCCGCAACAGACGGTGAGAAGTCAGGACGTAGGCTTGTGTGCGCCAGGCGAGCAGCGGGGGAATCGAAGTCAGGGAAGCCCACATGAGGATGGCTGCCCCTGCCACAGTGAGGGGGATAAAGCCGCCCAATATTTGAGAGAGCAGAAGCAAAAACAGGGCTCCGCCAAAGGCTGCCATTTGCCGCTGGGCTTTCGCGAAAAACATGGTGAAAGAGGGGCGTGTGCTCAAGATGAGGCGTTCCTGAGGGGCAATGAAACGACGCACATCCCAAAAACCATAGGTACCTTCGGCTTTGTGTCTGCGCTTCTGGGCACGGCTTGTTTCGCGTTGTTTGTGACGTCGTGCGAGGAAGGCGATGGCCGCGGGTACTGGGTGAGGGTTTTCGATGTCGGGGGAAAACGCGTCCGGGGAAGATTTTGCCGGGTTTTTCTCGTCGGCGTTTTCTGGCGCGCCTTCCTTTTCGGGTACAGGATCATGTACGAGCCTGCCCGGAAGTCTTGGCTGCGCACGGTATTTGCGTCGTAGTCTGTCGAAGGGGCGCGCTTCTCGAATGAGTGGTTGTTTGTCAGGGGGAATTACAGCCATCTGTGGCACAGGACCAAAAACGCGTGATCATGTCTATAACGCCTCCGATGAGATCGAGGACGCCGGTAATAAAACCCAAAATCATATTGCGCACGAGCACGGGGTCTCGCATGAAAGTGTCAATTCCTACAATGATAAAAATCGCCACTATGAGACCCGTAATGTATTTTGGGATCTTTTGTATTTGGTCGGAAAGTTTTATGTCTGCCATGAGAGGCATGCGCTTGTAACAAGTGAAAATTCGATAAGAGGCATGTACCCCATATCAGTTCTGACTATGAGCATACCGTACCGCTCTATTGGATGGCTCTTTTTGATGTCCGCGGTCATTATTGGCCTTGAAGAGGCTGGTCTTGTAGGGGTTTCCGACCGATTGTCACAGAAGTTGGTTTGCTTGAGGGAGGCGATAGAGAAAGAATGGTGCTGATTTCTGTGTCTTCTATCGGGCGAAAACGTTGTGACAAGCTGGCGACAGGGCCAATGAAAGGCCGTGTAAAGAGACGGGTAGGCATGGCGAGAGTAGCGGCAGCTGCGCCGTTTGTCGTGTGGCCAAAGGCAGTTCCTCCTGCGGTTTTTTTCCCGGTTGGGATGAGAAAAGCGGTTGTGGAGAGACGAAAAGATCGCGGGTAGTCTTCGCGCAGGACGGAGAGCAGGTTGGTTGCAAGACGTTTTCCTTGTCCGACAGCGAATGCTGCACTTTGGGGACAGTCTCCTCCATGGTCGAGGTAGGGGACAGAGGCGCTGTCTCCACAGGCCCAGATATTTTCAGTTCCGCGTACTGCCAGCATGGGGTCGGTGACGAGGCGGCCTCCCGTGGTTTTTTCTCCGGGAAATTGTTCTTCTATGAAGAGTGGGGCGCGTTTTCCGCCGGCCCAGACGATGCAAGAGGAAGGAAGGATCTCTCCACTTTTGAGATGGGCAGCATCTTCTGTGATTTTGATCACAGCATGAGAGGTGAGAAGTTCCACACCGCATTTTTCCAGGTTTTCGGTGGTCGCTGCGCCTACTTCGTCAGGGAGTGCTGTAAGGAGGCGTGGTTTCTGTTCGATGAGGGTGACGTGGATTTCGTCTGCCAAGGCAGGGAACTGTTTGGCGGTAAGCCTGCGGAGGAAGCTGTGGGCGTTTCCTGCCGCTTGTATGCCTGCGAAACTACCTCCGATAACCACCATGTGACAGAGGGCCTTGCGTGTGAGGGGATCGGTATCTTTTGCGGCTTTTGTTAGGTTTTCTGTGAGGTGTTTTTGCAGTTGAACAGCATCTTTCGGAGAGCGGAACGAGAATGCGTGTTGCTGTATGCCAGGAATGGAGCGGTCGTCTGTGATGCTGCCAAGCGCCACGATGAGATGATCGTAGGTCAGTTTCTCGTGCTCTTCGATATTGTTTTTTGCGATAGTGAGAGTTCTGCTGTCAGCCTCGATCCCAAGTACCTGTCCTTGGTGGATGCCGGCGCCGCGCGCGAGGCGGGTTAAAGGTGAGGCGACGCGACCTGGGGTCTTTTGCCCGGAGAGGACTTCGCCGAGACGACAAGTGTCCACAAAGGTTTTTTTCTTATCAACCAGGTGAATTTCAAGAGGGGTGTTTGTACGAGCGTGCCTCAGGCGTTGTGCGACGGTCACGCCTCCATATCCGGCTCCTATGATGACTACTTTTGTACTTGGCATCCTGGTGCCCCTTTACTGTTTCCTCTTCGCCTGCTGATTCTGGCAGGAAAGAGCGACATCCTTTCTGTTTTCTGAGAGGAATGCCCTTGGCGGAAAGGTTTTTTCTCGTGTAGACCTGCCCTGCAAAATTCTAGGATATAGCCTTTACCCAGGGAAGATGAGATCTTTTACCTCGTAGATTTGCACGCGTCCTTCGAAGCCTTTGATCTTTTGTTTTCCTTTGTCAATGAAACTGACATGGGGGAGATCATGTTCTGCTTCTTTTTTCACTGCTTTGTTGACAAGCAATTGTCCGCCGTTTGCCATGTTGGTCAGGCGGGCAGCGAGATTGACATCGGAGCCTATGAGATCGTTTCCGATACGGAGAGGTTTTCCGAAAGTGAGTCCGGCGCGAATACGGAGCGGAGACGCACCTGGGTGCGAGGAGGGCGCCGAAGACACGGCGGCAAGACAATCGAGCATGGCGGCAACAGCTGCTTGGGCGTTGGGAAAGCGAAGCATGTAGCCATCTCCCATCCGTTTCAGGATCGTGCCGCCACGTAAGCGAATCAGAGGGTCCACTTGCGTGCTGTGGTGACGCAGGAGGGCCAAGGCTGCGTCATCCCCATATGTTTCTGTGTAGGTGGTAAAGCCTTCGATATCAGTGAAGCCGACACACACCTCTTCGGCAAGAGGGACAGCCTCGATGTCCTCGTTTCCTGTATCGAGCAGGGCGGCAAGGGCTTCAAGTCCTCCGATCCCGGCGCGTGCAAGCCCTGATTGTGAAGTGGCGGAAACAGTCTGGAGGAGACGGACAAGGGCGGCTTTTGAGGCCTTTTCTCCTGTGGGTGTGGGGTTTTTTTCTATCTCAGATGTTTCTCGGCGTGGGGTAAGCCGGTGGGGAGTCAGCCGGGTAAGGAGTCTCGTGCTGTCGGTGTCTTCCAAGCTCACACGCTGCGCGAGCTGGCGTCCAAGATCGCTGAGGGGACGGAAGCGTCGGGAGGCTGTGGTGTCCTTGTCGTCTTTTGCTTTGCCGGTGTCTATTTTTGGTGTTTTGGATTGTGCGACAATCCGAGATGCCGTGTCTTGGGATGAGGGGTTGTCGGTCTGGTTTTTCGGAAAATTTTCTTCGGGGAAATGCTTGTTTTCATGATTGTTTTCAGGGCTGGATTGGGCTGGGGGAGCAAGGTGGGGGCGCTTTCGCGGATGCTCCTTTTGAGAAGACATGCGGCCAGCTTACTTTTCTTGATCTATGAGGGGATATTTCCTCATAAGAGTTTTTTTGGCTTCTTGCCACTGTATGCGGAGCATGGATGGGGGCGGCAGTTTTTCAGAGGATAATTGGCTGTTGAGAAGCGCAGTTGGCCTTGACGCGGTGGTTTCGGCAGGGCCTATCTGCTCTTTTTGATATTCAGTGGGATTTGATGCACTTGTTGGGAAAAATGATTGAGGAGTTTTTTGTGGAGTCTTGCCGCTTTTGCAAGCGGGGTTGTGGAGCGTGCCCTTGTTGTGTGAACCATTCGGGAGGGGCTGTTTTTCCGTATCCTTTGGGAGGGGCTGTTTTTCCGCTGTTCTCGCAGAGATCCCTGGACAGGAGGGGAATGTGGAACAGAAGGGTTGGGATGCCTGCGCGCGCGATATTGTCTGAAGATGTCAGACCCTTTTGTCCACCTTCATGTGCATACTGAGTACTCCATGCTCGATGGTGCGTCCCGGATCAAGGATCTGGTGCGCAAGGTTGTGTCCGACGACATGCCCGCCGTTGCAATTACCGATCATGGAAATATGTACGGCGTTGCTGATTTCTGGCAACAGTGTCGTGCAGAGGGCGTGAATCCCATTATCGGGACTGAAGCTTATATTGCGACGTCTGGGAACCATAAGCAAAAGGCGCGCAACTCCGGTGATAATTATCACCTGACTGTTTTGGCAGAAAACACGCAAGGCTATCGGAATCTCTTGTACATCGCTTCGATGGCGTTTATCGAGGGGTTCAGCTACAAACCCCGTCTCGATCTTGGCATTCTCTCTGCCTATAGCGAAGGTCTCATTGTCACGAGCGGCTGCCTTGGGAGCGAGATTTGTCAGCGCCTACTTGATGGGGATTTTGAGGCGGCGCTCAAGGCGGCATCGCTTTACCAAGATATTTTTGGAAAAGATTCCTATTTCATAGAAGTACAGGATCACAACCTTCCAGAAGATGCCCGGGTAAATCCGCAACTGCTTGAAATAGCGAAACGTTTACGTGCTCCTGTTGTTGCCACAAATGACAGTCACTACACGAACCACGAAGACCATGAAGGGCATGACGCGCTGCTCTGTGTGCAAACAGGTTCCCAGCTCGCGGACGCGTCTCGTTTCCAATTTAAAACCGACCAGTTTTGGGTGAAGAGTTCCGCGGAAATGCGTCACCTCTTCAGAGATATTCCAGAAGCGTGTGACAACACCCTATGGATCGCTGAGCGTGTCGACATACAACTCGAATGGGGACTAGACCTTTTACCCGAGGTTCCCGTCCCAGAAGGGGAAACGCAGGCCTCCTGGCTGCGTAAAAAAGTTTTCGAAGGAGCGCACGAACGCTGGGGGCAGGACCTCTCTTCTGTGTATCTCGAGCGTCTTGACTATGAGCTCCGTGTCATCTCTGAAATGGGCTTTCCCTCTTATTTTCTTATCGTGGCCGATTACATTGGCTGGGCGCGTGCGCATGGTATCCGTGTCGGTCCAGGTCGCGGGTCGGCGGCTGGGTCAGCTGTCTCGTATTGCCTGCGTATTACAGAAATTGACCCAATGCAGTATGGTCTCATCTTTGAGCGATTCCTCAATCCAGGTCGCAAGTCCATGCCTGACATTGATGTGGATTTCGATGACCGTTATCGCAACCGTGTGATTGATTATGTGTCTGACCTCTATGGCAAACAGAACACCGCCCAGGTCATCACTTTCGGGAAAATCCTCGCAAAACAGGCCGTGAAAGACGCGGCTCGTGTGCTTGGCTATCCCTTTCAGGTGGGCGATGCCATGACCAAGCTCATGCCGCCACCGGAGTTTGGCCGTCCTCCCAGTCTGGAAGAGTCACTTGAGAAGTCCAAGGATCTTGCGGAGAGGTACCAGACTGATCCTGATGCCAAGCGCATTTACGACCTTGCCGGCAAGCTGGAGGGGCTGACGCGTCAGGAAGGAGTGCACGCCTGCGCGTACATCATCTCAAAAGAGCCTTTGCTGCATCATGTGCCACTCGCGGTGACGAAAACCGAGAGTCGGGACGTGATTACGCAGTTTGAGATGAAAACTGTGGAAGAAATCGGTCTCTTGAAGATGGATTTCTTGGGACTGCGTAACCTCTCGGTCATTGAGGATTGTCTGGAAATTGTGCGGTCTCGTGGGGGGGAATGCGATGTCGACAACCTCCCGCTTGCGGACCCAAAGACTTTTGACTTGTTGCAACGGGCTGAAACCATTGGTGTCTTTCAGCTGGAAGGAGGGCCGATGCGTGCCCTCATCCGTCAGCTTCAGCCGGACCGTTTCGAGGACATTATCGCGCTTGTGGCGCTGTATCGTCCTGGCCCAATGGGGATGGGCATGCATACGGAGTTTGCGGAACGCAAAAACGGGCGGAGCAAAATTGCGTATCCCCATCCTGACCTTGAGCCCATATTGAATGAGACGTATGGGGTGATGTGCTATCAGGAGCAGGTGATGGAGATCTCCCGGCAGATCGCCGGGTACACCGCTTCAGAGGCCGATAACTTTCGCAAATCCATGGGAAAAAAAATCCGTGAGCTTGTCGCCGCGGAGAAAACCAAGTTTGTGTCCGGATGTTTGGAGAATGGTTATTCGCAGGAGTTGGCCGAAGAGCTCTTTGCCATGATTGAGCCTTTTGCTGACTATGCCTTCAACAAATCGCATGCTGCATGTTATGGGTATATCGCCTTCCAAACCGCCTATTTGAAAGCACACTACCCCGGCGCGTACATGGCGGCTTTGTTGACTTCTATCAAAGACGACAAGGACAAGCCTGCTGTGTATCTCGCCGAGGCGAAACGTATGGGGATTAAAGTGCTGCCCCCAGATGTGAATCGATCGCAGATGAACTTCTCGATAGATGTGGAGGAGAACGGGGACGAGAACATCATCTATGGCATGTCGGGGGTACGCAATGTGGGGGAGGGAGTGGTGGGGTCCGTGATTGCCGAGCGGACCAGTAAGGGAGATTTCGCGGATTTCTTCGACTTTCTTTCCCGCGTAGAGGGAAGTGTGCTCAACAAACGTACCATTGAGTCTCTCATTATGGGGGGGGCGTTCGACTCTCTGGGCCATTGTCGCAAGGGGCTTGCAGAAGTCCACGAACAGGCAGTGGACATCATCCTGACGAAGCGCAAACGTGAGGATGCCGGACAATTCTCTCTTTTTGATTCCATGGCAGGTGCTGACGCGTCTGTCCCTGTGGACCTTCCTCTGATTTCGCATGAGGAGTGGGAACGGGGTGTGCTGCTGCGTAATGAGAAGTCAATGCTCGGCCTGTATGTGTCGGATCACCCGCTGCGAGGGCTCGAACGTGTCCTACGCAAGCAGGTGGATTGTACGATTGCCGAGTTGAAAGAATCGCGTCCTGACGGACAAACCCGTCTTCTTGGTGGTGTGGCAGTTTCAGTCGAGTCTCGGTTTACGAAGCGTGGTGACCGGATGCTGATAGTTGATATGGAGGACTTTACGGGCTTGGTAGAAGTTGTCGTGTTTCCCTCTTCTCTGAAAAGGCTCGAATTCGAGGTGGAAGAGGACGCTGTGTACCTTATGAAGTGCAAGGTGGATGTGCGGGACGAAGATTGTCGTTTAGCCGCGATGGAGATCAAACGTCCTTCTCTTACGAGCGAGGAGAAGGCAGTGCGGCTTTCTTTTCCGGCTCAGCGTGTGACGAGAGACCTCGTTGCGGATTTGCGAGAGTGCCTGGGGTCGCATCCCGGAAGGAGTCCTGTGTACCTGCATTTGCATAGTGGGGGGCGTGAAACCATTGTGCAGCTTGGCAGAGAATACACAGTAGAACCGCGCAGTGGCCTCATTGCTGAATTGAAAAAGCTTTTTGGGGCAAACATTCTTCTTTGAAGAGGTGATAGGGAAAAGAGGAATTGCGTGGGAGTATGGCGTATCCCTACGTAGGAACAAGAGGCGTACTATTCCCGTTTTTTGCGTCTTTTCCGGTTTCCCAGGTAAAAAGTAGTTTTTTCCTGTTTTTAGCCGTAGAAGCATGGGGAGTGCATGCGCTTGGTTTCAGATGTGAGCGAAGGAAAAATTCTGGTGCCCATTTGTGGGAAACTTGGGTTCGCGAAGAGAAAACCAGTGCTGAAATGCAATTTTCTTCTGGACAGAATCAGCTGCCGAACTGGTGAGAGGTGTCGATTTGATGCGCTCGTCACAAGCGTTCAATCACTCCCGAAAAACAGCATCTCGACGAGAATTTTTGCGGCGTTCTCTCCTATGGACCGGCGTAGGGACAGCAGGCTTGGTTGGCGGCAAAGCCCTTGCCGACCAAGTGGACAATATAGGTGTGGGAATTCCTCGTAACCATTCTGCTCCGGACCCCTCCCGATCTACTTCTTCGTGGTCACAGGTCGAGTCAACGACAACACTTCCCGAAAAAGATCTATTCCCGCGCGAGGGGTTCCATCTGTGGGCCGACCAGCCCGCTTCCCCTGCTGTCGTAGAGGGAGTACATCGTTTGGCTCCTGGCTTCGTGCGTTGGAAAGTGCAATGGGACTACTTGCAACGTACCTCCGACACACCCGATTGGACTGTGTACCGACCTTTCTTTGAAATGTGTGCTGCACTGGGAATCCAACTTTATCTGGCAATTACTGTGCGTAACTCCATACCAGCCTGGGCGCGTGTGTCGCCCCGGTCGAATATTCCGCGACGCGGTACAATGGACGCCTTCACTTCGAGTATCCAAAAAGAACTGCAAAACGCCGGTGTCGATGTGGTGTGGCAGCCCTGTGACGAACCGGATCACCGGCTCGCCATGCAAGACATTGATGGGCAGATCGTGCCTTTGAAGGTTGTGGAAAATTACCATAACCCGTGGGAGATGACCCCGGTGAACTGGCGACATGGGGAAGCCCGCTGGACAGGGGGATCAGGAGAATATTACCAAGACCTCTTTGCCGTGCCTGAGCGTGTGTACGCTTCTTCGGGTCTACGCTTCCCCCGCTGGATTGAAAAAACTGCCCCTCATATTGACCAGATTGATTTGCATCTAGGCGAGATTCGAGATCTGGATGAGGCGCTTACCCGAGTGGTCGATCTGCTCCGTTCCTGGGATCGAGTTCGCCCAGGTTTGCCTTTTCTCATTGGTGAGGCCACTGTTTCTGAGAAAACGGGCGTCCTTCCGAAGATGATCCAGCACCACGCGCCCAATAGTGCGAAGGCTTCTGCTCTGCTCCGAAAACTACACGACCGTTTGATTGCTTTGTACCCTGAAAGATATCTCGGTCTGGTGCGATTGAGTCGAGAGCGCCCCTGGGAGGACACCACAGGATGGTGGAAAGACGCCTAAGCGGAACCGAGTTGCCCCGCTCCTGCGTTCCCGACTGCTTTCCCCGATCTCCAGGCGATATGTTAGGAGAGCGGACGGCATTCGTGACACGCTGTGCTCTTCTCCGGGCACGTGCTACCCTCCCTGATCGCAAAATAGTGTCGAACTCGTCGGGATACTCTCGATACTCCACGAAGCGCGCGTCGCGTGTCCGGGCTGCCGCGAGAAGCGCAGCAAAGCGTGACACAAGCAGAGCAGGCTGGGAAGGTCGCTCTAGTGGAGAGTCCTCGCTGGTGAGGGTTTTGCGGTTGTCGAGCAGCTGTCGCCGGCGGCGCATCGTTTCCTCGGGACCATCGAGCCATTCCCAACGAGCCGCGGGTTCTGTATTTTCGCGGGTTTGGCCGGGTAGTCAGGCGCGGGCGGTATCGCTTGCGAATTTCGCGACTCCCACTATGTCTGAGGCTCGCGCGGGTTCGTCGAGATGACAGATAAGATTTGGCGCAGTCTGTAACTGCAGCAAAAAACGCGTGGGCACGTTCAATACCCTCCAATCCGAGATGGTCGCCTGTTTTATCGTGCGACAGACCAAGTCTCCTTGACCGTACCCGGGGGAGCAGTGCCGGTCTGAGCAATTGCAAGATATGTACAAGCCCGACAAAGGTTGAGTGGGGAGCGCAGCCTTGTCACGAGTTCCATCGCTTCACGGGCGATAGTTTTTCCGCGTTGGGGGTCAATCCAGGCCAGGGTTTGTGCAAGTGCCTGCAACGGATACAGAGCAAAAACCCTCAAAATAGTCTCTCGAAAAAAATGAAAAAATCTGAAAAAACCCTGCGAAAATCCGAAAGAAAATCCTGAAAGCAACCTTTGGAGAAGGTCTTCAGGAGATTTTTGGAGTCATGTCATTTGGAGTCACGTCATATTGAAGAAGAGCTAAGAGCAAAGAAACAAGGACAAATCTTCTACTTTTCTTGTTATAGATCACAAGGCACTAGTGTTTTTTAACGTGTACATATGGCAGGGAATATTGGAAATGAAGAGTCACAGGGGTTTTTTAGAGTCACCGGCATTTTTTAATGTAAGACGCATGGAATATTGCGGGACCTTTTGGGTCTCGATTCGGGTTTCTGTGTGGGCCCCTGCTTTGGAGCCATTTTCGACTCTTCTTTGGAGATCTTTCGTGGGGAAAAATCGGGGGGAACAGTCGAGAGGTGAGGTCGAGGGTAAGGGAAAAAGGCGCGGGTGGGAGGAAAACTGGGGAGTAAGGGAAAAAGGCGCGGGTGGGAGGAAAACTGGGGGTAAGCGAAAAAGGTGAGGGTAAGGGAAAGGTTGAGGGTTTAGTGAAAAAGCCGAGGATAAGAGAAAAAACTGAAGAGTGTGGCGAAAATGGGTCTGTGTGGTTTGCGGCTTGACCTCGGAGGCGCGTGTCAAGGCTGGGAAGATTGGTTTCGACAGTGGCATGGTGGCATGATGTCAGGTCTGGGTGTCGGGTCTCGATGTCAGTAGGTCAGAAGTAACCTGTCTGATACGATCTCGTCTTCTGGTGACTTGTCGCTCTTTTGAAACCGGCGCAGTATTGACGGCCCACAATTTACGAATGCCTCCTTTTCAAAAAGGCCTTCGGGTATCGGGAGGTCGCACGAGACGTTCCCGGATTTTTTCGTGCCATCTATGCTCAGTGCGATACGAACGTTTCGGTCTTTTGCTCTGGCAATTGCAGTAAAAAGGCGTGTGAGATCGAAGTTTTGCGCACCGTAGAGGATTGTTTGAGAGTGGAGATACGGGGGGTCGCAGTAGACGAGGTCGTCTTGGTTGGTCATGTCGATCACTTCTTCGAAGTTGCCCTCGAGGAATGTGGTCCCTGTTGTTCT